>WOYI011078435.1_pt1 | contig 11383 bp, 14 predicted proteins | sample 6423411 | NCBI WGS metagenome assembly WOYI01 (sample SAMN13441803, study PRJNA592873) | oil field metagenome | biome: oil field; feature: oil-well bore; material: oil-contaminated soil; isolation source: oil-contaminated soil from oil-well borehole | place: Germany: Wietze | collected 2016-10-18 ... | reverse complement strand
ATCGTCAGCACGAACCGCACCGCCGCGACGATCATCGGCATCGTGATGAGGAGGATCAGCATCACCGTGACAAACCCGCTGATCGAGGCGACGACCCGCTGCGCGTAACGGGACCAGCCCCGCCGCTCGAAGAACCGCTCCACCCCTTCTTTCATCATGTAGCCGCCGTCGAGCGGGACTATCGGGATGGCGTTGAACATCCCGACCAGCAGGTTGAACCACCCGGTCCAGAAGAAGAGGTGGACCGTGCCCCAGAAGAAGGGGAACGGCTCCTCCCAGGCTATCTGCTCGGGGGTGTCGGCGAGCAGGATCGCGAGCTGCTGGGTGTTGCCCTGGATGAAGGCGTCGATCGGCGCTATCGTCAGGTAGAGCGGTGCTAGCGGCCCCAGATCCGCGATGTTCCCGATATGTTCCTTCACCGCGGGCGCGTTGTAGTAGTAGACCCCCATGAACCCGGAGTCCCGGTCGTCGGCGAGGGCTTCCGGCCACTCAGAGAGGGTGAGCGTGTACGTGCTTTCAACCCCGTCTTCTGCAGCCGTCAGCGTGATCGTCTCCCCCGGCCGCGTCCCGTCCATGATCGCCGATATCTCCTCCTGGTTCGTCACCGGGACGCCGTTCACTCCCGTGATGACCGAGTAGCCTGGAATCCCGGCCTCGGCCGCAGGAAAGTCCTGGTAGACCCCCTGGACGAGCGGGACGGAAAGTGGCGTCGCCATCCCCACAAGAAGGAACATCACGACGAAACAGAGGAGGCCGATGACGATGTTGTTCGTGATACCGGCGCCGAACATCCGAATCTTGGGCATCCCCTTTGCCGCATCCACGTCTTCCTCGTCAGGCTCGACAAATGCCCCTATCGGGACGACGGCGATGAGAAGACCCATGCTCCGCACCCGCATATCCTCAACCCGGGCGAGGATCGCGTGACCGAACTCGTGGACGACGATCGTGAGCAGAAGGCCGATGATGACGGCCGCGGTGATCGGTATCGCCTGGTTGACCCCGGGTATCGCGAGTATATTCCGGGGGTCGTAGATCCCGGTCGGTTCAGGAGTATGCACCAGATACTGGGGGACCGCGAGGATCAGGGCCAGCGTCATGAAGGCCGAGACCACCACGACCATGACGACCCCGAGCGTCGCGTAGGCCCGGAGCACTGTCTTGAACTTCCGGAACCAGTCGAAGAAACCGACCCGCTCGGTCTTGATAGCGAGGATGGGGCCGAAGAACATGACGTGATCGCGAAACAGCCCCCGGTCACGGATGTAAAAGGCTATCAGCGCGTAGGCCGCGACAAGAAGAAGGAGTATCTGGAGCCAGTTCATTACTCACGGTTAGGGCGCACGAAGCATAAATTCTTCCGGGTTATGAGAAATCCCGCATCGTCGTCTGGTAAAGGTTCGTCACCGTCTTCCAGCTCCGGCGGGCGCAGGGCGGCGGGTCCCCGTACTCCCTGATGTAGCCCCGGAGGAACTCGATGGTTGTCGGGTCGGAGGGGTAACCGCTCCCGATCTTCCCGTACTGCTCACTGAGTTCCTGGATGGCCCGGTCCCGGGTGACCTTCGCGACGATGCTCGCCGCACCGACGATCTTGTGCCGGGCGTCCGCCCGGTGCTCGGCGACGATCTCGCAGGGGAAGTCGAGGTGGGCCGCGACCGTCCGGCCGTAGCGCTCCGCGTTCACATCACAGGCGTCCACGTAGGCATACTCTGGCCGCAGCCCCGTGAGCGCCTCGGCATGGAGCTCGGCCACGCATGTGTTCATGGTCATCCTGCTCCGCGCATCGTCGATCCCGGCGGCATCGATGGTGACGATCGCTATCGAGAAGTCACGGAAGAGGATCTGATAAAGCGCCTCGCGCTGTTTCGGCCGGAGGACCTTCGAGTCCCGGATGGGGAGCGCCGCAAGGTCCTCAGTCGCCCGGCACCCGACGGCGGCGACTACCATCGGCCCGAGAACTGAGCCCTTCCCGGCTTCATCCACCCCGCAGATCACATCTTCTGGTTTATTCGCAAGGTATTTCAATGCTGACGATTGAATCCAGATGGATGTACACGATCATCGTCGGCCTGGGCGGAATCGGGCGAAATCTGACTGCGATCGCCGTGAACGCCGGTGACTCCGTAGTGGTGATCGACCAGGATGAGGAACGTGCGAGCGATATTCTGGAGCATTACGACGTTCTTGCCATCACCGGGAACGCGACCGACAAATCGGTGCTCCAGGATGCCGGGATCGACCGGGCCGACGCCCTGGTCGCTACCACGAGCGACGACGCCGTAAACCTGATGACCTGCTGGCTCGCGAAACGCTACAACGTGGGAAACGTCGTCTCGATCGTCAATCAGAAGGAGCATTCCGACCTTTTCAACGAGGTCGGAGTGAAGATCAGTGAGAACCCCGACGAGCTGGTGGCAACCCGGCTCTACTACTGGGCGAAGAGCCCGAACCTCCAGCAGGTCGCCTCGATCCCCGGCGGCACCATCTTCGAGATCGTCGCCGATGAGGGCGCGCCTATCGTCGACCATGAGATCCGGGACCTCGATGTCCGGGACTTCGTCTTCATCGCCATCCGGCGTGCCGGGGGCGACCTGATCATCCCGAGCGGCACCGTCCGTATCCGGCCCGGTGATATCATCACGGTCTTTACAAAAAAGGAAGCGGAAGGGGAGACGATAAAGACCCTCAACAAACAGTTGATACGGTCAGACTAGGGTATCTTTGAGCGCCTTGAGCTCGAAGAGCATCTTCGGGTTCCGCTTGATCAGTTCCCTGATGAGTGCCGAGACCGAGAACTCACTGAAACTGATGCTTGCAATCGAGTCCGCGAGGGTGTTGAGTTTCTTATCGTCGAGCGTGATGAAGTACTCTTTGACCCTGTAGTTCCGCTCGTTCGTCATGCCCATTCTGGATGCACGCCACTCCGTGTCGTAGGGCATCAGGGCCTCCTTTGAGCAGTTGCCCGCCTCGATGCATTTTGAGGCCACCTCGCCGGCGAGCCTTCCGGTATACATGGCGTTCCCTATCCCGCCGCCGGTGATGGGGTCGACGACCCTCGCCGCGTCGCCAGCGACGATAAGGCCGTCGCTGACCGTACAGGGGAGCGGCCGGCAGACAGGAACCCCACCCGCGATTGCTTCAATCGCCTTCCCATTCGGGAAGTTCTTTGCGACGAACCGGTCCAGGTAGTCCTTTGCCCGGGATCCGTCGCGGCTCTTCCTCCCGGTGATGCCGACCCCGACGTTTGCCGTCCGATCGCCCTTCGGGAAGACCCAGAGATAGCCTTCGGGCGCGATCTCGTTGCCCAGGTAGAAGTCCGTCGAGCCCGCGTTGATATCGATATCCGTCATCACATACTGGGCGCAGCTCATCATCTCCCGGAGGGGGACGGTGGTGTCGAGCCCGGCCCACCGGGCGAACTGTGCCTCCGTGCCGTCGGCGGTGATGACCACTTCGGCCCGGATATCTGCCGGGACGCCGGCAGAGAGCACCTTCGCGCCCCGGACCGCGCCGTTCTCGATGATCGGCGCGGTCGCCCGGGTCTTGACGATCACGTCCGCCCCGGCCTCGGCGGCCTGCCAGACGAGTTCCCGGTCAAAGATCTTCCGGTCGAGGACGTAGCCTACCTCGTTTCCGGCCCGGGCCTGGTCGAGGCTGATGGCGGTGCCGTTCGGGGCGATGATCCGGGCACTCTCGATATCGGCGGATATCCAGCGGGGATCGGGCCTGATGTATTCCTTTAAGAGTTCTTTGCCGATCCCCTCCGCGCACCGGACCGGTGTGCCGATGGCAGGACGCTTCTCGACGAGACAGACCGAGTTTCCGGCTTGTGCCGCTGTTTTCGCGGCAAGAGCGCCGGCGGGCCCGCCGCCGATGACGAGAACATCATACTTACTCTTCATGGACGACCTCCAGTGCACCAAGCGGGCACGCCCGCGCGCAGATCCCGCAGGCGATGCACTCCCGCTCAAGGCTGAGGTAAGCGTCGATCAGCTCGAGCGCGTCCTCGGGACAGACTGCGACGCAGGTGCCGCAGTATCCACACTTGTCTCGGTTTATCCTGAGCATTGTACTCATATTGTTGTTGGCCTCGCAAAAACCTTTATGTTCCTTGCTCCCGGAGATGTCCCGGAATCTCTGTCCTGATGGTGCATTCCCGTGCCATCATCGCGTACCTCCCGGGTCAGGGCAGCGAGGTGGGTCACTGCGCTATTTAATAGATGTTAGCACAAATTTATCTGGGAAATGAGGATGCTATGGGACTGAAGGGTGGACCCACGCAGGACGAAATCATGGCTGTCTCGCTCGCGAAACTCGGCATCCGTCCGGGCGACCGGATAGCCGATATCGGGTGCGGGACCGGGAAGATCGCCATCGCTGCCTCGAGGGTGGCCGAACACGTCTACGCAATCGACAGGAGACCGGAGGCGGTCGCGTACGCCCGGGAGGAGGCGGCTGCCGCCGGCGCCGGGAACGTCGAGTTCTTCGAGGGTGACGCAGTGGAGATCCTCCAGGGTCTCGACCACCTCGACGCTGCCTTCGTTGGGGGATCCCGCCGCCTGCCGGAGGTCCTCGATCTCCTCGCCGGGAGGGTGCAGGGGAGGATCGTCGTGAACGCGGTGATGCTCGGGACGGTCTCCGAGGCGATAACGAGTATGCAGCGCCTCGGGATCTTTCTGGAGGCCGTCCACCTCCAGGTCTCCCGGTCCGCCGGCATCGCCGGCGGGGTGATGTTTAAACCCATCAATCCCGTCTACGTCATCGTCGGGGGTGCCGGGTGCTCGTAGGGGTGGGGCTCGGGCCCGGCGACCCGGACCTTCTGACGCTCCGGGCGGTTCGGCTCCTTCATGAAGCAGCGGTGGTCTTCGTTCCCGGAAACCTCGCCTACGATCTGGTGCGGCCTTACCGCCCCGATGCCGTCGTCCTCAAGTTCCCGATGACGAGCGACGAGGCCTACATCCGTGAATGCCTTGAAGAGAACGCGGACCGGATTGCACCGTTCGCGCTGGACGGTCTCGCAGTCTTCGGGATCATCGGGGACCCGAACTTTTACTCGACCTTCTCCCGGCTCTGTGAGGTGATTGCCGGGCGCTACCCGGAGGTCACGTTTGCGACCACGCCCGGGATCAGTTCCATCACCGCGTTCGCCTCCGTGGCAAACGTCCCGGTGGCCGGCGGATTCTTTGTCTCTGACGGGAACGGACCTGAGTCGGGGATCTTCATGAAGGTCCGGCGACCGGCGGCGCTCGCGGCCGACTTGAGGGGGAAGGGCTACTCGGAGTTCGTCCTCGTGGAGCGGATGTTCCTCCCGGAGCAGCGGGTCTACCGGGGGGACGATCTCCCCGAGGAGAGCGACTATTTCTCGATCCTCTTTGCGAGGCGGTCGCATGCATAAAGTCTACATCGTGGGTGCGGGGCCAGGGGCGCCCGACCTCATCACCGTCCGGGGAATGGATCTCCTCCGGCGGGCGGACGTCCTCATCTACGCGGGATCGCTCGTGAACCCGGCGCTTGTTGCGGAGTCCGGCGCTGGCGTGAGACTCGACAGCTGGGGGATGACGCTTCTGGAGATCGTCGATGCCATCGAGGAGCATATCCGGGCGGGAAGACTTGTCGTCCGGCTCCACTCCGGTGACCCGGCGCTGTATGGCGCGATCGTCGAGCAGATGGCGGAACTTTCCCGGCGCGGGCTCGAGGCCGAGATCGTCCCCGGCGTCTCGTCGCTCTTTGCGGCCGCGGCGGCGCTCCAGACCCAGTTCACGCTCCGCGACGTCTCCGAGAGCCTGATCGTCACCCGCCCGGCGGGGGCGACGCTTGCCGAGGACCGGATCGCTGAGTTCTCCCGGCTCGGGCAGACGATGGTGGTCTTCCTCGGGACCGAGCGAATGGAGGATATTCTCGCCCGGGTGGAGTGCCCGCCCGGGACCCCGGCGGCGGTCGTCTACCACGCTTCCTGGCCGGACCAGAAGGTCGTCTTAGGGACGGTGGCCGACATCGCCGCGAAGGCCCGGGCAGCCGGGATCGAGCGGACGGCACTGATCGTCATCGGGAAGGTGGTCGAAGGAGCAACGTCGGGGTTCGGGAGGTCGGTCCTCTACTCATGACCCGGACGGCCGTGATAGCGCTCGAGCGGTTCCTCCCCGACGCCCGGAGGATCGCCGGGGTGCTCGACGCCGAAGTCATCCCCTACGGCCCGGAGGCTTTCCGGGCGGCGTTTGCCGGTTACGGTCGGATCGTCGCCCTGATGTCGGCCGGGATCGCCGTCCGGGGGATCGCCCCGCTCCTGACGGATAAGTGGCGTGACCCGGCGGTGGTGGTGGTCGGGCCGGACCTGCGTTACGCCATACCGGTTGTTGGCGGACACCACGGCGCAAACGACCTTGCCCGGGAACTTGCCGTCCTCGGGATCGAACCGGCGATCACGACCGCGACCGAGACCCGGGGGAGGGAGTCGGTCGAGGGGATAGCCGTTCGGACAGGCTGCGATATCGTGAACCGCGACTCCACCCGGGCGGTGAACGCTGCGGTGCTGGACGCCGAAGTGCCTCTCTACGCCGTCACCGGACCCGGGATCGTCGTCGCGGGCCCGGGTGTCTCCCTCCTCGTCCGGAACGGGGAGTACGTCGTCGGCGTCGGGTGCCGGAAGGGCGTCGGGGCGGCCGAGGTGATCGAGGCGATCGGGCGGGCGCTCCGGGAGGCCGGGGTAGCCCCTGAGAAGGTCCTCGTCTACGCCACGACCGCAAAGAAGCGCGGGGAGGCGGGGCTCATCGAGGCCATTGTGGACCTCGGCGGCAACCTTGTCTTCCTGGACGACGAAACAATCAACGCACAGGAGGCCCCTACACCCTCGCGGGCCTCCCTGATCGGGCTTGTCGGGGTCGCGGAACCCTCGGCCCTCGCGGCCTCGAAGCGCAAAGTTCTGGTTCTTGCCAGGCAGACGTATGGGAGTGTTACTGTTGCAATCGCACGATAGTGGAGGAAGACTGTATATCGTCGGCACCGGCCCCGGCGACCTGCTGCAGATGACGCCCCGGGCATTGAAAGCCCTTGGCGAGGCCGACTGCGTCATCGGCAACGGGTTTTATCTCGACCTGGTGATGCCGATGCTGGCGGGAAAGGAGGTTGTCCGGAGCAGCATGGGCCGGGAAGTCGACCGGGCTTCACGCGCGCTCGCCCTCGCGGAGGACCGGGTCGTCGCGATGGTGAGCGGCGGCGACGCCGGGGTCTACGGGATGGCAAGCATCGTCCTCGAGGTGGCCGAACGGTCGGGCGCGACGGTCGCGGTCGAGGTCATCCCCGGCATCACGGCCGCAGTCTCGGCGGCGGCGCTCCTCGGATCGCCGCTCTCGGGCGACTACGTCACGATGAGCCTCTCGGACCTCCTGACGCCCTGGGAGGAGATCGAGCGGAGGCTCGACCTCGCATTCCGGATGCGGGTGCCGGTCGTCCTCTACAACCCCCGGTCCCGGGGAAGACCGCACAACCTGAATACGGCGATCGGGATCGCCCGTCGCCACCTTCCGACCGAAACGCCGGTCGGGGTGGTCAGGAACGCCTACCGGGAGGGGGAGGAGCGGCTGGTAACGACGCTCGGTGAGTTTGAAGACCACTTCGCCTTTGTGGACATGCACTCGATCGTTTTTGTCGGCGGAGAAGAGACGAGGATCTGGAGGGATAAGACTGATGCGAGAGGAATCATCACGCCCCGGGGATATCACCGGAAATACGTATACTGACCTCGCGGCGGTCACGCCGGAGGCCTACGCGATAGCGAGCACGAGCCGGAACCTGGCCCGGGAACAGGTGGGAAACGCCACCCCCGAGGACCGGGTCCGGCAGCGGTGCTCGATAGCGGTCGGTGACTTTGCGATGGCCGGTCTGATGCGTTTTGCCGGCGACCCGGTCGAGGCCGGGCTCTCTGCGCTCGGGCGGCAGGCGCCGATCATCGTCGATATCCGGATGGTGCAGGCGGGCATCCTGAAACGCGGGCATGCAAGCGAGGTCCTCTGCGCCCTCGATTTCGGCGATGATATCGCCCGCGAGCGCGGGATCACCCGGACATCCGCGGGGTTCCTTGCCCTGCGGGACCAGATAGAGGGATCGATCGTGGTCATCGGGAACGCCCCGTCGGCGCTCCTCGTCGTCTGCGATATGGTCCGCGAAGGAGTCCGGCCGGCGCTGGTCATCGGGACCCCGGTGGGGTTCGTGAACGCGGCGGAGTCGAAGGAGGCGCTCCGTGCCCTCGACGTGCCGTCGGTATCCAACGCCGGCACCCGGGGCGGAACACCGGTTGCGGTGGCGGCGATGAACGAGATCATCACGATCCTCGCCGAGCGTGCAGGCCATGCAGGACCCGGTTACTGACTTTGAGTATCCCGAGGCGTGGGTGGCAGCCTGCCGCTCCCCCGACCTCCTTCCCAATGTCCGGCAGGGCCTCGCAGTCCTGACGGCGTCGGGATCGGTGCTTCGCCGGGGGTTCACGACCGGGACGACAGCGGCTGCGGCCTGCAAGGCGGCGGTCCTCTCGCTCGCCTTCGATACCATAGAGGGGGTGGGAATCACCCTTCCCTGCGGCATTGCGGTCAGGATCCCGGTGGACGCCTACCGGGGACGGGCGTCGTGCTGGAAGGACGCCGGGGACTACCCCTCCGACGTGACCGCGGGGCTCGAGTTCGTCGCGACCGCGGTCCCTTCCCTCTCAGGCGGGGTCCAGTTCGTCCCCGGGGAGGGTATCGGGAGTTTCGGCCGCAACACCCGTCGTCATCTGCAGGGGACGCCGGCGATCAGCGCCCCGGCGCTCGACTGCATCCGGCGCTCGATCAACGAGGCGGTGGACGAGGCGGACCTCCACGGGACGACGGTCATCCTCACGGTCCCCCGGGGGGCTGAGGTGGCCCAGAAGACGCTGAACCCGAAGATCGGGGTCCTCGGGGGGCTTTCAATCCTCGGGACGACCGGGTTCGTGGAGCCCTGGGACGATCACATGGTGGAGGGGGTGCTCGACCGTATCGCCCGGGCTTCCGGGGGGATCGTGCTGACGACCGGACGGCTCGGCCTGCGCTACTCGCGTCTCCTCTTCCCGGAGCGCGAGGCTATCCTCGTCGGGAGCAAACTCGAGGAGGCGCTCCGGGCGGCCGATGGCGAAGCGGTGATCTGCGGGCTCCCCGGCCTGATCCTGAAGTTCATGAACCCGGACGTCCTCGATGGGACCGGGTGTGCGACAGTGGAGGATCTCTCGGCGACTCCGCTGTGGGAGGCAGTGGCCCGCCGGGAGCTTGCGGCGTTCCGGGTCCGCTACCCCCGCGTCCGGGTCGTGATCGTCGACCGCGACGGCCGAATCATCGGGGAGTCGCCATGAAGGTCGTCGGCGTGGGCTGCGGTCCCGGCATGCTGACCGCGGAGGCGGCGAGCGCCATCCAGGAGGCGTCGCTCGTCTACGGCTCGGCCCGGGCGATCGCGCTTGCACGGGACGCCATCTCCCCGGGGTGCGAGGTGCACGAGATCGCGGATTACCAGAGCCTCCGGTCCCTCCCGTCTCACGCGGTCGTCCTCTCGACGGGGGACCCGATGCTTGCCGGGCTCGGCTACCTTCCGGGCGAGGTGGTCCCGGGGATATCCTCCCTCCAGGTCGCCTTCGCCCGCCTGAAGGTCCCGCTGACGAAGGTGGCGGTCGTCTCGGCCCACGGGAAGGACCATGCCCGGGCGGTCGCGGAGACCCGTGAGGAGGTTCTCGCGGGCCGGGTCGTCTTCCTCATCGCCGACCCGGCCTTCTCAGTCGGGGCGCTTGCGGCCGCCCTCCCGCCGGAGACCCGGCTTGCCGTCTGCGAGGACCTCGGCTACCCGGAGGAACGGATCGCCGTCGGGACGGGGGCCCTGCCTCCGGCGGCCCGGGGCGACCTCTTCGTTGTCGTGGCGGGGGAGTTTTAGCGCCTACTGTACGGGAGCCTGGAGGTTCCCTATGGCACACCGGCCGGCCTCCCCTTTCTTGAACTCATAGCCGGCTCTGAGCAGATCGAGGAAGATCGCCTGGTATGCCCCTCGCTCGCAGAGTTCGAGGTGGTAGCGGTGCACCGTTGATTTTGTCCCGTACTTCGCCGGCACATCGCTCCAGGTGCATCCGGTGGAGAGGACGTACAGGACCCCGTTGAAGAGGTCCCGGGGGTCACGGCGTGGCCTCCCTATGTGCGGTTTCCGGGGTGGGAGGTGCTTTTGAACGATCTCCCAGAGGTCGTTGTCTATCTCCCGGAATGCCATGTATCCCGCATGTCTCCTGTGAGGACTTATACTTTTAGGATGGCCCAGGAGATCCGGTTGCCAGAGATCCCTAAACCCGGAGACTATCGCCCCGAAGGACCGTGCGGAGCATAGTTCGTGACGATGATCTCGCGGATCTCTCCCCGTTTCGTCCCGTCGCAGTTGATCGCCCTCCTCGCCGGAACCCGGTCTATGTGGTATCCGGCGTAGAGATCATCGAAGAATCCGTCGTCCTGGTCGATGTTCTTCGGGTCCGAGTTGCTCAGCATCAGCCTGGCGCCTCTGGCGTCGCACCGTGCGTAGAATGCTGCCAGGCGCCTCTGTTCCTCGTCGGAAAACCTGTTCTTCGAGTACTGGGTGAACGACGATGTCCGGTTCAGGGGCCGGTACGGCGGGTCGAAGTAGACGAAGGTATCCTCTGCGATGCAGGACTCCGAGAGCGTGAAGTCGCCGAGGTGGACGGTCGTATTCCGGAGCACAACGGAATCAGCCCGGAGCACACTTTCGTGCAGGATCCCCGGGTTTGTGTACCTGCCGAACGGGACGTTAAACCCGCCCCGTGAGTTTACCCGGTAGAGACCGTTAAAGCACGTCTTGTTGAGGAAGATGAGTTGAGCAGCCCTCTCAACCCATCCCTCGCCGTACTGCCCGAAATCGATGCCTTCCCTCTCGCGGTTGAACGTATCCCGCATGGCATAGTAATACTCCTTCCGCCCGGCGTCGTCCTTTGATAGAAATTCATCCGAGAGACCGCTTAAGTAGTCGATGAGGCCGGAAACGTCGTTCTTCACGACGCTGTAGGCGAGGACCAGTTCCTCGTTGATATCGAAGAGGTGGCACTCCCTGAACCGGAAGATGCTGTTGAAATGGAAGTAAACCGCTCCACCGCCCACGAACGGTTCGACGAAGACCGAGAGGGTTCCCTCGTTGAGTTCTTCCGGAACTCTCAGGGTGAACGCATCGAGCAGTTGCGCCTTTCCACCTGCCCACTTGAGGAACGGTCGTGCGGTGGGTGTTGCCATCGATCTCTTCCATCCGGCGTGAACGCTTCGTGGTGTCAACTACCCCCGGTTAAAAACCGGGGGCTTGCAGCGGGGGCCCCTTGCGGGGCACAGGGCTGCAATTTAAT
>WOYI010232632.1_pt1 | contig 11392 bp, 7 predicted proteins | sample 6423411 | NCBI WGS metagenome assembly WOYI01 (sample SAMN13441803, study PRJNA592873) | oil field metagenome | biome: oil field; feature: oil-well bore; material: oil-contaminated soil; isolation source: oil-contaminated soil from oil-well borehole | place: Germany: Wietze | collected 2016-10-18 ... | reverse complement strand
GTGGCTTCCTGTTTGCCGGGTAATTTGATAACCGAATTTTCCGATTATTTTGGATAATTCATAACCCGTAATATCCCGAGGAATTTTCTTCATGCCGCAAAAACGTCTTCTTTTGTAAAATGAACCCTGATAATTTTCGGGAGTTCCTCATCGAAATGGCAATGAATTGCATCCCGGATGTTTTCTTTAATTTCGTCGTAAGTATCTCCTTCTACAAAAATGGAAAATCCAAGAGCTCTTCCTTCATAACCCCCTTCAGGTGATTCTTTTACAATAAAAATAATCTCGTTCATTTTGTACATTTTTTTACCGGGTAGTGTTACAATTTAGTATATCTCTGGTCCAGATCTTCTTTACGCCATGTTGTGGAACACGTTCTGCACATCCTCGTCCTCTTCGAACTTATCGAGCAGTTTTTCAATCTGGGCGCGTTGCTCCTCGTCCAGCTCCTTGGTGTCGTGCGGGATCCGTTCAAACTCGGCGGAATGGATCTCAAAGCCATGCTCCTCGAGGTAGGACTGGATGTCGGCATAGGACTTGAAGTCGCCATAGAGCAGGATCTCTCCATCCTCCACCTCCAGCTCATCCACACCGTAATCTATCAGCTCCAGCTCCAGATCTTCGAGTGAGACACCCTCTTTCTCGGCGATCCGGAACACACATTTATGGTCGAACAAAAACTCGAGGCTGCCGGAGGTGCCGAGTGAGCCGCCATGCTTGTTGAAGTAGCTGCGCACGTTGGCCACGGTGCGGGTGGGGTTGTCGGTGGCGGTCTCCACCACCATGGCGATGCCAAAAGGTCCATAGCCCTCATAGACCATCTCCTTGTAGTCCGACACATCCTTGTCGGTGGCTTTCTTGATGGCCCTTTCCACGTTCTCTTTGGGCATGTTCTCTTTTTTGGCCTGCTGTATCAGCACGCGGAGACGGGGGTTGGTGTCGGGATCGGGTCCCCCCTCGCGTGCGGCGATGGTGATCTGTTTCCCCAGTTTGGTGAAAACGCGGGCCATGTTGCCCCAGCGTTTCAGCTTGGTTGCTTTTCTGTATTCAAATGCTCTTCCCATGTTTCTCTGTTACCCCGGATGCTCCTTTGAGGGGGGCGTGAGGGGATTTGAATGTTGTGGTGAATAATTTTTGTTGTTTTTTTATCTCTTTGGGGGTGTATTAACGCAGTACGGCACCCAGTTCTCGCTCAAGGTTCTGCTGTAACCGTTTCATCACCCCGTCGATCTGTTTGTCGTTCAGTGTCTTCGTCTCATCCTGCAGGAGGAAGTTGACCGCGTAGGATTTCTTACCCTCCGGCAGGTTCTTTCCTTCATACACATCAAAGAGAACGACCTGCTTCAGCAGCTTTTTCTCGGTGCTGCGGGCGATCTGTTCGATCTGTGCGAAGGTGACGCTCTTATCGATCAGAAGTGCCAGATCCCTGCTCACGGCCGGGAAGCGGGCGATCTCCGAGAAGCGTACCGTTTGCCTGTCGCTCTCCTGCATCAGCTTGTCCCAGCTCATCTCTGCATAGTAAACGCCGGTGTCGATGTCGAACCTTTTGCAGAGCTGCGGGGCAACGATGCCGAAGCTGCCGATCACCTCCTTGCGTGTGCGCAGGCTCATCGCCGAGCTGTAGAGGTCGGACTGCAACTCCTCGTAGCGGATGCCGTTGTCCTGGATGCCCAGCCTTTTCAGGATGTTCTCAAGATGAGCTTTCAGCTCATAGACACTGGTCTGCTCCTCTGCGGCAGCCCAGTTCTTGCGGGTGCGCTTGCCACAAAGCCAGAGTCCAGCCATCGTCTCCTCGGAGTAGGGCGCCAGGATCTGCTCCTCCTGTTTCTTCTCCGCGTCGTAACGGTAGCAGTTGCCGAATTCATAGAATCGGAGGTCGTAGTTTTTGCGGTTGCGGTTATAGGCGATGCTCTCCAGGCCTCCGAACAGCAGTGTCTGCCGCATCACATTCAGGTCGCTGCTCAACGGGTTGACCAGTGAGACGCAGTGAGAGGCGGGGTAGGAGGTGAGCGGTTCATAGTAACTCTTCCTGGTGAGCGAGTTATTGAGGATCTCGCTGAAGCCGGCAGCGGTGAGCTGCTCTGAGATGAGCGTCTGTAGCTTGTGTTTGCGGTCGGTAGCGGTCTGGTAGGAAAGGTTCCCTTTCAGGGAGTGGCTGAACGCCACGTTGTTGTAGCCGTAGATGCGGAGGATCTCTTCGATCACATCCACGTCGCGGGTCACATCCACGCGGTAAGTAGGGATGCGCAGCGTCAGCTCCTCGCTGTTCTCCTGCTCTGTTTCTATCTCCAGGCTGTGGAGGATCCGTTTGACCCTCTCTGTGGGAATCTCTTTCCCGATAAGTGAATTTATTTTTTGATAAGTGAGGGTTACCTGGGCTCTCTCAATCGGCCTGGGGTAGATATCCCGGATCTCGCCCTCGATCCTGCCGCCGGCAATCTCTTTCACCAGCAGCGCGGCACGCTTCAGCACGTAGATCGTGTTGTTGGGGTCGGCTCCCCGCTCGAAGCGGAAAGAGGCATCGGTGTTGAGGCCGAGGCGGCGGGCGGTCTTCCGTATCCGGGTGGGGTTGAAGTAGGCCGACTCCAGGAAAATGTCGCGGGTAGCCATGGTGACACCTGAGTGGAGTCCGCCAAAGATGCCGGCGATACACATCCCCTCTTCACTGTTGCAGATCATCAGGTCGCGGTCGCTCAACTCCCGCTCCTGCTCGTCGAGTGTCACAAACTTTGTCTTCTCGGGCAGGGTACGCACCACCACCTCGTTACCTTTGATCTGTGCCGCATCGAACGCATGCAGGGGGTGACCCGTTTCGTGCAGCAGGTAGTTGGTGATGTCAACAATGTTGTTGATGGGGCGCAGGCCGATCACCTGCAACCGGTTCTTCAGCCAGTCGGGGCTCTCCTTGACGGTGACACCCCGGATGGTCAGACCGGAGTAGCGGGGACAGGCCTCCAGATCCTCCACGATCACCTCGATGCCGCCCTCCCGGCTGTCGACGGCAAACGCGTCGACCGATGGCTTCTGCAGCTTGCAGGGGATACCCGCTTCTGTCAGGCAGGCTGCCAGGTCGCGCGCCACCCCGTAGTGCGAGGCTGCATCCACCCGGTTGGGGGTGATATCCACCTCCAGCACCCAGTCGCTCTTCACATGGTAGTACTCCCTGGCGGGGGTACCCACCACTGCATCGGGCGGCAGAACGATGATGCCGTCGTGTGAGCTGCCGATGCCGATCTCATCCTCGGCGCAGATCATCCCGAACGACTCCTCGCCGCGTATCTTCGAGCGCTTGATGGTGATCTCCTCTTCACCGGGCCATAGCTTCGTGCCCACGGTAGCCACCACCACTTTCTGTCCGGCAGCCACGTTGGGTGCCCCGCAGACAATTTTCAGCGGTTCGCCGCCGTTGCCGATGTTCACGGTGGTGAGATGCAGGTGGTCCGAGTTGGGATGCCCGGTGCAGGTGAGCACCTCGCCGATCACCAGACCCTCCAGTCCGCCACGGATGGTTTGAATCTCCTCCACGCTGCCTGTCTCCAGCCCGATAGAGGTGAGCCTGTCGGCCGTCTCCCGCGGCGTCAAATCAAATTGCAGATATTCCTTGAGCCAGTTGTACGAAATATTCATGTTTGAAAGATTGAAACAGTCGGAAGCAGGTGGTATCTGAATGAATCAGATTGCAGCCAATCTGGAAATCGGTCCCGATGTTTCTGCTTCTGTCTGTTTGAAATTGAAGCCAAAATTACAAAAAAAACCGTTGAATAGGAAGAGAAATGATCATTTTCCTGGTTGTGATGAGCAGCGCTTGCAGAAGATCCGGCTGTCAGTCGGAGAAATTCATACCCGCTACCGGTTTTCAGATTGAATTTTTGTGATTACTTTTGCCATCACATTTTGCCCGGAAGAATGAAACAGCAATTGATTATCACCCTTACCCCACATAGCCGGCTAGGTTACCTGATGCTTCCGGTGATGGCCGATTATGATCCCCTGCCTGAGTCATATTCCATCACCGAGGCTGTGACACCGGCATCCAGCTGTTTCAGTTCATTACAACCCGTCGAGCAGGAGGTGGTGAAGCTGGCCGCGCGCTACTCCGTGAAAAACCTGATGAAAAGCTATTCAAAAGAGAAGCGGGAAGCTGATTTCCTGGAGAGGGTGACCGACCGGGAGATCACCCAGTATATTCGTCCCTTTATCGAGAAGCGGCATCTGGAGCTGATCCGGTTGATCAAGGGCAGCCTCATCCCCTTGTTTGTGCGGGATGAGCTGAAGGAACGTCATTTCAGGCGGGAGAAGGCGGTTGTGCTGTTAGAGGAACCTTCCAGGATGCATTTTCACTTCAGCAGAAAGGAGATCTTCACCTATCGGGCCAGGGTGTTCAACAACGAGAGAGAGGTTGCGCTGCTGGACCGGCAGTACATCCCGCTGGTGTCCAAACCGGCCGTTTGCGTGATCGGTCAGGAGCTCCATCATTTTGTTGACGTGGATGAGCAGAAGCTGAAACCCTTCCTCCAACAGCAACAGATCGTGGTGCCGGAACGAAACGTGGAAGCATACATCCGTGGTTTTGTGCTGAAGTGCGTGAAGAGGTACGATACCACGGGCGAAGGATTGTCGATTGTTGAGCTGCATCATCAGCCCGTGGCGGAGCTGACCCTTGAAACCGACTTCCAGTTGCAACCGGTACTCACGCTTCGTTTTCGCTACGGGAGCCGTTATTTTGCAGTGAACGAGCCTCGTCAGAAGGAGGTGGAGCTGATCCAGGTGGCGGGAGAGAACGCCGTCGGCTGGTATTACCGCGATGCGGCATGGGAGCAAGAGCAGATCAAGAAGCTGAGCGACTCCGGATTGCTTCTTACCCCTACCGGGCAGTTCGTGGTGGAGGACAGCGGAAAGGAACCGGCGGGTGACGATCTGCTGGAGTGGATCAACAACCACGGAGCGATTCTGAATACTTTCCGTTTTCTGCAGTCGGAGAGCTGCTCCCATTTCTATACCGGTCCCATTGCCTTGCAGATGAATATCTGCGATCACATCGATTGGTTTGACATCGAGAGCATCGTCTCTTTCGGAGAGATTGAAATACCGTTTATCTGTTTCAAGGATCATATCCTCAACCATGAACGGAGATACCAGCTGCCCGACGGCCGCGTTGCGATCCTTCCGAAAGCCTGGTTCACCAGGTATGAAGAGCTCTTTCGTTACGGGAAAACGGAAAAGCAGCGGATACGGCTGCAACGCTTTCATTACCCCGTGAAGGAGCTGGCGGAGAAAGGTTTTATCCCTGTTGAAGAGCTGGATGCCGGGGCGGTGAGTGCAATGCCGCCTCCCGGATTGTCATCTGTTCTGAGACCTTATCAACTCAATGGCTTTCGCTGGCTCGTACATCTATGGCGGAACGGCTTCGGCGGTTGTCTGGCTGATGACATGGGACTGGGAAAGACGCTGCAGGCCATTGCACTGCTGCAATGGATCTATGTGGCACCTGACGGAATAGCGGCTGTTATGCCACAACGGCCCCGCCAGCTCTCGCTCTTCGACGATGATGACGTTGCAGACAGCCCCTCCCCACACAACGACATCCGCGGCGATCTTCCACCTTCACTGATCGTGATGCCCACCTCGCTCATCCACAACTGGAAGAATGAGTTCAACAAGTTTGCGCCGGCCTTAGAGGTCTATCCCCACACCGGTCCCAGCCGCCTCAAAGGAGAGGCTTTTCTGCGGATGATGGGAAGGGCGAACATTGTCCTGACCAGCTACGGGCTGCTGCGGCAGGACATCGGGCTGTTGAGCAAGTGCCGGTTTCATTACCTGGTACTGGATGAGAGCCAGCATATCAAGAATCCGGCCTCACAGAACTTCGGTGCGGTAAAACAGATCAGTGCACGCTATCGGTTGGCCCTGACCGGAACACCCATTGAGAACTCGCTTACCGATCTCTGGGCACAGATGGATTTCCTGAACGAGGGGATCCTGGAACCCTTGTCAGCCTTCAGATCCCGTTTTCGTGAGTCGGACGTGATCAATGATGAAGAAGAACGGCAGAAGCTGAAACAGATCATCCAACCCTTCATCCTGCGCAGGACGAAAGAGGAGGTGGCCCCCGAACTGCCTTCGCTCACCAGTGAGATCATCTGGTGTGAGATGGGTGAAATGCAGGCCGATATCTATGAGCAAGAGAGGAGCAGGATCCGCAATACATTACTGGATGCTGATCAACGGGAGCGGAGATCACTCTCGGCAACCGTACTGGCCGGGCTCACCCGCTTGCGCCTGCTGGCCAACCATCCGGCTATGCTGCAACATGATTATAGCGGAGATGCTGCCAAGTTTGAACAGATCGTGGAACAGGCGGAGGTGTTGTTTGCCGAAGGGCATAAGGTGCTGATCTTCTCTTCCTTCGTGAAACAGCTGAAACTGATCTCCCGTTATTTTGACGAGCGGGGCTGGTCCTATGCCTGGCTTAGCGGAAGCACCACCAACCGTGAGGCGGTCATCCGCGAGTTTGAAACGGATGAGCGGAAGCAGGCATTCCTGATCTCTCTCCAGGCGGGAGGTACCGGCCTCAACCTTACCACAGCCGATTATGTTTTCCTGGTTGACCCCTGGTGGAACCCCTCTGCCGAATTGCAAGCGGTGAGCCGCGCTCACCGCATCGGGCAGCACAAACCGGTCACGTTCTACCGGTTTATCACCCGCGATACCATTGAGGAGAAGATCCGTCACCTACAGGAAAAGAAGCAGGCTTTGGCAGATGGGCTTATGGGATCACAGCTCACCGTGGAAGAGCTGGAGGCGTTGCTGGCCTGACCCTCGCGGAAAAAGAAACAGGGATGAAACAACCTGCTGTCTCACCCCTGTCAATATGGATTGTGATGGCGTTAACGCCCGGTCATTAGTAACCGCGGATCGCCTTGATGCCGGGAAGCACTTTCCCCTCGATCATCTCCAGCAGGGCACCCCCGCCGGTAGAGACATAGGAAACCTGGTCGGCATGACCGAACTTGTTCACGCAGGCTACCGAGTCGCCACCGCCCACCAGCGAGAAAGCACCTTTCCTGGTAGCTTCCACGATGGCATCGGAGACAGCGCGTGATCCCTTGTCGAAGTTGTCAAACTCAAACACGCCCACCGGTCCGTTCCAGAGGATGGTCTTGGAATTCCTGATCACTTCGGCAAACAGTTTCTCAGACTCCGGGCCGATGTCGAGACCTTGCCACCCGTCGGGAATCTCTTTCACCGAAGCGAAGCCGGTGTTGGCATCGTTGCTGAAGCTGTCGGCAATTTTGGCATCGGTGGCCAGCACCAGGTTCACGCCCTTGGCTTTCGCCATCTCCACCATCTCACGGGCCAGCTCCAGCTTATCGTTCTCCACGATTGAATTGCCAATTTTACCACCGAATGCCTTGGCAAAGGTGTAGGTCATGCCACCTGCCAGGATCAGGTTATCCACCCTGTCGAGCAGGTTGCGGATGATCTCGATCTTGGTCGATACCTTTGAGCCGCCCATGATGGCTGTGAAAGGACGTTCCGTATCTTTCAGCACTTTCTCTACGGCGTTGATCTCGTTTTGCAGGAGGTAACCGAACAGCTTGTGATCCGCATCGAAGTGATCGGCTATCAGAGCTGTAGAGGCATGTGCACGGTGAGCCGTGCCGAAAGCGTCATTGACATAGACGTCGGCATAGGATGCCAGTTTCCTGGTGAACTCTTTCTGTGATTCTTTTACTGCTTTCTTTGCAGCGGCGATCTCCTCTTCGGTGGCATCTTCTGCCACCCCGCGGGGTTTACCCTCCTCTTCGGCATAGAAGCGTAGGTTCTCCAGCAGCAGTGCCTCACCGGGGCGCAGCGCGGCGGCCCTGGCCTCTGTCTCCGCACCGATACAATCGTTGGCAAACTGAACATCTACACCCAGCAGCTCCGAAACACGGGGCAGGATGTGACGGAGGGAGAGCTTATCGGTCGCCCCTTTCGGCCGGCCCAGGTGTGATCCGATGATCACGCTGCCACCATCCTTGAGGATCTTCTTCAGCGTGGGAACGGCCGCCCGGATGCGGGTGTCGTCTGTGATGTGGAAGTTCTCGTCGAGTGGCACGTTGAAATCCACGCGAACGAATGCCTTTTTACCGGCAAAATTGAATGAGTCCATTGTTTGCATAGTTCTCTGTTTATTTTGTTGATGTGAGAATTCTCTGACTGAGTGATAACACTGACTGCAAAGATAGCTATTTTTTACAGAAAAATTTCCACAATCGCATCAAATTGTTCAGCCCTCCATCACCACCACCTCGTAGCTCACCGGTACCGCCTTTTTGTACATCGCCAGCACCCCGCAGTAGTTTTCGAACGATAGTTTGCAGGCTCTCTCCAGCTTTGCCTGCGGCAGCTTTTCACCTGTAAACTGATAGATCACTTTCAGGGAGGTGTATTGCTTGGGATGCTCATCGCTCATCTCCGCGTCAATGCGGATATCAAACTTCTTCAGGTTGATACGCATCTTGCGTGCCATTTCCACGATATCGAGCCCGGAGCAACCGGCGGCCGAGATCAGCAGCAGCTTCTTCGGCCGCGGACCGGCATCATCACCGCCCTGCTCTTTTCCCAGATCGATGGTGATGGTATGCCCGTCGATCTCTGTATCAAAAATATTGTTCTCTCTCCAAATTGTCTGAATGGAATGTGTAGCCATAAATTCTGTTTTATCTGTTCAATTATTTCCACCTCCTTAAACAAACTGTCACTGCTTTGGTTCGATCACGATGAATCGGATTGTTACTGTCGCCCCTTGAACTCTTCCGGAGCGTTGAAAAAGTGTGTCAAAAAGAAATTCATTTCAGCGCAAATTGTTACATTTGCACCAAACTTCCCTGACATGATCCATACAAACGCGAACGTATTGCTGATATATACCGGAGGCACCATCGGCATGGTGGAGAATCCGGAGAGCGGTGCGCTGGAGCCATTCAATTTCAGTCACCTCCGTTCCAATATGCCAGAGATCAAGCGACTCAATTTCAATGTGGAGACCTATCTTTTCGATCCCCCCATTGATTCGTCGGATGTCTCAATCGCTATCTGGAAGCAGATCGTGAACGTGATTGAGATGAACTATGAGCGGTACGACGGTTTCGTGATCCTCCATGGTACCGACACCATGGCTTATACGGCGTCGGCACTGAGTTTCATGCTGGAGAACCTGACCAAGCCGGTGATCCTCACCGGCTCACAACTACCCATCGGTAAGTTGCGTACCGACGGGAAAGAGAATCTGATCACGGCGCTGGAGATCGCTGCCGACAAGGATGAGCGCGGGCGCCCTGAGGTGCCGGAGCTCTGTATTTACATGCAGAAACTGCTGATGCGCGGAAATCGCACCACGAAAATAAATGCCGACAATTTCAGTGCTTTCAGAAGTCCCAACTACCCTTACCTGGCAGAGGCAGGTCCCGACATCCGTTACAATAAACCGGTCATTCTTCAACCCGATGAGCGCAATCCGGTCCGTTTCAATTATGAAATGGAAAGGAACATGGTGATCCTGAAGTTGTTTCCCGGTATCAGCCGGGAGGTGGTGCGGGCACATCTCACTGTTCCCGGACTAAAGGGGGTGGTGCTGGAGACCTACGGTACCGGTAATACACCCATCAATCCCTGGTTTATGGAGATGATCCGGGATGCCCTGGCGCGCGACATTGTGGTGGTCAATGTGACCCAATGTCTTTACGGTTCAGTGGCGATGCATCGTTATGAGAACGGACAACGACTGGAGAAGATTGGAGTGATCAGCGGTTGTGACATCACTACCGAGGCGGCGCTCGCCAAGCTGATGATGCTCTTTGGTAAGGGGCATCTGCCCGGTGAAGTGAAAGAGTTGATGCATCGTTCGTTGCGTGGTGAGCTCACGGTGAGTGGATAATTTCTTTCATGTGAATGCTCTTTTATTTATCTTTGTTCCGCTCAAAACAGATTCAGAAAACGCTCTGACGGCAACTATGGGGAACTGTTGAGGTTCAATATGGCGGTCGGCAGAGATGAAACAGCTTATTTATGCAAAATCTTGACTACGGGATCATCGGCAACTGCCGTACGGCAGCACTGGTATCCAAAACGGGAAGCATCGACTGGTTCTGCCTGCCCGACTTCGACTCACCCTCCATCTTCGCCGCACTGCTCGACCGCGAGAAAGGCGGCAGTTTTCACTTCGAGGTGAGCGGGGATTACCAAATCACCCAACAATATCACGGACATACCAATATTCTACTCACACGGTTCGAATCGCCCGAGCACGGCTTTATTGTCTTTGACTATATGCCGCGCTATCTGACGGAGGCTGATCGCTATTACATGCCGCCCGAGATCCACCGCTACATCCGTGTGATCAAGGGACGGCCGAGGGTGCGGGTGGTTTACGATCCGCAGATCAATTATGCGCGTGAGAGGGTGCGGCACGAGATAGGAGATCAATATATTAAAACGCACTCGGAAGAGGACTCTGAAGATAAGGTCTATCTTTACTCCAGTTTGGACTTTGAAAAAGTGCTCAACCGGGAGGAGTTGGTGCTGGAGGATCATCATTTCTTTCTGCTCTCTTATAATCAGAAGCTGGTGACAGTGGATATCAACCGCATCCTGCTCGACTATGAGCGGACGAAGGTATATTGGCTCAACTACGCGAACCGCTCACGTGATTATCTGCAGTATAACGACATGATTAAACGGAGTCTGCTGGTACTTAAGCTGCTCTCCTACCAGAGCTCGGGGGCAATGCTGGCAGCAGTTACCACGAGCATACCGGAGAGCCTCGGCGAGACGCGTAACTGGGACTACCGTTTCTGCTGGCTGAGAGATGCCTCCATGTCGATTGACACGCTGCTCTTCATGAAACAGCGGTCTGCCGCTGAACGTTTCATTGGCTTTGTCAAAAAGATCCTGAAATCGTCGCGCGATGAACCGATACAGATCATGTATGGCATCCGGGGTGAGCGGATGCTTACCGAGGAGACACTCGATCACCTGAGCGGTTACGAGCACTCACGGCCGGTACGGATTGGCAATGCAGCTTACGATCAGGTGCAGAACGACACCATCGGCTACCTGATGGATGTGATTTACAAATATTATCTTTACTTCCCTGGCACGCTCGACGAGGTGGAGGAGATCTGGGAGATCATCAAGAACATGGTGCGCTCGGTGATGGCTGCCTGGCGCAAGCCGGACCGCAGCATCTGGGAGTTCCGCACGCGCGAGATGCATTTTGTCTTCTCCAAGGTGATGAGCTGGGTGACTTTCGACCGGGCATCGCTGATTGCCGAGTTACTCAACAAAGAAAGCTATGCTAAAAAGTGGCGCAATGAGGCTGATATCATCCGTGCAGAGGTGCATGAGA
>WOYI010796317.1_pt1 | contig 11394 bp, 8 predicted proteins | sample 6423411 | NCBI WGS metagenome assembly WOYI01 (sample SAMN13441803, study PRJNA592873) | oil field metagenome | biome: oil field; feature: oil-well bore; material: oil-contaminated soil; isolation source: oil-contaminated soil from oil-well borehole | place: Germany: Wietze | collected 2016-10-18 ... | reverse complement strand
GATGCCGTGCTCGGCCCAGAGGCCCTTGATGATGTCGAATGCCCAGCCACCGGGAGAGTATGCCTTTTTGCCCTCATCGATGCTGCGAACAACGTAAGGCATGTAATAGGCAAAGTTCAGTTTCGGGTCATAGGCCGCATTGGCGATCTGGAAACCCATCTCCACGACTCCGCGGGAGATCAGCTCGAATGTTTCCGTCCAGTCGCCCAGCTGGTTGTTGGGGAAGAGGTTGATCTTTACCTGCCCGTTCGTCTTCTCGAAAACGAGATCGGCAAACTTGTGGCAGGAAACATCATAAGGTGTCCCCACCGGTTGCGGGTGACCCATCTTGAAGGTCCACTTCGGTGCGGCGGAAGCCGCGGCTCCGAAGACGAGGACCAGGGTCATGACGAGCGCGAGAGCAACGGTCTTTCTCATCTCTAAAAGCACCTCCTCTAAAGATTTGTATCATTAGTGCCTCATTAAAAATCCTCTGTTTCTGCTGATCTCTGAGTCCGGGCTGATCCTGCGTACTCTTTAGTTCTTTGCCACCTCCCTTCGAAAATGGCGGGTATTGGCAAAAATTTCCTGAAGATATCTACTTTACACCCATTAGCAACCCCGGAAGCCACATCGAAAGACCGGGGAGGTATGTGGTCATTATGATGACCGGGACCTGGGCGAAGAACATGAACTTGAGGGCCGGCTTGAAGTACTCGTCGATCGACGCACCTCCTATCCTGCCCGCAAGGTACAGGATCGGGGCGCACGGTGGTGTTACGTTGCCTAGTCCCAGGTTGGTTCCCATTATGGCCGCGAAGTGGACCGGGTGGACTCCTATCGTGACCATCAGCGGCAGAAGGAGCGGAGCGGAGAGCATCGTGCCGCTGAAGTCGTCCATCATCATGCCTATGATGATCAGGAAGGCGTTGACCAGCAGAAGCAGAACGATCTTGTTGCTGGAGACCGACATCATGAAATCGGCGAGCTGCTGCGGGATGCGCTGCATCGTGTAGATCTTCGCCAGTATGGAGACGAAGAAGAGCATCAGGACGCAGACACCGGTAGTGGTGGATGAGCTCACAAGTGCTTCTCCAAGTATCTTGGGCGTAAGCTCCCGGTGGATGAGAAAACCGACGACAATGGCATAGAAGACTGCCAGGGCGGCCGACTCTGTCGGAGTGGTGATCCCTCCGTAAATGCCTCCTAGGATTATGACAGGCATAAGAAGGCTCCACATCCCATGCCTGGTGGCCCTTCCTATGACCTGGAGTTTCTCGGTGAAGGTTATCTGCGGCTCAATCTGGACGGTGCCCATCCTCTTAACCTCGAACCAGTTGACAACGCACATCAAAATGGTCGTAAGGATGCCGGGAATGACCGTGGCCAGAAAGCAGGCCGCTACGGATTGCTGCGTGACCCAGGCGTAGAGGATCATCGGGACGCTTGGCGGTATCAGCTGCCCAAGGACAGAGGCGCACCCCACCATTGCTACGGAGTAGTAGCGCGGGTATCCGAGTTTTTCCAGGCGAGGGATCATGATCCCGCCGATGCAGGCGACCGCCGAAGAGCAGGTACCGGCGATGGCGCCGAAGATGGCGCAGGCGACTATCGTGGCCGCTCCCATGCCTCCCCGCATACGGCCGAGGAACGCCTGTGCGAAGTCTGTGAGTCGTTCCGCAATGCCTGAGGAGGACATGAGCGCTCCTGCCATGATGAAGAATGGCACGGAAAGAAGGGTGAGGGAATTGAGTGCATAGTACCCTCCCGGAAGAAGGAACGAAAAGCTGAAATCATAAACGATGCCCATATAGATGGCGGCCGACATGAAGCAGAATGGAACCGGCAGCCCGATGACTATAAGGCCTATCAGAAGGGCAAGGTTGATCGCAATTACCATTCTTTACCACTCCCCGTACTGGATCATTTTGGAATTACCTGACATCGTCGATCACCGGAGCGTCCACCGGGCTGTTACAGTATTCTCCAGGCATCTCAAGGGGCTTCTTCCCTGTCGCCTGCAGGAAATAATCCACAAGCTCGATCACGAAGTAGAAGAACATAAGGATCGCTCCCACGAAGATGCTGACCTGGGAATATATCATCGGGATCATCAGCGTCGGGGAGAGCTGCAGTCTCGTATAGCCCCAGACGGTGTAACCCCACCCCCAGTAGACCATCATCCCGGAAAGACCCACGCAGAGAGTTGCCGTGAAAACCTTGATCCAGATCTGTTTCCTGGGGTCCTTGATGGCTGCCTGCATAACATCGGCCTTGATGTGGGTCCTGTCGGCTGTTCCCCACGAAGCCCCCATGAAATAGAGCCAGAATCCCACCATCGTGGCGATCTCTTCGACACCCATCAGGGGCAGCTTGAATACGTATCTGAGAAGAACCTGGACCAGGACCAGCGTCAGGATAGCCATGGAAGAAATAACCATGACTGTTTTCTGGATAATTCCAAGTACTCTCCAGAGCTTTGTGTTCATTATTGCGAGCATTCATTCAACCTCCTTCTGCACTACGCGAACGAAAAAATTTATCGTGCAATAATATCACGAAACAAGTGGGGGGTTCATTCTATAGTTTCTGATCCCTTGTCGATATAAACCCGGGGGACGCGTCTGCTGATCAGCGTGGGAGGAACACATGCCAGCGTTCCCATCTTTTCGGCGACCTCATCAAGCGTTATCTCGCTCTCCCCCTGCTTTCCTATCAGTACCACCTCGTCGCCCACGGCCGCCTCCGGCACTGCGGTGACGTTGACCATCATCTGGTCCATGCATATGCGGCCGACCACGGGGCATCTCACACCTCCGACAAGAACATCGATCCCCTTGTTCCAGAGTTCGCGGAAGTATCCGTCGGCGTAGCCGACGGGGAGCTGCGCTATCCTCTCGGTGCCTTTCGTCGTGTAACTGAGACCATAACTGATGCCAGTCCCGGGGGGTAGTTCGCGTATCAGACCTATCGCTGTCTTGAACTCGAAACACGGTTTTACGATGATAGAACGCTTCACCTCGGGGGAGGGGTACATCCCCACGATGATATGCCCCGGCCTCACGGCATCGAGGGCCATCTCCGGGGTCTCCAGCGTTGCGGCCGAGTTGCAGCAGTGGCGTATTCTGAAGCGTATCCCCTTCCCCGACAGCTCCTCAAGTACGGACAGGAAGCGCCCGTACTGCTCTCTGGTATAGGTCATATCCCCTATGTCGGCGGTGGCGAAATGCGTGAATACACCTTCCGCCTCGATCCCGGGGAGGGCCACGGCTTCTTCTATATCCCTCATGGATGGTCCCGGAATAAATCCGATGCGTCCCAAGCCGCTGTCTATCTTGACGTGGACATAGGCCTTCTTCCCCTGGCGTACAGCCTCAGCCGAGAGGGCTTCCGCCATGGCCGGGTCTGTGAGCGCGGCACGGATCCCCAGACGAACGTACTCACCTGCAACGGCATAGGGCGATGTGCCAAGGACAAGTACCGGGCTGGTGATGCCTCCGTCCCTCAGTTCGATGGCCTCGTCAGGGGTGGCGACCGCGAAAAAATCCGCTCCGGCGCCCCTCAGCGCCCAGGCGGCCTGCATGAGCCCCAGGTTATAGGCGTTGGCCTTGACTACGGCGATGACCCTTGCTCCTTTTACGTGCTTCCTGATAAGCCGGTAGTTATAGCGCAGATTGTCCAGACTTACTTCCATTCGGGTAGGACGCCATGCCATCTGTTCTGCCACCCTTCTTTATTTACGGGGCCTGAACCTCTAAATTTGTCAGAAACTGACCCCGTTTTCCGAAAGAAGCTCTTCAGCCCTCTTCCGGGAGAGTCTCGTATCCTCGCACAGGAACTCGATATCTGCAGCGGTCATCAAGGCCTCGTCTCCGAGGTTTTTGCCGGCGTTTTTCACGTACGATTCGCGGAGCCTGTCAAGATCGACATCTTCTGCCGCGATCTGCTCCGGCCTGAGCGGAATGATGATGTTCTTCCCGGGCTTTTCTTCCGTGGGATCCCCTCTGAACACCTCGACCCCCATCTTTTTCGCGAATGCTATCTGGGCATAAGGGTGCTTTCCTGCGCCGGTATACTCGGTCTCGTTCACAACCAATACGGCATCCTCGTCCATAGTCTGGGCAAGAGAAAAGGCAGCGGTCAGGGATGTGTTTCCGGCGGGACCTCTCTCCAGTCCCTCAAGCTGCGCAAGAGCCTCCGTTATGTAGAAGACAGAGCCCTGGGTGACAGTGACGTAGCGGTCCAGGTAGCGAAGAACCCGGGCCGCGTTCCTCGGGACATCCGAGCGGTCTGGCCATACGGCGAACGGGAATCCGAAACCGGTGTGTCCGGTGGTGAATGATTTGCGGTTGAAATCGCGGTCGGAGGCCATGTGCAGTCCGTGCAGGTCGACGCTCGCTCCGATGATGAGCGTGTCGGGGCTGCCTGCCTTTATGGCCCCTCTTGCGGTTCCCGTAGTGATCCCACCCCCCGCGTGGGTGCTGACTATGGCATCGGGGTTGCGGCCTGTCAGGGTCCGGGACTGTTCGACTATCTCCGTTCCGAGAGTCTCTATTCCGGCCACCGAGAAAGGCGTGTAGAGGGAGGCGTTGAAGAAACCCGTCTCCTCAAGTACAAGAAGAAAAATGTAAAAGAGCTCCGGCCCGACGGAGAGCTGAAGAACCTCTGCACCGTAGGCCTCGCATGCGCGTCCCTTTTCGGCGATCTCCGGCTGCTCGAACCCCAGGCTGTCGAAGACCTCCTGTACGATGATGCAGGAAAGATTTTTTCTGGCGGCCTGGCTGGCGACGGCCGCGCCGTAGTTTCCGCTGGTGGCTGCGACTACGCCCTTGTAGCCTTTCATGAGCGCATTGTGGACCGAAAGAGAGGCCCTTCTGTCCTTGAAGGATCTTGCGGGGTTGTTGGCCTCGTCCTTGACGAAAATGCGGGCGCCCCTGCCGGGCTCTGAAATATGGCGGACAAGACGGGTGAGGTTCTTCAGTTCTATAAGAGGGGTGTCACCGACGTTGGACTCGCGCTGGATCCTTTTTACCTCGTCAAGAGCATAGCCAGTCTCGGACATCATCCGCTCGTAGTCGAAGGCGATCCGGCCAGTCGTGAATTTGTCGTAATCGATGCCGACAGAGCTGCGCATGATCTCGCCCCTGCGGGCCATCACCGAAGAGTAATCCATTGGCACCCTCATGACAGGGGGACCTCCTGCTTCAGTATTCTTCGCAGTTCTGCACCGACGGATCGAAGCTCGACGGGCGGAGGCCCGAAACCCACATCATAGGGCGGGTCGATCGCTGCAAGTTTACCTGTGATCCTTCTTCCGACAGCCGTTTCAACCGAAACCGTGTCGCCAACAGCCGCGGACTCCTCCACGAGGCTGCCCTTGACCTTCATCTCCAGGGGGACCTTCGCCGTATCCTCCGGGACCTGGGGAGCACGGCTCCCCGCCTCCAGAACCACCAGGTAAATCTGGACCCAATCTCCCTTGTGCGCCTGCACCTGCATTGAACTGCCTCCCCGGCGATATTGTCAATTTCGGATCTTTCGACACGGGAAGCCCCCAAATCTCTGGACTTCGTGGATAATGGTGTATGTAATTGCTCAAATATGCCGTATTTTTACGGATGTGTCAAAATAGATATGCAATTCACAAACACTAAGGCCTTCGGAAAATTAATGGAAGGGGGAACCATAATGAAAAAATTCGCTGAAAAGATCTGTATCGCCTCGCTTCCAACACCCATCTACCGGGCAGAAAGACTTTCGGCCAACCTCGGAGGACCGGATATCTTCATCAAAAGGGACGACATGACCGGGGTCGGCGTATCGGGGAACAAGGTCCGGAAACTGGAATACTCCGCCGCGGAGGCCCTCAGGGAGGGGGCCGGAGTCCTGATAACCTGCGGCGGTCCCCAGTCGAACCACGCAAGGGCAACGGCGGCCGTGGCGGCCCGGATAGGGCTCCTTTCTCATCTCGTCCTCGGGGGACCCTGCGAAAAGATCCCCGAAGGCAACCTTTTTCTCGACCGGCTTTTCGGGGCGGGAACTACCTTCATTCCGGGAGCACCTCTCCTTGAACTTGCTGAAGCAATGGAAAAAACAGCCGGATCGTACAGCAGGGAAGGGGTGAAACCGTACATAATTCCTCTTGGTGCTTCAGACGCGCTTGGATCCCTCGGATACATAGATGCAATGGGTGAGATCCAGGCCCAATCCAAAGAGATGGGCGTTACTTTCGACCACATAGTATTCGCCTCAGGCTCAGGGGGCACTCTCTCCGGGGTCGTCGCGGGCTGCCTCGTTCACGGGCTGGACTCCCACGTGACCGGGATAAGCGTCGCCTTCCCTCCAGAATGGTCGGATGCAAAACTGGAAGAGATATTCTCCGGGCTCAGGGATAAATTCATCCCCGACCTGCCATCTCCCTCCGGCAGATACAAAGTGAACGCGGACTACATAGGCGAAGGTTACGGGAAGGCTTCTCCGGAGCTTATCCGGTTCATCCGCGACGTAGCCTCTCTCGAAGCCCTGCTCGTGGACCCGACCTACAGCGGCAAGGCACTCTTCGGACTGGCGGGTGAAATAGCAAAAGGGACCTTCAAAAAGGGCGAACGGGTCCTCTTCATCCACACCGGGGGGGCATTCGGGTTGTTCCCTTACAGGGAGCAGTTTGCGGGGGAATTCTAAAGGAAACGTGACTCGGAAAGGCCGTGAATCGTGAATCGAAAGGGCGTAAACGGTGAACGGTAAAATCGAAACGGGAAACCAAAATCCGATTCTTGCACCACGGAGGACGCAGAGTAGCACAGAGAAAATCTTTTTTGTTAGAACAAAAAATCAAATAGGGTAAGGGTACAAGCATTTGCTGTCATTCTGAGCCAGAAGGGCGAAGAATCTGGTTCAGAAAGAGATCCTACGTCCCGTTGGTCCTCAGGATGACAAACAAAACCAGATTCATCTGTGTTACAGGCAGCAGGCTGATGGCAAATTCATTATTTGTTTCTAAACATAGAACGTATTTGTCTTTGTTTTTCTCTGTCGCTCTTCTCTGCGTTCACTGTGGTGCAAGATTTGGGCTGGCTTTTGACATTACCAGTCACCTGTCACCTGGTTCTTTATTCCTCGAGAACGTAACCCTTCTCACGGAAGAGCCGGAGGCATGCGTCGACCGCGTCCGGACAGTATAAGGTGCCTTTATTGCTTTCGATCTCTTCGAGCGCAGCATTCATCCCCTTGGCCGCCCGGTAGGGACGGTTGGAGGATATGGCCTCGACAACATCGGCTACCGCCAGGATGCGGGCCTCCAGAAGTATCTCTTTCCCCTGTTGCAGCCGGTGTAACGTCCTTCGGTGTCCTTGTAGAAAACAGGCGAAGGGATGGTCTCTATCAGGAGTTCGATAAAGGCCTTCTGGCGTTCGAGTTCGTTCTCAAGATCCACTTTTGGGGCCTTGCTGCCGTCCGGATCCTGTTTCTCTGCCATGCGGGGGAACTCCTTTCGCCTTAAGGTTTATCCTTTTGACGATTTCTTCGAATTGAAGAAATTATTGCATATCAGATTATTTATCACATCCGCGATCCGCATGAACAAATCACGCTACCCAGGTTCCAAACATACGGACAGGCTTACAGGATCCTGCGGCGTACTAGTATGGAATGGGCAGGTGACTTGTTGCTATCCCCCGGTATTTAAGCTGTCGGTTGTCCAGCTTTTGTTCAGATCAAAAAATTGCAGGGCCGGCATCGGGCGGCTGATGAAAAAACCCTGTGCTTCGTCGCACCCGATCTCCCCGAGCAGATCGAAAGTCTCCCTGTCTTCCACTCCTTCCGCCACAACCAGCTTCCCGAGCCCATGAGCCAGATTGATGGAAGTTTCGACGATCTGTCTTGTCTCTTCTTCGCGCAGCATGTTTTTTATGAAGGACTGATCGATCTTGATCTTGCCGGCCGGGATCCTGCGCAAGTAGCTTAGAGACGAAAACCCTGTTCCGAAATCGTCGATAGATATATTGATGTGCATCCTGGTCAATACCTTGAGTTTCTCGATGGAACCCGCGATGTCCTGCATAATTGCGCTCTCCGTGATCTCGAGTTCCAGGAATTTCCCTTCGATCTGGTAGAGATCGAGGGAACGCATGACCTTGTCCGAAAAATCGGGTTGGACCAGGTTCCGCATCGAGACGTTGACCGCCACGGGAATTTCAAGTCCGTCCTCTCTCCACCTCACCATCTGGGACAGGGCGTTGTCGATCACCCAATCCGTCACCTGGATTATAAGAGTGCTGTTTTCCACGCTGGGAATAAAACGCCCTGGAGAGATATTGCCGAGACCGGGGTGTTCCCATCGGATGAGGGCCTCCGCGCTGGTAATGGTTCGAGTCCGAATATTCACTTTCGGTTGGAAGTGAAGGCGCAGGTGCCCTAGACCCAGGGATTCCTTCAACTCCCCGAGAAGTTTGAGGTTCTCCATTCCCGTTTCGCCATCGAGCCTGAAGGAAAGGCTTGTCGATCTTTGCGGTTGTTTCGCCAAATCCTGCAGCGCCGCCTCGCACCGCCTCAAAAACAATTCCGATCCTTCCTCGGCGGTAATATCGGTACAGGCGATCAGGATCTCGCCGTGAAGCGGAATGCCGTTCGATTCGTATGGGAGCTGGATCTTTTCTTCCAGAGATCCAGACAAAGCACTCGTTTGCGAAACATCCTTGCCGAAAAACAGCACTCCCAACAGGTTCGGGTAAAGGTGATAGGCATCGCCTTCTACCGTCTCGCTGATACGAATTGCGAGCTGCCGGATGACATCATCCATGGCTCCAAAACCGAAGTGCGACCGGATCTCCGCTGCATTCTCAAGTGAAAAAAACATAAAGGTACCGGGCTGCAGTTCATTTCCGGATGATCTTTTCTTTTCCAGGTCTTCGACTAGCGCAAATCTGTTCGGAAGCCCGGTCAGCGTATTGCGGCCTGCCTGCCGTTTGAGCTGGTTCATCGGATATCTTGCCGCTTCGAACCCCGAACCGCACAACAGACCGATCAGGGCGAAGAATCCGGTTCTGTAAAGCCAGTTGAAGGCTTCCTGCATTTCCCCGGTGGCGACATCAAGCGGCATAAAGGGGCCCAGAGCCAGCCCGCCTATCAATCCGGATACGACCCCGCCCTTAATGCCGTGAAAGAACGCGGCAGCAATAATTGCCAGGTACATCGTATGGGAATAGACATACTTGGCACCGCCGGTGATATAAACCAGCAGAACAACTCCGCCCATGATAAGGACAGAAATAACGACAGAACCAGTCCTGGAGACCTCAAAAAGATCTTCAAACCATTCGACACATTTTACATGCCAGTCCTGGTGCTGCATCTTTTCGTCCTCCAACAACCCGCCTCGCCCTGCCCCGTGCCGGCGTACTGGTGCATGAACATGCTTTCCCGCAAAAAATTTAATGTTTTTTGTATGATATCATAACGCCGTGTCTTTATGCTATTTAATAAAAATGCTACACTATTCAAGTTAGGGTGTGAGTCGAATTTTTTACTGACGGTACTTATCCCGTTCTCCAATGAGTATCGGAGGAGGAAATCTTGAAGAAGTACTACAGCATAATCAATGTCCTCTTTTTCACCATAGTGGCCCTGCTCCTGCTGACATCTCTTGTCTTCGGATACATTTGGATCCGGAGCGAATATAGCCAATTCCAGAAGGCATCGGAAGAATCCATCGTAGAATACCTTGCGGCCCAGAAGTCCATCCTCAGATCCGATGTGGACAGGACCATGGAATACATCAGATTCATGACGACCCGGACCGAGGAGATACTGAAGGAAAATACCCGCGGCAGGACGAACGAAGCACTGAGCGTCGCCTGGAACATTTACGACAAGTTCAACAAGGTCCGTTCGGACAACGAGATAAAAGAAATGATCAGGGAGGCCCTCAGACCCATCCGGTACAGCGATGGAAGAGGGTACTTCTTTATCGACCGTCTCGACGGCGTCAATGTCCTGTATCCGGTCTTTCCCGAATCCGAGGGACAGAACATCCTGAACCTTCGGGACGAAAAGGGGAACTACGTCCTGAAGGATGAGATAAATATGGTCAAACGTCATGGAGAAGGTTTTGTGACCGGATACTGGAAAAAACCCTCCCAGGAAAACGGTGCCGTCTACCTCAAGATCTCTTTCGTAAAGCTCTTCAAGCCGTTCGGCTGGTCCATCGGCACGGGAGAATATCTTGAAGATGTGGAAAAGAAAATTCAGCAGGATATCTTCGACATGGTCTCGGGGATCCACACCGGAACAAAAAATGATCAGCACCTATTCATTCACGATTTTGACGGAGTGATGCTTGCAGACGCCGGAAACCCCGACATGGTGGGGAAAAACCTCTGGGAAATGCTGGACGCCCAGGGGAAAAAGGTCGTGCAGGAGCAGATCCGGCTGGCAAGACAAAACCCTGAGGGCGCTTTCCTGTACCGGCAGTTGTTACTGGTTGAAAACGATCAAATGCCGGAAAAAATGACATTCGTAATGGCAGTACCCGAATGGAAGTGGGTCGTCGGAGCAAGCGCCTCCACCGATGAGATCAGAAAATCCATAGCTGGAAAAAGAGAAGAGCTGAAAAACCAGATCCGTGAAAGGATAATAACGATAGCAGTTGCCATTTTCATCCTTATACTTTTGGCGCTGTTCGTTCTCAGCATGATCACCAGCCAGATATACAGGAGTTATTCAATATTCTCCTCGTTTTTCGAAAAAGCCTCCAGCGAATATTCGGAGATAGATCTTGACCAGCTAAATTACTCTGAGTTCCGCGAACTGGCCGTTATGGGGAACAAGATGCTCCAGGAACGCACGAGGATGGAAAACGGTATCAGGGAAATGAACGAGTTCCTGCAAACCCGTGTCCAGGACCAGACCAGGGAATTCCTGGATCTCAGCGAAAACATCGAATCACGCATAGATGAACGGACCATGAGTCTCAAAAAGCTTACCGACACCGATGGACTCACGGGCCTGTACAACCGCCGCTATGTCTTTGAAAAACTCGACAGTCTCGACGAGGATAAGCGGGCCAGGAACAGGGACGTTTCGGTGATCATGCTGGATCTGGACCACTTCAAGAAAATAAACGACACCTACGGGCATCCTTTCGGGGACCGGGTTCTGAAAAAGGTCGGGGAAACTATAATGAAGCAGGCCCGCAGCAGCGATCTTGCGGGGCGCTATGGCGGCGAGGAGTTCATCGTTGTCCTTCCGGGAACGGACCTTGAAAACGGAGTAATGGTCGCCGAGAGGATCTGTGAAGGAGTCAGGAATATCGACTTCGGAGTGGAAGGCCTGGTCGTGACGATAAGCGGAGGCGTCGCCCAGATGAAGGCGGAAGGCGAAACCACGGCCGAACTGGTCGACCGCACCGACAAGCTTCTC
>WOYI010879942.1_pt1 | contig 11397 bp, 11 predicted proteins | sample 6423411 | NCBI WGS metagenome assembly WOYI01 (sample SAMN13441803, study PRJNA592873) | oil field metagenome | biome: oil field; feature: oil-well bore; material: oil-contaminated soil; isolation source: oil-contaminated soil from oil-well borehole | place: Germany: Wietze | collected 2016-10-18 ... | reverse complement strand
TTACCAGAGCCGACGTCCCCTTGCAGTAATCGGTTCATGGGGCGATTGCGCGCCAAATCCGCCCGCAGGTCGCTGACTGCAGCATGCTGCGCCCTGGTAAGCGGAAACGGCAGTGCCTTCACCCGTTCATTCAGCCAAGCATCGTTAACCGTGTGCGCCGCGCCGGAGAGCTGCTGCCAATCTTTCTTTTGTCGGAGTACACCCAGCTGCAGCAGGAAAATTTCATCAAAAGCCAATCGATGCTGGGCAGTCTTGAGCAAATCCTGGCTGTCGGGGAAATGTACCTGCCGAAGGGCTTCATCCAGCCGGATCAGGTCGCCCTGGTCGAGGACGGAATTCGGTAAGAATTCAGGCACCTTGGGCACCCAGTACTCAAGGGTATTGAAAACCGTTTTACGCAGCCATTTTTGCGAGATTGTAGCAGTCAGCGGGTAAACCGGCACGATACGGTTGGTGTGTAGCTGCTGCTGGTCGATGGGCTCGTAATCCGGTTGCATGATGACCAGGCGCCCCATGTAGGATTCCACCCTGCCAGAGATGGAGATCATCGTTCCCGGTTTCAGATAGCGCAAATGCCACTCCTGGTTGAACCACAAAAGTCGCAAGCTGCCAGTCGGGTCGCTAACGACCGCCTCAAGCAGTTTGCGGCCACTTTTAGTGCTGAACAATTTAGCAGATTGCACCTCGGCAACGATGGTGACTTCTTCACCAAAGAAGAGATGGGCGATCGGTTTGAGCTTGGAGTAGTCGTCATAGCGCCGCGGGAAGAGATAAATCAGGTCCTTAATGCGCCTCACACCCAATTTCTGCAGGGCTTTGCCTTGCTTTTCTCCGATGCCACGGATGACTGTTGCCGGAGCGTTCAGGCCAATCGGGTCGGCCTGGCTGGGGACGAAATCTGTGCGCGATTGTTTAGAGCTGCGCCTTGGAGAGGCTCCAGCGCTGGGCGCCTTTGCTTGAGCTTCAGGTTGGGGCTGTTCCTGCCTGCGTGCACGAGAATTGCGTTCAGAAACTGGCTGTTTTGCAGTTTTTATTTCTGATTGTGTCGCCGGGGCTAATGCCTTTAGTGCGGGCAAGGTGCGTACTTCTTCCCCCAAGAGCCTCAGGATGCTCATTATGGCATCGCGGCGATGCAGCAGGTCGTAATTCGGATATTTCACAAGCAATTCGCTCACCTGCGCCACCGTTGCCTCAGGCAAGCCAGCCAGCCGGGCTTCGGTCGGCCAGGTCTGGTTGAGGTGGTCCAAACCGCCTGTAACCGCCTTGTTTTCATAGCCTTGCCTGGCTTCAAAACGCAGCATTTTGATGAAGCGATCGCGGTAAGTTTCCATTATTTTCAGGTCTTAATCATAATCGCAAAAGCAAGCCCACCTTTGAAGTGAATAAAAAAAGGCAGCCACCTGGCTGCCTTCCTGGAAGAAGATTGATTATTCAAAAGCGATAATCAGCTGGTAGTGCGGCTGACCACCCGAGTGAACTTCAATCGAGTGGCTGGGGTATTTGGCCTTCAGGTCATCCGCGATCTCGTTTACCCTCGCCAGAGGCATATCTTGACCGTAGAACAAGGTGATACTTTCATATTGTTCTACCTTGGTTTTCTCGAAAAGGATCTGGCAGGCCTCTTCAATACTAGGGGCAGAAGCGACCAGTTTGCCATCAAAAAGCGCAATTACCTGGTGCTTTTGAACCTGAACACCTTCGATTTCCACACTGCGGCTGGCAGTCGTGATTTCCCCAGTATGCACTTCTTGGATGGCTTCATTCATCGAACTCAGGTTTTCATCGATTGAACTATCCGGCATCAAGCGCAATAGCGCAGCAAAACCTTGGGGAGCATTACGTGAACGTAGTACGGCAACTTTTTTGGAAGTGGCCTTAGCTGCATTTTCAGCCGCGAGAATTACGTTCCTGTTGTTTGGGAGGACGATGACATTATCAGTTGGCAGGCTCTCGATAGCCGCCAGAATATCTTTAACGCTCGGGTTCATGGTCTGGCCACCCTTGATAAGCGCATTTGCACCCAGGCTGGCATAAATTTTGGACAGACCATCCCCAGGTGAAACCACTACCACGCCCGTCTGTCCTTTTTCAACAGTAGTCAGCTTTAATTCTTCGGGGGCAGCGTTCCCGTTCATCTGCTCGCGCAGGTTTTCCATCATCACTTTTTTGACCACACCCAAACCCTCAGTGTAGACAATGGGTTCAAAGCGCTTGGCAAGCTCGGTATGGATGTGCATGCGGTAGATGCCATCTCCCTCACCTACCTGGATGCTTGTGCCGATGGGCTCCAGGCCATTGTAGTATTCCTGCAGGTCAAAACCAGACTTGGGAGTGAAATCCAGAACAACCTCATAATCCTGGCCTTCTTCAACTTCTCCCAGGGTGTGTTCCATGTCAAACTCGGCCAAAGGCTTAAGCAGATTTTCACTGATCTCGAGTGTTTCTCCCCGTGCGAAGCGGTCCATGCCTTCAAAAATAAAGGCCAGACCCATGCCGCCGGAATCGACTACACCTGCTTGTTTGAGAATAGGCAGCAGTTCAGGTGTGCGTTTGACGCTTTCCTGTGCCGCTTCCACGATTTCGCTGAGCATTTCATTCAATTTTGATCCGCGTTCGTACGAGGCATTCGCAGAGGTGGCGATATCCTTGATGACGGTCAGAATGGTACCTTCAACAGGTTTTACGACCCCTTTATAAGCTGTGTCGCGCGCTTCCGTGAGCCCTTTAAGCAGCAAGGCTGTATCCATGGTTGGCAAACTGTCGAGTGAGCGTGAAAAACCTCGCCAGATCTGCGAGAGAATAACGCCGGAGTTGCCCCTGGCACCCATCAACGCCCCCTGGGCCAGGGCCTTGGCCATTTCACCGACATTCTCGGTGCCAGTAGCTTCGGCTTCACGCAGGGCAGCCTGCATGGTGAGAACCATGTTAGTGCCTGTGTCCCCATCAGGAACGGGGAAAACATTCAGGGAATTTACGTAAGCCTGGTTGGCCTGCAGCCAGGTAAGCCCTGCGTCAAATAAAGAGAGCAAACCCATGCCATCAACAGGCGAACCCAGGATGGCATGGCGAATCTCTTCAGGTGCTGTATTTTTCTTTTTGGTCATATAGCCTCAGAATGCGTCAATCAGGATTACTGATGCGCAATCCGCGCACATGTACATTGACTCGTTTAACTGGAATACCCATTACCTTCTGAACATGGTAAGCAACCGTTTCAGCAACTGAATCGGTGACGGAGCGTATCCGCAAGCCGTATTCAATCACCAGGTTGAGGGTTAGCTCAAATCCATCCGGATCAGATTTCACAAGGATGCCATATTCAGCACTTTTGCAGAACATCTTATTAATAGCTTCACCCAGATTGGCCGGTGCCATGCCGATTACACCGTAAGACTGCAGTGCAGCATCCCTGGCAACAGTGCGGATAGCTCTGGGCAGAATATAAATTTTTCCTAGTTCAGTTTCCTGATTTGTCATAAGGCAAACCTTTCAGCTTTTAATTCTTGCTTCATTCAAAAGATTGTGTTATTATAAGCCTTCGCGCGAGTAAGAAAAAAACGCGCCTGAAATTATAATGCATTGAAAGGATATCGAGATGGCTAAATGTGCTCATTGTGGTAAGACTACAACCTTCGGTCATAACCGCAGCCACTCTCTTGTCGCTACCCGTCGTGAATTCCGCCCTAACCTGCAGCGGATCAGCGTTCTGGAAAACGGCAAGATGGTACGCAAAGTTCTCTGTGCGCGCTGCATAAAGACTTTAACCAAAGCGTTCAACTAATCGTAATCCTTTTCTACTTGCAATTAAAGCCGCTATTGCGGCTTTTTTATTTAAGTTTTTCACGCAAGGTGTGGATACCAGCCTGAATACCCTCAGGATGCTTGAAGATAGATGTTCCAGCTACCATGTTGCGCGCGCCTGCATCATAAACGGAGCGAACCGTTGCGGCTTCGATGCCGCCATCCACCTGGATGATGGCCGGGCTGCCGATTTTCTTAAGCAGAGCAGATGTCTTTTCAATTTTTGTAATGGTGGAAGGGATGAATGCCTGTCCGCCAAAGCCGGGATTCACGGACATAATCAAAACCAAATCCACGAGATCACCAAGATATTCCAACCCATCGACTGGTGTGGCAGGGTTGAATGTCAGCCCAGCCTGTAAACCTAAAGAGCGAATCGTTTGCAGCGTGCGGTGGATATGCGGGCAGGTCTCCCAATGCACGGTTATGAGATCCGCACCAGCTTTCGCGAATTCCTCAAGCTGTTTTTCAGGTTCGACTATCATCAGGTGGCAGTCCAGGGGAAGGCTGGTAATTTGCCTGCAAGCTTTCACGATGGCCTGGCCAAAGGTAATCAGCGGGACGAAGCGGCCATCCATCACATCAATATGAATGGCATCGGCACCGCCCTCTTCGCAAGCCCTGATTTGGCCTTCAAGATAGCGTAAATCCGCTGAAAGTATGGATGGCGAGATTAGCGTTTCCATGCTCATCCTTGTAAGACCCAATAAATGTAGGTCCAAAATGGGATTAAGCCCAATAAGAGCACAATGGCAGCCAGGCCTAATAACCAGGTAAGCCAATCTACTGGCTTGGGCAGGGGAAGGTCAAGATCCGCCTGGGATAACGTTTTTTGCGCCGCCAACGCGACCGGGCTAAGGGGTTTTTGGGTTTCGGTGCCTGCCAAAATAGGTGTTGAAACCGGTTGCTGGGGAGTGAAAACGGGTTCTTCAAGTTTACTTGAGGCAGCTTTTAAGGCTTCAGGAATGGTTTGGCCAGACGTGGGTAACTTCACCTGGGCTGGCTGACTGGCACGGGCATCTTCAATTTCACCTGCCTCTGGCCCGATGGGGTCTTGCTGTGCAGCTTCAAGGGCTTCCTGTGCCTGCTCTTGAGAGCTCAGTTCGAGGTCTTCCCCGGTCATGCCGCCAGGCATGTAAACTGGTACCGATCGTCCGGCCATAACGTTGTAGCCTTGAGTCAGGTAGGAATTTGTGCGCCGAAGAGTAGGGTTGGATTCATACAAATTCTGCAGAACCCGCCCCATTTGGTCTGCTGTGCGGTAGCGCGAGCTGGGTTCTTTAGCCAGCACTTTCATCACCAGGTCATCAAGCGCCTGGGGGATCTGAAGGTTGCTCAGACGCGGTGGATGCGGGATTGCCTCCCTATGCATACGCGCAAGGTCAGCAGAATCTTTGGCCGTAAATGGCAAATTACCGGTTAGGAGCTCATAGAGAATGACACCCAAGGAATACACGTCAGATGCTGGAGAAGGCGGAAAACCCGCGGCTTGTTCTGGTGAGAAGTAGTGGGGAGAGCCCCAAACGACATCACTGCGCTCTTGCGGGTCAATGCTTGCCAGGGCGCGGGCAATGCCAAAATCCGTGACCTTCAGGCGGCCTTCAGGGGTCACCAGCATGTTGTGGGGTTTGATGTCACAGTGCACCAGGCCAGCTCTATGGGCATAGCCAACCCCCTGGCAGGCCTGGATGATCAACTCCAGTGATTCCTGCACGCTGAATTGCCCCTTCTGGCGGATGAGGCTCTTGAGGTCATCACCCGGTACGAATTCCATCACGATGAACAAATGGCCCTGATCAAGGCCAAAGTCGTGAACGGTAACAATGTTAGGATGGGTCAGGTTAGCCGCAGCCCGGGCTTCCTGGCGGAAACGTTCGCGAAATGCCAAATCCTTGGAATAGTCTTCACGCAAAAGTTTGACTGCTACATTGCGTTCAAGCATCAGGTCCTTGGCCTTATAGACCAGGGCCATGCCGCCGTTGCCAAGGGATTCCAACAACTGATAACGTTCATTCAGAACGCTGGGAGTGCTCATTGGCCAAATTATAATGCAATTGAGGGGGTGGTTTCCTGCGTTTTTTAGCGATGCGTTTTTTAGCGATGCGTTTTTTAGCGACAAGCCTGGGGTTGCGTAAATGCATGTGAAAGCTCAATTTTGAAGCTCCTTACCTGTTAGCCAGGCCATTCATGGAATGCAATCAAAGCAATCACTGATTTTGGTGATTCACAATTGACAGAGGCTAAGCGCTCCGGTGCGTCAAAACGGGCGAAATTCACGCCATTGTATGACTTCTTTTCCTGGTATCCCAACCATGCAGAATAAGCTAGTTTTTAAACAAAATTACAGCCTCTGTTTGCCGGATGCAAGGTTCAAGGGGGTTAATGCCTTCCTATATGCATTTGCCCTGGTTAATAAATGGAAATTGCTCTGCAAAAGCCATGCCAAACCCTTGCGTTCCCGTAGATTTCCGTTATAATGTTGTAAAGTGTCATAAAGTGTCATAAAGTGTCAAGAAAGGAGCGCTCAAGAGGGCGCTTCGCCGATTAAAGAGGGATTAGAACAGATGTTCTTTGGACAATTTGAACACAACTTGGACGCAAAAGGTCGGCTGACCATCCCAGCCAATTTCCGTGAACAAGCTCTCGATGGGCTTTACGTAACGGAAGGTTTTGAAGCCAACCTGGTGGCGTATTCCAAGCGAGATTTTGAACAAATTGCCACAAATTTGAGCAAGCTGTCAATTACCAACGCTGAATCTCGAGCTCTCCGCCGCAAGATATTCAGCAATTCGGCCAACGTCACCTACGACACCGCAGGTCGCATCCTGATCCCCGCCAATCTCCGTGCAGTCGCTGGCATTGAAGATTCGGTTGTGGTGGTCGGCGTCGGCGATTACTTCGAACTCTGGTCCGCCAAGACCTGGGCAGAACAAAACGCTGCGCTGAATGAATCTGGCATGAACAGCTCACGCTGGGAAGCCTTTGACATTTCCACCCGGGGAGAATGATGATTATGGACGCTGGGTTGGTCGCACCCCATCGTTCGGTACTTTACCAGGAATGTATAGATAGTCTCGCGCCAACCAGCCCCAAGCGTTATTTAGATTGCACTGCCGGGGCTGGTGGTGATTCATGGGGGATCCTGAAAGCATCTTCACCCCTCGGTGAACTAATTGCGCTGGATGTGGACCCAACCGCTATCACCCTAACCCGAAGGCGTCTGGCCGAATTCGGCCAGCGGGCCAAGGTTATACACGGTTCTTACCGCGATGTCTCAGAAATCCTGATGAAAATCGGCTGGGACAAGGTGGATGGGATTCTTCTGGATTTGGGGGTTTCTTCCATGCAATTCGACCAAACCTCGCGTGGCTTTTCATTTAGGGGCGAAGCACCGCTGGATATGCGCTTTGACCCTACGGGCGGCACGAGCGCAGCCAAGCTGATTGAATCCCTCAGTGAGACTGAACTAGCCGACATCATCTGGAAATACGGTGAAGAAAGGGCTTCGCGCAGGATTGCCAGGGCCATCAAGCTTGCTGGCAGAGTGCAGACAACTACCCAACTGGCACAAATTGTGCGCTCTGCACTGGGTAACACCAAAGAAAAACAAGATCCGGCAACACGCACTTTCCAAGCCTTAAGAATCGCGGTTAATGCAGAACTCCAGACCCTGGAAGAAGCCTTGCCAGAATTAACAGCACATTTAAACCCCGGAGGAAGAATTGCCATTATCAGCTTCCATTCGCTTGAAGACAGGATTGTCAAACAGTATTTCAAGCGTGAAAGTGTGGATTGCATCTGCCCTCCTGACCAACCGGTCTGCACCTGTGAGCATAAAGCGAGCTTGCGGCTGATCAACCGGCATCCGATGACCCCCTCAGACGAGGAAATATCGGCAAATCCCCGCTCGCGCAGTGCCAAGCTGCGAGTGGCAGAAAAGCTCTAGGTGGCACATAAACTGCATGGAAAAGGCAATGAAACAAAATTTCGTTCAAGCCTATAAGCAAGCACCCTGGCGGCAACAGCTCCAGTATGCTGGCATTTTCCTGGCAGTGCTTTTAGCTGTAGCTGTCGTAGCTGGCCTCTATCTTTCCATCAGCGGCCGCACTGCCACCACGGGGCGCCAGGTACAAATGCTGGATAGCCGCGTGGAAAGCATGAAATTGACAATCAATGATATGCAAACCGAGCTCGCTCAAATTTCTTCCGCTAAATCCATGTATGCCCGCTCGAAGGAGCTCGGCATGCAGTTAATGGACCCAGCTGAGGGTCTTTACGTCCAAGTTCCGGGTTACCAGGGCCTCACAGCGTTTAACCCCAGCACGACCAAACAGGTTCAGTCGAGCAATTATCCAGAAATCCTGCCGGAATACACCAGCACGCTGGTGGAGTGGTTCCAGGAAAAGATCAATGCGCAGCTGACCATGGAGCAGGTGCGGCCATGATGGAACGTAAGGTAGGCCGCTTCAAATTCATCGGTGTTTTATTCAGCCTTATCGGCCTGGCAATCGTCTTGCAGATGGTACGTATCCAAAACATGCCTGCCAGTAAAGCCATTTTGGATGTCGCCGAAAATTACATGGGCGTCAACCAGGTGGTTTACCCGGACCGCGGCAATATCTACGATGCCAATGGCGACCTTTTGGCCGGCAATGAAATAATCTATGAGGTCGGTATCGACCTGCCCAGCGTTCGTCAACCTGAAACTTTAGCCAAGGTTGCTGCCGATGTACTGAAACTGGATTATGCCAAGACCCTGGAATATGCCTCCATCGACCCTGATGCCGAGGGAAGCCCACAATATATCACCCTTTCAGGTTTTGCTACCAAGGATGAAATCAGGCAGCTTGAAATCATCGAAGAAGACTACAAAACCCGCGAATTGGCGAAGGGCGAGATTCGCCCCCGCCTGGACGGCCTGATGTGGACGCCCCACAACAAGCGCTCTTATCCTGAAGGCGACTTAGCTTCCAACATTCTCGGTTTTTATAGTTACCTCGACCGCACCAAAGGCGCAGGTTTTTTTGGTGTTGAAGAAAATTACAACCAGTTGCTGGCCGGAACCCCGAAAGCAGTCTATACCGAGTTTGACCCCCAAAAGGTACAAAACCTGCTGGAGGTTCCCCCCGGGGCGAGTGTCGTCCTGACGATCAACAAAGAAATCCAGGCCATGGTTGAGAAACAGCTCGAAGATGCCCTGCGTTGGTCCAAAGCCAAATCGGGCACAATCGTGGTCTACAATCCCAAGAATGGCGAAGTTCTTGCCATGGCTACGACGCCCCGCCTGGATCCCAACCAATACTGGACCTATGCCAGTGTGTTCCCTGGCACCACACCGTTCAACCGTGCCGTCAGCCAGACTTATGAATCCGGTTCCGTCTTCAAAGTCATTACGATGGCAGCTGCCCTGGATGCTGGCGCGGTCACCCCGCAGACCACATTCATGGATACCGGCAGTTACGACATCGGCGGCTATACCATTAACAACTGGGATTACGGCGCATGGGGCCTTCAGGACATGACAGGCTGCTTGCAGCACTCGCTAAATGTATGCCTTACCTGGATTGCCGTACAATTGGGCGCTGATCGTTTTTATGACTATATCAAGGCGTTTGGCTTCGACCGTAATACAGGTATAGACCTGGCAGGCGAACAGCATTGGCCGCTCAAACTGCCGGGTGATAACCAGTGGTACGAAGTGGATCTTGCCACGAACTCATTTGGACAGGGCATCTCAGTCACTCCCATCCAGATGGCGATGGCCATAGGAGCAGTTGCCAATGAAGGCAAGATGTACGCACCGCACGTGGTCAAATCCTTGATGATCGACGGCAAACAAATGGAAATTAAACCTGTACTCGTGGGCACCCCTATCAAAGCGGAAACTGCCCGAACTTTAACCGATATGCTTGTGACCTCGTTGGAAAGTGAAGCTTCCGATGCCCTGGTAGAAGGTTACACTTTGGCAGGCAAAACCGGAACAGGGTCCATCGCCACAGAATTTGGCTATACCACCTCGGAAACCAACGCTTCATTTGTTGGATGGGGCCCGGCAGACGACCCTGAGTTCCTGGTTTATGTTTGGTTGGAAAGGCCTGAAATTTCTCAATGGGCTTCCATAGTCGCTGCCCCAGTCTTCGCTGATACCGTCCGCAACCTGGTCGTTTTGATGGGCATCCCGCCAGATAATATCCGCATGCAGGCCAACGGGCAGAATTCTGCCAGCAGCCTGGGAGAGTAAAATGCTGAACCTCACCCACATCATCCGCGCACTAAGCTCAAACCTGGCCGAGATCAAAGCTCTGCAGATTTCAAATGTCAGCATCGACTCGCGCGAAGTAAAAGCGGGAGACCTCTTCATTGCCATCGAAGGCGAAAACACGGATGGTCACAATTTCGTTGAGCAGGCTTTTTCAAATGGAGCTGCATTGGCTCTGATTGACCGTGAAATTGAGAGTGAGTACCCAATTGTTGATCTGCGCCAGGCCGATTTTGTGCTGCCGGAGTCTACCCCATACAGCCTGCGCGTCGATGACACAGTGAAAGCCCTGCAAAAAGTTGCCGGCTATTACCGCTGCCTCTTTGACCTCAAGGTGATTGGTATCACAGGCAGTGTGGGCAAGTCTTCCACCAAGGACCTGATTGCTTCCGTTCTCATGCACCGCTTCAAGACTCTGGCGACCCGCGGCAACCAAAACAATGAAATCGGCCTGCCCCTGACCCTGCTGCGGCTTGAAAAAGATGATGAAGTGGCTGTTCTGGAGATGGGTTTCTATCAACCTGGTGAGATCAAGCTGCTTTGCGATCTTGCCAAACCCCAGATCGGGGTTATTACCAATGTTGGCACGGTCCATGCCGAAAGGGCAGGATCCATTGAAAGCATCGCCAGCGGCAAAGCAGAATTGGTGCAAGCCCTGCCCCTGCTCCAACTGGTGTTGCCATTCTCAATTATGACGACGAGCGCGTGCTCAGGATGGCTAACCAGACCTCCGCGCGTGTGTTTTATTATGGCCTAAACCCCAAGGCTGACCTTTGGGCAGACGAAATCGAAAGCAACGGGCTGGAAGGCATCCGCTGCCGCATGCACTACGGGGATGAGGTCAACTATCTCACCGCCCCGCTCATCGGCGCGCATTCAATCTACACGATGTTACGCACAGTGGCAGTTGCCCTGACCATGGGAATTTCGTGGGACTGGATCTTTTATGCTCTCAAAAATACCCCGGTGCGCGTGCGCATCGTAACGACCAAATCAGCCACCGGTGCTGTGATTATCGACGACTCTTACAACGCCTCACCAGATTCCACGATGGCCGCCTTGAACCTTCTGAATGAATTGAGCGGCCGAAAAGTGGCTGTTCTTGGCGATATGCTGGAACTTGGGCAGTATGAGGCTGAAGGCCACCAACGCGTGGGTTTACGGGCTTCTGAGGTGGCTGATGAACTGGTACTGGTTGGGCCGCGCAGTTTGACGACGCGTGAGGCAGCTCTCTCCAACGAATTTCCTGTCAGCAAAATACATTGGTTCGCTGACACAACTTCAGCCAGCGCTTACCTAAAGACTTGCCTGCATGAGGGCGATACAGCCTTGATCAA
>WOYI010448437.1_pt1 | contig 11405 bp, 10 predicted proteins | sample 6423411 | NCBI WGS metagenome assembly WOYI01 (sample SAMN13441803, study PRJNA592873) | oil field metagenome | biome: oil field; feature: oil-well bore; material: oil-contaminated soil; isolation source: oil-contaminated soil from oil-well borehole | place: Germany: Wietze | collected 2016-10-18 ... | reverse complement strand
AGTGCTTGTAGAAATCAGGCTAAAGGTCTTCACCAATTGTCAGTTCTTCGTCGGTGGTGGCAAACAGTTTTTCACGGGGTTTCAGATTAATATCTCCGAACAATGTAAGTTGATCTGTATCGATCATGTCTTGTTTGACCAGCTCAAGAATTGCGAGAAATACAACGATGATTTGAAGACGGTCCGCATCTTCCCCAACAAGTACAGAGAAGCTGGCATTTCCCATATCCTTTAGGATTCCGACGATCTCCTGGACTTTCTTCCGCAAGGTCATCTTGGGAATTCTGATTGAGGAACCCTCCATGATTGGGCCATCCTGGCTGGCGAGGCGCTCAAGGGCAACAAGCAGATCCGTGAGATCAACACCGGTCAGGTCCAGCTGGACGTTGACAGGATACGATTTGGGAACATGCAGGTAGCACCTCAGGTTTCGATCGAGACGTGAATTGAGCCATGCTGTTGTGTTCTTGATCTCTCGATAAATCCTTAGCTGTTTGGCAAGGGCTTCTCCCAGGTCTTCTTCTTCGGGTTCTCGGACGGGAGGTCTGGGGAGCATCGCTTCAGATTTGATCTGTACCAGTTTTGACGCAATTACCATGAACTCCGAGATGTAGTCTGGATCTGCATGTTCGTTCTCATGGATATAGACTAAAAACTGATCCGTTACCTGTGCCAGGGCGATTTTTGTGATATCCAATTCAGACTTCTGGATCAAATCCAAAAGGAGATCGAGCGGACCTGAGTATAGTTCAGTTTCGATTTCGTAGTCATCTGTTTCATGTATCCATGAGCCGGCCATGGTGTAATTATAGTCTGAGTGAGTCGGAATTGTTGTACACTTAAGAATATTTGACTGACAGGCAGGAAAAAATGACCAATTTCATCTGTAGAGACTGTTTACAACCTTATCCTGAGGCAGGTTTGCCTCATGAATGCCCGAATTGCGGCGGAGTATTTACTCTGAGGGACATGACTTTTACAGAACCCACCTCAGTGCCAGGGAAATCCCTGGGCATATGGAGATTTGCGGAGTCGTTCGGATTACCTGCAAGTTATCCTGTAAGCTACCTTGGGGAAGGGGAAACCCCGCTTGTTCCGGTGAAAATTCGCGGAAGAGATTTTTTGGGCAAAATGGAAAACCTCAACCCGAGCGGATCGTTTAAGGATCGGGCAACAGCAGTACTCACCAGCGTGTTAAGAGGTCGGAATCAGTTAAGTGTCGTAGAAGACTCTTCTGGAAATGCGGGAGGCTCGCTGGCTCTCTATGGGGCTGCATTCGGAATTCACTGCCGTATATACATTCCCAACGGCACCAGCGGACCAAAACGCCGGCAAATTGAGGTTTGCGGCGCAGAAGTTATCCAGGTTGAAGGTCCGCGCGAGAATGCCCATAAAGCAGCTCTTGAGGCGGTTCACAGGGAAGGGCTACCTTATGCCAGCCATGCTGCTCAACCATTTGGGATGGCAGGGATCGCTACGATCGCTTTTGAGATTTTCGAATCACTTGGGGAAATGCCAGGTATGGTTTTTTGTCCGATTGGGCATGGATCCTTATTTACAGGAATTTTAATGGGGTTTGATGCACTGGTGCGTGCCGGAAAAGCTGCAAAAAGACCCAGGCTAATTGGAGTCCAGCCCGAAGTCTGTGCACCGGTTGTCTCAGCCTGGCAAAAGAAGCCATTTTCAGGCACTTTAGGCAGTAGTTTGGCTGAAGGCACCATGGTCGAAAATCCTGCCAGGTCAGCGGAAATACTTGGCAATCTTGACCACGATCGGGATCATGTTGTGGCCGTGACAGAATCAGAAATCGCAGATGCCCATCGATTGCTTATTCAAGCGGGTCTGTACGTGGAACCGACCTCAGCAATGGTGTTGGCTGCGAGTAATAAGGTAGAGGAGACCCCTGGAAAGTCAGTCCTCATTTTGAGCGGATCTGGGTTAAAATCAAATACATAAGTGGAACTGGGGAACCGTTTGACCTCAATGGGGTTGATGTTAAACGAATCGGCAGTTCTGCGGGAGGTTGAATGTTAAATACTGCTGCCGGTAAAGCATTAAAAAAGAACTTACCAAAAAATTTTACTGAGGATTTCTATCTCATTCGAGCGCTGACTCACAGATCTTACGTCAATGAGAGTAGGGACGTACTTGAGGATAATGAACGCTTGGAATTTTTAGGCGACTCAATCCTGGATTTCCTGGTAGCCGATTGGTTATATCAAAGCTTTCCAGAGAAAAAAGAAGGGTTTCTGACAAAAGTAAGGTCTGCTTTGGTCCATACCCATCAGCTATCTCAGTTTGCGCGGAAAATAGGGATCGGACCTGCACTATTTCTTGGCAAAGGCGAAGAACTCGCTGGCGGAAGAGATCGTGATGCCATCTTGTGCGACGCTTTTGAAGCCTTGATTGCTGCAATGTACTTGAGTACCGATATCGAAACAGTACGCAGTTTTGTTTACCCATTACTCGAACAAGAGTCCGGTAATATTATTCAGAACCATACTGAAGAGGATGTCAAAAGTCAGCTTCAGGAATGGGCACAGGCTAAAGGCTTCGCTTCTCCAACTTATGTATTGGTCAACGAAACAGGTCCCGACCACGCAAAGGTCTTTGAAGTCAGTGCATACATCAATGGCAAAGAGATCGCACGAGGCTCAGGTTCCAATAAGCAAATGGCTGAAAAACAAGCTGCCTATCAAAGTCTGAAAGTATTGGGAATTACCCAAAGATGACAGAAACCAAGTTAGCCTCTCTCACGCTGCATGGGTACAAAACCTTTGCAAAAGAGACAAACCTCGTTTTTCCAGCACGGATCACTGCTATCGTAGGTCCAAATGGCTCGGGAAAATCCAATGTGGCCGATTCAATCCGTTGGGTTTTGGGCGAACAGTCGTATACCATGTTGCGTGCCAAGAAAACGGAAGACATGATTTACTCCGGGTCAGAAAACAGATCCCGGGCTGGTATGGCTTCTGTGTCGATCACATTTGACAATCAAACCAACTGGCTGCCGATCGATTACTCCGAAGTCACACTCACCAGAAGGGCTTACAGAGATGGCCAGAATGAGTACCTGCTGAATAACCAGAGAGTGCGTTTGAAGGATTTCCACGAGCTGCTGGCTAAAACAGGCCTTGCTGATCGGACATACACGATTATCGGTCAGGGGCTGGTTGATCTGGCCCTTTCGATTCGACCGGACGAGCGGAGAAGGCTTTTTGAAGAGGCTGCCGGCATAGGATTGTATCGCTCCAGGAAGGAAGAGGCTCTGCGCCGGTTGGAAACAACCCAACGGAATCTCGAACGTGTCTCTGATATCATCAGTGAGATTCGTCCGAGATTGCGCAGCCTGGAGAAACAATCAGCACGGGTTCATGAGTATAAGCTGGTCCAGGAAAGCCTAAAAAACAACTTGCGTGAGTGGTACGGATACCAGTGGATGGTTGCCCAGAGTGAGCTTGAGAAGATCCAGGAATCGCTCGCGGAAGCGGAAGCTGCCTCGGCAGATTCCAAAACGGCTCTCGATATAGACCGCCAACGCATCGAAAGCCTGCGGCAGGATGTCGATTTGAAAAGGAACGCAATCGATCGCTTGATGAACGATTTGCGAACTTTACGAGATGAGATCCAGCAACAGAATCAGGCCATCGCCGTCCTGGATTCTCGAAAAAGGTCCGCGGAAGAATCTCGCAGTCAATTGGTGATGGATTCTGGGAACCTTGAAGAAACCATTTTGTCTGAGGAGAAGATCCTCGAAAGCCTTAGGGCTGAGCAGAGTCGCCAGGAACAGGAACTGGCCATACTCACCGAGCGTTTCGATACTGCAAACAAGGAATACGAAGCGATAAAAGCCCAAAAAGATGCTCTTGAAAAAGAAGAACGAACGCTTAGTTCCAAACAACTTGAATCTGAGAAATCTGTGGCAATTTACCGCGCCAGAAGGCAGGAACACGCTTACCGCCTTGAAGAATTGAAGAAGACCAGTGAAACCAATCAGAAAAAACTGTTGGACCTCTTGGACAAGAAGGCTTTACTGGAAAATCAACTGAACTCGCTTATTATCTCGATCTCAGAGCAGGAACAGGCGATTTCCCTGCTTGAGATGGACATTGAGAGACAGGGATCTGATAAGACTGCACTGGCAAAATCGCTCGATGAGATCAATCGCAAGTTGAATGCCCTGAACCTGGAAAAGAATCGGATTGTCAACCGGCTGGAGTTGATGCAACAGAGCCGCGAAAGCCTGGAAGGCTTTTCAGAAGGCGCTAAAGGTGTTCTGAAGGCTGCCAAAGGGAAAGTACTTCAACGTGAAGTAACGGACCTGGTGACAAAACTCGAAGTGCCGGAAGTTTACGAGCGCGCGATTAATGCAGCCCTCGGGGAGGCTGTTGACGTGCTGGTGGTGAAAGGTGAGCTCGATCAAGCAGTAATGAGGGACCTTTCTGGAAAAACGCAGGAGCGTTTTGCGATAATTGGAGAATTGGCTCGCAAACACAACAGCCAAAAGGCTCTTTTGGACGATCCGCGTGTGCTCGGTAATGCAGCTGACCTTGTGAAAACGGAAGCAAGCCTACAGCAAACCATCCACCAGTTACTTGGCAGTTACCTGGTAGTCAGCGAGATGGAAGATGCTCTCAACCTGTGGGGAGAATCCAAGGATGCAAATTTTGTAACATTGAATGGCGACGTGCTGCTTAATAACGGCATGGCGCTGCTGGGAAAAACGAACGGAGCTGGCAAAATCAGTTATTCGCGTGTTACGAAATCCTTGCAGCAGGAATTGGACGGAATCGAAGTGGCGCTAAAGCAAGCGCGTGAATTGGAACAACACGGCAAGATTGATATCAGCAATCTTGAAGCCAAACTGCAAGGGGTCTTAAAGCAGCGGCAAAGCGAAAACGTGAAACTTCAGCAAAGCCGCAAAGAGCTGAATGCCCTCCAGTTGGAGTTGGATAAGCTCAATGGTCAACAAAATTGGCTGCAACAGCAAATGAATACGGCTGCTGCACAAGAGAAACACCTCCAGCAGCAGCTCGAAGAGATAAGCGGCAAAGAAAAGGCCAACCAGCAGGAAAGTGAACAACTGAAAGCTGAGATACATACCCTCAGGGCCAATAAAGAAAGATTCAATACCATCGAATTGGAAGGCCAGGTGCATTATCTCCAGACGGAGAAACAGGTGCTGCAACAGGCTCTCCAACACGGTAAAGTCAGCGTGATCTCTGCCACAGAGCGGCTTGAGAACGATAAGAAGCGATTATCGCTTTACCAGGATCGGATGAGAACCCTCGACGCCTCATTAGAGGCTTTCGAAAAAGAAATTTCTCAGGCCAGAGAGCTGGTCGCTCAAAAAACACTGAGCGCTGATACGCTTCAACGAGAGCAGCTTGATCCTTTACGGTCCGAGTTGCAAATCATCGAAGAGATGAATCGTCAAATCTCACAGCAAGATAGTGAAAACCAAAAGGAGTTTTCCAGTAAAGAGCGGCTGGTTGTGCACTATAAGCTTGAAATGGTGCATCACCAGGAACGCATTGAAGCGCTCCGGAATCGCATCGAGGACGATTTTGGTTTGATCGAACTCGAGTACAAAAATGAGTACTCCAATTCCACCCCATTGCCCTTTCCGGACATGGTCATCGAGTCACTGCCAGTCATCAAGGCACTCCCTGAAGGGATTGAAGAGGCAATCAGGCAGCAGAAGAATCAGATCCGCCGCATCGGCACAGTCAATCTTGAAGCGGAAACCGAGTTCCGCGAGGTGAAAGAGCGTTACGAGAGCCTTACCTCCCAGACAACTGATTTGAAAGAAGCCATCCAGGATATAGAAAAATTGGTCAAAGAACTCGACGCAGTCATGCGGGAAGAATTCCTGAAAACCTTCAAAGCCGTGAGTGTGGAGTTTACCGCCATGTTTGCACGTCTGTTTAACGGAGGTTCCGCCCGGCTACTGCTATCGGACGAGGAATCACCCATTGAAGGTGGCATCGAAATCGAGGCGAGATTGCCAGGTAAACGCGAACAGGGGCTGGTGTTGCTTTCGGGAGGTGAACGCAGTCTGACCGCAGTTGCGCTCGTTTTTGCTCTTTTGCGCGTTTCGCCTACACCATTCTGTGTATTGGATGAGGTCGACGCGATGTTGGACGAGTCCAATGTTGGGCGTTTTCTTGACCTGCTGCGCGACTTATCAAAAGACACGCAATTCGTCTTGATTACGCACAACCGAAACACTGTGTCTGCTGCAGATGTGATTTATGGTGTCACGATGGGTAAGGATTCCTCAAGTCAAATTATCTCCCTCCAACTTGAAGAAGTAGATGAGAACTATGTAAGATAAAAAATGAGACCGGTTTTTTCTACCGGTCTCATTTATCTCATCGTTCTACTAATTGAAGAAAAAGTTGCTTAGTTCAGCTGGAACAGCTGGTGTGTTGGGGGTTAAAGTCTTCCAGATTTCATCAATCTGTATGTCAGTGCGTGAATTGCGCAGTTCGAGCAGCCAGTTGTCGAAGAAGACTTGCTTGTTTTGCTTGAACTTCGTGTCATTAATATTGTTGGTGGCTTTTGAGACAAGCTGAATGATGTGCCAACCATAGGTCGTTTCGACAGGCTCACTGATTTGACCAGGTTCATTCAGCGCGAAAGCGGCATCTTTGAATTCCTGGATGTAGCTGTCATTCCTTCCAATCCAACCCAGGTCTCCGCCGTTATCTTTGTTAGAGGTATCGGTAGAATATTCTGCTGCGAGAGCCGTCCAGTCGCCGCCATTCTTTAGTTTTTCAATGACTTCCTTGGCTGTATCCTCTGAATCGACAAGAATATGTCTCACCCAAACCTGTTCTTCCTGGGGAAGCATATCCTTGGTGACATCTTCCATCAGCTTGGTTCGGAGTAAATTAGCGCGGAAGATATCCTCGATTTGCCGACGGCTGATTCCATAAGTTTTGAGGTCGTCGAGATAAGTGCCAAGTTCCTTACCGTACAGTTTTGTCGTATAGACAGTTGGTGTTGGGGTGACAGTAGGAATTTCTGTTGCGGTTGGCTCGACTGTTGGGGTGGTTGCCTCAGGAGTTGCTTGCGTTTCGCTGGTAGCGGTCGCTGCCTGGGTGGGCTCCCATCCTTCGGGTGTAGCAGTGGATGTAGGCGCGGGGGTGGCGGTATCGGTGGGTTTGATCAATTCAAATTGCTCACTCGACCAGGTCGGAGTGTTGACAATCGTGGGAGTGATGGTTGGGGTTTTGGTTCCCATCGGATAGAAACCGAAAGACGATTGTAACGCTTCCTGGATTTCTTCATCAGAGACAGTTATGCCACGTTTGGCAGCTTCTTCGCGAATGAGTTGATCATCGATCATCTGGTTGAGCACAATTTCCCCAAGGAGCTCGGTGTCATTTAATTGTGCAATTATTTCGATGCCTGCGGACTTAAACTGACTGCCAGAATCCCCCAGGATTTGGGCATAATAGGCATAATTATTGGCAGTGGAGAGCATATTTAGGCGGGAATAAATCACATTTGCTTCAAAATCATCCGCTTTGATTACAGCATCCCCCACACGAGCAACAACTTTATTGGGTTGGACGATGAAATTATCGACCACGGCATAGACCAACAAAAGTAATGCAATCCCGATGACTATACCAGTCACCACTAAAGCGGATTTGATTTGTTTTTCTTCGCGTTCTTTACGAGCAACGTGCTTACGGGTATCAAGCTTTGGGCGCTCTGTTTTCTTAGCCATACTTAATCATCCGGCCTAATTGTTTTCAGTCCAAAAATCACCTTCAAAAGGAAGTAAGGCGATGTGACGGGCATTCTTTATTGCCTTGGCAATCTCACGCTGGTGTTTGGCACAGGCGCCAGTTTGGCGGCGAGGGCGTATTTTTCCGGTCTCGTTGATGTAGCGTGACATTAACTCCACGTTTTTGTAATCGATGACAAGGTTCTTGTCAGAACAGAACTGACAAAACTTTGGGCGGGAAATATAGCGGCGAGGGTGTTCGCCACGTTCACCGTTTTGGGAGCGGTCCCCGCGGTCTGAGAATCTGCTTTCAGTCATGTTTACTCCTGTTATGCTTTGCGGACAACGATGTGTCGCAGAACCTGTTCGTTGTAGCCTAAAGTGCGTTTGAGGCCGGCAACTTCTTCGGGTTTGTAGTTAAAGTCTACCAATACGTAGTAGCCTTCATTGGCTTTGTTAATGGGGTAAGCTAGTTTGCGCTTGCCCCAGCGATCAATCTTGGCGATCTCACCACCGTTGTTTTTAATGAGGGTTTCCACATTATCCACTAAGGTGTTAAGAGATGCTTCATCCAGATCAGCCTGGAGAATAAAAATGAGTTCATAATTGTGCATACGTGTCGAGGCTCCTTTCCTCGGGTTTGCTCCTGCTTTACGCCGTTGGCGGGCAGGAGTGGAAGGTTGGTTTCAGGCTTATTCCTGAATTTAACAAACGCTATTTTATCATATGTTGTAAATTAAGCAACTTAAACACAAAAACTGCCATGCTGGGCAGTTTTTGTGTTTTCTATCAGAAAACTCAAACTTCCTCTTTTTTCCTCTTCTGGTCAGAGGAAAAGAGCATTGATATGACGCTTACGATGAGCGATCCAAGCAAGGCTGACCAAAAATTGTCGACAATGTATCCCACATGGAACCATGTCTGTGCCAGGTAAGAAGAGAGCATAAACATCGCTGCATTCAGGACAAGGCTAAACAACCCCAACGTGAGAATGATCAGTCCACACGAAAGCGCTTTCAGGTTTGGCAGGAGGATCGCATTCAACAGTGCCAGGATTGCAGCGGTTACAGCGTACACAACCCAGGCATCACTCTCGACGTGGATGCCAGGGATTAACCAGGCGGCAACAAAAAGTGCCAACATAAAAATAAGCCATCTCTTTATCAGGTTCATTTTATTCCTTTCTCCTTATTCAAAAGTTATTATCTCCCGAATCCAAGCTCGCAAGGCTAGAAAATATAAGGTTATGTATCATTAAAAATGCCCCTGGCGCGACTCGAACGCGCAACCAACAGTTTAGAAGACTGGTGCTCTATCCATTGAGCTACAGGAGCAAACGGGTTTTGATTATACTGCTTTTCCGGCGGGATCAAACAGGACGAATACCTTTATAGACCCGGCTACCACCGATTGTACGTAATATAGTGTCGGCAGGTCTTCCAATACGTTCAGATAGCTCGATCGCGTTTAGAGGTTGGTTATGGTTCACGATAAAAACCTTGAAAACGGAATCGACCAGTGGGGCATTGGCAGTGATGAATCCTTCCTGCTTGGCGCAGTGGTCTACCAGGGTCTGGATGAGACCATCGCCGCGTGTTACTTCACCCGTTTCGGGATTGACCAAGTCCATTTCCTGGGCGTCAGTTGATTGAGCAAAAAGTGCCTGGTGTGTCGGGCACATGAAGGTTACTAAAGCATGGCGCCAGTTCTGGTCCTGCGATTTCCACCAGTCAAGATCGACCCGAAACTTCGTGTTCAGGTCAGGTTTTATGAGACTAGATTTGTTCAGCATCCAGATTATTCCTTTCCTTGATCCACCAGGTGATAGTAATGATCGCCAACATGAGTAATCTCTGGATTGGACGAAAGAGTTTCGAACAACTCCATGGGTGGGGTGCGCCTGATGACATTGATGGCAGCATAGAGATCAATAAAATGAACGTGATGCTGACTGTTCAGTTTAGAAAGTTCATTCATCATGCGAAAAACGTCTGATTTGATCGGGATGTTCCTGCTCAGGCGATCCTGCCAGATTTTATCAAGCCCATCCTGGTCGGGAATAGCGATAGCCATTCGCTCATTGAAGCCGGCGTAGATGGGTTGTCGCAGAAGCGCAAACACCAGTCCGCCATCAGCGCCTATCAGGACGGTTTTGATCCACTCTTTGTTGGAGCGCTTTTTCTCTGCGGAGATGAGCATGGTGCCTGGGTGCTTGGTTGCGCTGATCTCAATATTGCTGCCAGGGATGAGGTTTTTTTCCTCAAACCATTCTCTCAATCCTACGACATAATTATGAGAGCGAACCACCCAAGCGGAGATTCGCTGCTGAGTTTGCTTGTCAATAAAAGTGATCTTGATGTTTTCAGACTCGAGGGCTGAAGGCAGGACGCGGTTGGAATTTGGCGTTACGGGAATGCTGCCACTGCGCCAATGGGGGTACGTAAGAGTAATTGTGACGGAATCAACCCGATCAACTTCATCAATTTCATCGTTTGTGAAGGACAATTCATCATCGAGGTCGTAGAGCAACTTATAGGATTCCTCATCGAGATAATCCGCAAGAGGTACGATGGAATTTGCGCGGATGTAGATAGGCGGCTCAAGGACCGATTCTGGCTCAAGCCGCTTAAGGAACCAGGAGATCTCTCCGGTCGTCCCAACTTCATCGAAACGGGGGTCTTCTTGCAGTGCGTAATTCAAAGAGAATTCGAGTAATTTTTGGTTTTGAGGTTCTGCGTTGAGTTCCAACTCCTTCATCAAAGGCTCAATGCCTAAGGGACCCCCTTCGTGAGAATCGAGGATGGCTTCAGCAAGATTGAGATATCCTTTGCTAATATCGATCAGTAAAGACCGAGGGAACCAGGTGTCTGCAATGCGGACAAGTTCCGATTGATTTTCAAGAGCTTTGCGAAGCTTTGTTCTGAGAGCTGAACCATATTTGTTGCGGATCTCCACCGGATCCTCGACATCATCGTCATTGCTTTTGTAAACCTTGGTATTTAATGCATGGTCGGGCAGATTGGTGGCAAAAGAACTGCGAGTACCATCTTCAAACTCCACTTCGGTTACTGTAAAGTTACCGATAGCCACGTTCTCGCCAGGGCGGTTCGAAATGACATTGGCTTCTTTTCGATCATATTCCGGAAAACTCACTTTCGTGCCAACTTCATAGGAATTACTGGGAAGATAAACTTCGCCAGCTGTCTCCAACTTCGACTTTCTCTCAGCTTCCCGTTCTGCCAAGCGCTGGTTGATCAGCACTTGAACAAGACCATCAACATTTAAAGGTTCTTCTTTTTCGAACAAATAATTTGCCAATTGTTGAAGATCGGAAGTTGTTATCTCGAGATTTGCCCAGTAAGTCTTCCAGGCATTATAATCACCTGAACTCATAAAAATCCTCTTTTATTGCAATTATGAGTAGATTATACATGATTAATTCCAGGACTACGATAGGTTTATGAGGTTAAATGAAACAATTGGAATATCAGGGTTGGAAGAACTGTTACCAAATCGAATCGGGTGATTGCAGAATTATCGCAACCGCGGATATTGGTCCGCGGATTGTGCATCTAAGCCGCGGAAATGGCGAAAACCTTCTGAAGCTTTTTGAAGAGCAAACAGGCAAGGTGGGAGGCGATGATTGGCGGCTTGTTGGCGGTCA
>WOYI010427496.1_pt1 | contig 11405 bp, 11 predicted proteins | sample 6423411 | NCBI WGS metagenome assembly WOYI01 (sample SAMN13441803, study PRJNA592873) | oil field metagenome | biome: oil field; feature: oil-well bore; material: oil-contaminated soil; isolation source: oil-contaminated soil from oil-well borehole | place: Germany: Wietze | collected 2016-10-18 ... | reverse complement strand
CACCGCTACCGCCGGTGAGAAAATCGGCCCCGTTGGGGAATTTCGCAAGAGGCTCGCTGGATACCGGCTTTCGCCGGTATGACGACATAGGGCACATGCCGCCAACGGGATGGCAAGGACGCCCGAGCAAAACTGCAGCGATTGCTGCACCTGCTCGAAAACCCACGACGCATCGTTTACGCCGGCCACCTCTCCCCCGTCATGCCAGCGAAAGCTGGCATCCCGTGCCTTCACGTTCGAAGCGCAAGTCGCTGGACGATGACGGAAGATGTCGAGCTTCTTCAGGTCGCCGGCCAGCGTGACATTGACGTTGCCCATGCTGTCGGTAAGCGCCTTGGCCGCAGCGTCGTCGCCCCGGATGGTGCGGAGCCTGGCCGAGCGCGCGTTCATTGCGATGGTCATCTTGTCGAAGTGGGCGCGGTAGCGGCCGGTGGCCGGATCGCGCGCGAAGGCGCCCTGCTGCTGGTAGAACGCCTCGAAGGCGAGGTGCTTGTGCTGGTCCCCGGCGATCAGCTGCCTGGCGATCGGCCGCATGATGGCGTCGAACTTCGCCTTCATCACGTGTTCCGGCTGCCGCCGGCGGGTGCCTTTCTTCAGCGGCACCTGTTCGTCGTTGGGCCGGTTGAATCGCGATGGTCTCGGCGCCGACGTCGGCATTGCCGGCGTAGTACAGGCGAAGCCAGGCGAAGCAGGCGTTGCGATCGGCATTCGAGCCGGGCGGCTTGGCCTGGCAGGGCACGTGGCAGGGCACGCTAGTGAGCCCGCCCGCCACGTCACGGCGCAACAGCGTGCGGAGCGAGGCCTCGGCGTGAGGTCGGCCGGGTCGAACCGCACGCGACCCTCGCCGTTGGCGTCAGCCGGAGATCGCCAGCCGCTCGGAGCGATACAGCTGCATGGTGACGCCCGCCGCGACGATCGCCGCCAGTGCGCTGCCGCCCAGGCAAGCGGCCAGATGCAGCGGGCTCACGCCGGTGCCGCGCACCAGGTCGAGGATGCCCAGGTGCTGGCCGAGCAGCGGTACCGCGTACATCCAGTCCTGCGGCTTGAGCGGCATCACCATCAACGCCACGCTGGGCAGGATCGGCAGCATCATCAGCAGCGACACGTAGGTCTGCGCCTCGCGGTAGCTCTTGGCGAACGCCGCCACCATCGACTGCAGCGAACCGAGCAGCACGATCATCGGCAACTGCAGCAGCAGCACGTGCAGCGCGAACGACGGCCCCAGGTGCAGCTCCATGCCCAGCTTCTCCGCCGGCACGAAGCGCCCGACGATGCCGAAGGCGAGCAGACAGATCAGCAGGCTGGCGGTGGAGAACGCGCAGATCGCCGCCAGCTTGCCGAGGAAGATCGTCCAGCGCGGCACCGGGTTGGCAAACAGCGGCTCCAGCGACTGCCGTTCGCGCTCGCCGGCGGTGAGGTCGATCGCCAGGTACATGCCGCCGATGAACAAGGTGAGCACGAACAGGTACGGCAGGATGTTGAACATCAGCACGGCGCGCGACTGTGCGGTGGCCTGGTCGCGCCGGGCCACCTGCACCGGTACCGCCAGCGTGGGCGACAGCCCGCGCGCCACCAGCCGCATCGCGCCCTGCACGCGGGCATAGCCCTCGATCAGTCGGGTCACCCGTTCCACCGCCGTATTGGCGTCGCGCTGGGAGGAGTCGTAGATCAGCTCCACCTGCACCGGCTCGCCCTTGCGCCAGGCGGTGGGGTAGTCGGCGCGGATGCGCAGGGCCAGGTCGACCTCCTGGTTGCGCACCGCCGCTTCCGGATCGGCGATCACCGGCTGCGGCAGTACGCCGCCGGCCTTCAGCGCATCGACCAGGTTCGGCGCGTATTCGGCGCCGATCACCGGCACCTTCAGCGGCTGCTCGGCCTTGTCCAGTTCGCGGTTGATGGTGTAGCTGATCAGCATCACGAACAGCAGCGGCGTCAGCAGCGGGCCGGTGAGGAAGGCGCTGGTGAGCGTGCGGCGGTCACGCAGGTTCTCGCGCACCTCCTTGAGGAACACGGTGAGCACGGCACGCGCGCGGCGCACGGGGTGGTTGTCGGCGGGCGTGCCGTTGTCGGCGGGCGTGCTCATGCGGCGAGGCCCTCGTCGCTGCCGATCAGTTTCACGAAGGCGTCTTCCAGGTTGGCCTCGCCGGTCTGCGCGCGCAACGCGTCGGGCGTTTCGTCGGCCACCACGCGGCCGTGCGCGATCACCACGATGCGGTCGCACAGCGCGCTCACCTCCTGCATGATGTGGCTGGAGAACAGCACGCAGCGCCCTTCCGCCTTCAGCCCGCGCATGAACTGGCGCAGCGCGCGGGTGGCCATCACGTCCAGCCCGTTGGTCGGCTCGTCCAGGATCACGTTGCGCGGATCGTGCACCAGTGCGCGGGCGATCGCGGTCTTCACCCGCTGGCCCTGCGAGAAGCCCTCGGTGCGGCGGTCGGCGATGTCGGTCATCTCCAGCGCGCCGATCAAGGCCTCGCGTCGCGTGCGCAGTTCGTCTTGCGGCAGGCCCTGCAGGCGGCCGAAGTAATCGATGTTCTCGCGCGCGGTGAGCCGCTTGTACAGACCGCGCGCGTCCGGCAGCACGCCCAGCCGGCGGCGCACCGCCAGCGGATCGGCCGCCGCGTCGATGCCGTCCACCCGCACCTGGCCGCGATCCGGCTTCATCAGCGTGTAGAGCATGCGCAGCGTGGTGGTCTTGCCGGCGCCGTTGGGGCCCAGCAGGCCGGTGATCTGGCCGTCGCGGGCGGTAAAGCTCACCCCGTCCACGGCCTTCACCGTGCCGAAGGCCTTGTGTAGATCCTTCACCTCGATCATGGCGTGGCTCCGTTGAAATCGATGAACATCGGGGTGGGCTGCAGGCGATCCAGGCAGCTTGCGTCGAGCGCCTTTGGCTGCAGGTCCTCGACGAAATGCTTGACGATCTTCGGCATGCAGCCGGCGCCGATCACGTTGTGACCCTGGCCGGTGGCGACCAGGTGCCGCCCATTGCTCAGCCCCTCGAGCACCTCCTCGCCGTAGCGCGGCGGGGTCACCGGGTCGTACTGGCCGGACAGCAGCAGCACCGGCGTGGCGGTCTTCAGCGGATCGTGGAAATCCTTCGGCCGCGTGCCGTGCGGCCACACACTGCATACCGTGGTGAGCGCGTCGATCATGCGCGTGCCCAGGATGGTGTGCTCGTCCTGCGGACGCGGGGTGAACAGGTCGGCGTCCTCGCTGCAGATCACCGAGGACTGCATGCCGCCATTCATGGTGTCGGCCAGGTCGCCCGAGAGCAGCTTGGCCTGGCCGAGCAGCGGGCCGACGTCGCCGTGCGCGGCCGCGTCGATCGACAGCGGCAGCAGCGCCGCGGTGATCGGCGAGTAGGCGAACATGCGCACCACGCTGGCCAGCGAGAATTCGCTCAGCCGGCGCTGCACGGTCTGGTAGCTCTGCGGGTCGCGAAAGCTCACCGTGTGCGGATTGGCGCGCAGCGCATCGCGCAGCTGGTAGAGCGTCTGGTACGGGTCGCCAAAGCGCTTGTGGCACTCGGCATCGGCGGTGCAGCGGGCGAATTGTGCCTTGAGCGCGTCGTCGAGGTTCTGCGCGAAGTCCTCGCCCAGCACCAGCGCGTTCGGCACCACGCCGTCGAGCACCATCGAGCGCACGGCGTGCGGATAGTGCATCGCGTACTGCTGAGCCATCCGCGTGCCGTAGGAGACGCCGACCAGGTCGAAGCGTGGCGAACCCAGCGCCTTGCGCACGTCTTCCAGGTCCCGCGCGGCGATGGTGGTGGTGTAGTAGCGCGGATCGGCGTGCTTTTCCACCTGCGCCAGGCAGCGGGTGATCTCGGCCTTGAGCTTGGCCGGATCGTCCTCGACGTCGTCGTCGGGCGTGGCCGGCTTTTCCTCGTTCTTGCAGCTGAGCGGGTGCGAGCCGCCGGTGCCGCGCTGGTCCAGCAGCAGCAGGTGGCGATGCGCCAGCAGTGGATCGAGCGCGGCGACCGCCGCCCCCGCATTCTCGGTGGCCGCCTGGCCGGGACCGCCAGCGAGGAACACCAGCATGTCCTTGGCGGCCACTTCCGCGTTCGAGCGCACCACGGCCAGGCGCAGGCTGATCCTGCGGCTGGCCGGATCGTCGCGATTCTCCGGCACCTCGAACGGTGCGCACCAGGCGGCGGTGCTCAACCCGCTGTTGGGCTGCCCCAGCTCGCACGCGGTGAGCGTGAGCGAGCCGAGTTTCCAGGTGGCCGGCGGCGCCGGCTTGACTGCTGCGGCGGTGGCCACCGGCGATGCCGCAGCAGGTGGGTCCGCGGCCTTGCGTCGATGAGCCACGTGATTGGCGGCGATGATCGCCACCGCAAGCGCGACCGCCACGCCCATGCGCCCTGCTCTGGGTTTCATGTTCACATGCTGCTCCCCGGGTCGAAGATGGATTCGATCGGCTGCCCGAACAGCCGCGCGATCTTGAAGGCCAACGGCAGGCTCGGATCGTACTTGCCCGTCTCGATCGCGTTGACGGTCTGCCGCGACACGTCCAGCCGCTCGGCCAGATCCGCCTGCGACCAGCCCTGCTCCGCGCGCAGCTCGCGCACGCGGTTGTTCATGGGCGGGCGTACCGCCGCGCCACCGCCCACTTGGCGAGGCCGTAACTGCCAAACAGGCCCGGCATCACCAGGATCGCGAGCAGGGATGCCGGCGGCGCGGGAAACGCGCCCACGCTCAGCAACAGGCCGTAGCTGAAGCCGAACCCGGTGAGCATGGCGGCGATGGCAAACGCTTCCCGATCGATGCGGCGCTCCAGCTCGTCCTCGTCGCGGATCAGCCGCACCACGGCGCGGATCACGCCGATCACCGGCAGCAGCGGCGCGATCGCCAGCACGAAGCGCCAGGGACCGGTCGGCAGCCGCGGCACCAGCACCCCATAGAGCCCGATCAGCGCCACGTACATCCCCATTGCGCGGAAGAACTCGCGCCGGTAGCGGCGATGGACGGCGCGCATCACGGCTGCCACTCCCCGGGCGTGCCGACACGGTCGCGGCGACCACGCCGCCACCGGCGTACGAACTCGATCGCTGCGAGAACAAGGCGGGCACTGCCGGGCCCGGCGAGCAGACCCCCGCGGGCGTCATCGAGCCGCCCACGCCACTTGGCGGCCTGCCGCGCGGCCGCCAGCCCCAGGCAGCCCGCCATCAGGCGCGCCGCGAAACGTTTCATCGACTTCGGCATCTCCCCGCCCTGTCAAGTGAGCTTGACATACAGCGTAGGGCGGCCCGCAGGGCATGTCAAGTTTACTTGACAACAAATGCCCTCTGTCGGCCGGGGACCGGAAAACTTGAGCTCGAAAAACGCGACCGGGCTCGCACTTTGCGACCCCATATGCCGAAAATTGTCTATCCCTCCGGCCGCGACGCGGGTCCAGCCTGCCGGTTTTCAACCGGACAAAGCGTTGCAATTCAATTCCATAGCCACTCGTCGCGGCACATGGCACGAGCGTTGCTTAGGTCCAGGGGCGGCTCGGGGTATCCAATGACATGAGCAAAATGTCAGGCGTCAGGTCCCGTACAGACGCCGTCGGAGGCCATGCCTGCTTGTCCGGGAGCGCGTCGAAATCCGTTTGACCAACCACACGTTTCGAAGGACACGTACATGAACAAGATTCTCCTTTCCACCGCCCTGATCGCCGGTCTCGGCGTCGTCGCCCTGGCGCCGCGCACGGCCTCCGCCGTGGACGGCACCATTACCATCACCGGCACGGTCAACGCCTCCACCTGCCAGATCAACGGCGCCGACAGCCCGGCGGCCATCGCCGTCACGCTGCCGACCGTGTCGACCACGTCGCTGAACGCCACCGGTGCCGTCGCCGGCCGCACCCCATTCAGCATCGCGCTGAGCGGCTGCGGCACGCTCACCTCGGCCACCACCTTCTTCGAGCCGGGCCCGACGGTGGCGTCCGACGGCCGCCTGACGAACGCCTCCGGCAGCGCCGCCAACGTGGAAGTCGAGCTGCTGAACAGCGACCTCAGCACCATCAACCTGGCCGGCGCCGCGGGTGCGCAGAGCTCCCAGCAGACCACCCTGACCAGCGGCGCCGGCACGCTGAACTACTACGCCCAGTACTACGCGACCGGTGCCGCCGGCCCCGGCGACGTGTCGACCAGCGTGCAGTTCACGATGCAATACCAGTAAGTCGACAAGGGCGCCGGAGTGCACGCTCCGGCGCCCTTGCGCCGGGCCCGGCGGCCCCTGACCCCAGCGAGGAAACTCCCATGAAAAGGTTCGTCTGCGCCCTGGGCGCGGGCTTGCTGGCTTTGTGCCTGGGCGTTCCCCACGCGCAAGCCAATGTGCTGATCGGCGGCACCCGCGTGGTGTTCCCGGCCAAGGACGGGGAAGTCACCGTCCGCCTGACCAACGACAACGACCACCCGGTGCTGGTGGAGTCCTGGATCGACCGCGGCAACGTGCATTCCACGCCCGAGTCGGTCGACGTGCCGTTCCTGATCACGCCCCCGCTGTTCCGCATGGAGGCGAAGAAGGAGCAGAGCCTGCGCATCGTCTTCACCCACGAGCAGATCCCGGCCGACCGGGAATCGCTGTTCTGGCTCAACGTGCTCGAAGTCCCGCCGAAGCCCACCGGCCCGCAGACCGAAGGGCAGAACATCCTGCAGCTGGCGCTGCGTTCGCGGCTGAAGCTTTTCTACCGTCCGGCCGCCCTGCCGGGCGACCCGCTCGAGGCGCCGGAAAAGCTGACCTGGAGGGTCGTGGCCGACGGCAAGGGCTATGCGCTCGAAGCGCACAATCCCACGCCCTATCACGTCACGATCTCCGAACTGTCCGTGGCCACGGGCAGCCGCGACGTCACGGCCGACATCGGCATGCTCGCGCCGTTCTCCGCGCTGCGCCTGCCGCTGCATGACGCGACCCGGCCGCCGGCGCCGGGCAGCACCGTCACGTACACGACGATCAACGACTTCGGCGCGGCGGTCGACTTCAAGGGCACGCTCGTGCCGTGAACGCCGTGCGTGCCAGGCACGGCCGTCGGAGCATCCGCGGCCAGGCCGTGGAGGCCCATGCGCGGCTGTGCCTGGCGATCGCCGGCGCGCTGCTCGGCTGGCCTGCGCCCTCCCGCGCCGCCGATACCGCCACGACCGCCGCGACCACACTGGCCGCGGCCGGCGCCGACGCCTCCACCGACGCCAGCTTCGATCGCAACCTGTTGCCCGGCGGCGGCCGCGGCACCAGCGATCTTTCACGCTTCGAGCGCGGCAACCTGGTGCTGCCGGGTGTGTACCGCACCGACATCTTCCTCAACAACGGCTGGGTGGGCCGCGCCGACGTGCGCTTCGCCGCACCCCGGCCGGATGCCTCCGCCATCCCCTGCCTGAACAAGGCGCTGTTCGAGCAGTTGGGCCTGCCGCTGCAGAAGCTGTCGGCCGCGCAGCAGGCCCGACTGGCCGACCCGAGCGGCTGTGCGCCGATCGGCGCGCTGATCCCGGCCGCCACGGCAAGCTTCGACCAGCCCGAGCTGCGGCTGGACGTGAGCATCCCGCAGGCCTGGCTGGGCGCGCGTGCACGCGGCTATGTCAGCCCCGAAAACTGGGACGACGGCGTGCCCGCGGCGCTGCTCAACTACAACGTCAACAGCTACCGCAACCGCAGCCACGGCATCACCCAGACCTCGACCTTCGCCGGCTTCAATGCGGGCCTCAACGCCGGCCCCTGGCACCTGCGCCAGGATTCCACCTTCACGATGCAGTCCGGTTCGGCCGGCATCCGTTCGAGCCACCACTGGCAGAGCATCGACACCTACGTGCGCCGCGACCTGCCCGCGCTGCGCGCGCAGCTCACTCTGGGCGACACCTACACCAGCGGCGACCTGTTCGACAGCGTGAGCATCCGCGGCGCGCAGCTGGCCACCGACGACCGCATGCTGCCCGACTCGCTGCGCGGCTATGCGCCCACCGTGCGCGGCGTGGCGGAGACGAACGCCAAGGTGACCATCCGCCAGAACGGCATCGTGCTGTACGAGACCACGGTGGCGCCGGGGCCGTTCGTCATCTCGGACCTCTACCCCACCGGCTACGGCGGCGACCTCCAGGTCGCGGTGACCGAGGCCGACGGCCGCGTGCGCAGCTTCGCCGTGCCCTATGCCTCGGTGCCGCAGCTGCTGCGCCCCGGGCTCAACCGCTTCGCGGCGACGGCCGGCGAACTGCACGACGCCTCGATCCACGCGCATCCGGCCATCGTGCAGGGCACGCTCCAGCACGGCTTCAGCAACCTGCTGACCGGCTACGCCGGCGCGGTGGCGTTGAATGGCTACGGCGCCGTGCAGGTCGGCACCGCCCTCAACACCCGGTATGGCGCGCTGGCGGTGGACCTGACCGATGCGCGTACCCAGGTCCCCGGCCAGTCGACGCAGAACGGCCAGAGCCTGCGCCTGAGCTACAGCAAGCTCCTGCCGGACACCGATACCTCGCTGACCCTGGCCACCTACCGCTACTCCACCAGCGGCTACCTCGGCCTGCGCGACGCGATGACCCTGCGCGACATCGCCAACGGCTACCGCTATGTGGATCCGGCCACATTGACCACCATCGATGGCGTGGCCGTCGCCAACCTGCTGACGCCGAACCAGCTGCGCGCGCTGCAGGGAGTCGACCAGGGCGCCTTCACCACCTACACCAGCCAGCTCGACCGCCAGCGCAGCCGCTTCGACATCAGCCTGAACCAGCGGCTGGGCCAGCACGGCGGCGCGTTCTATGTCACCGGCTCGGCGATCGACTACTGGAACCGCAAGGGCACCGACGTACAGTTCCAGGCCGGCTACAACAACACCTTCCACCGGCTGAGCTACACCATCTCGGCCACGCGCACGCGCAACGCCTACTCACGCATCGGCAACGGGCTGTTCATGAGCTTTACGCTGCCGCTGGGCGATGGCGTGCACGCGCCGAACTTCGGCGCCAACCTCACCCACGACAACAGCGGCCACACGCTGGCCCAGGCCACGCTGAATGGCACGCTGGGCGTGGACAGCCCGTTCAACTACGGCGCCACCGTCTCGCACGACAACGGCAGCGGCAATGGCGGCGGCGGCGGCAATGCCGGCACCGTCTACGCCGGCTACCGCAGCCCCTATGCGCAGCTCAACGGCAGCGTCGGCGCGGGCAGCGGCTATTCACAGGCATCGCTGGGCGTGGCCGGCGCCGTGGTGGCCTATCCCGGCGGCGTCGTGTTCGGCCAGCCGACCGGCGACACCATCGCCGTGGTCGAGGCCCCGCAGGCGAGCGGCGCGCGCGTGGTCAACGCGGCCGGCGTGCGCGTCGACCCCTTCGGCCACGCGCTGGTGCCGTACCTCACCCCGTACAACCTCAACACCATCCAGCTCGACCCCAAGGGCCTGCCGCTGACGGTGCAGCTGGAGGCCACCAGTGCGCAGGTCGCGCCGCACGCCGGCGCGGTGGTGCTGCTCAAGTTCAAGACCGAGAGCGGTCGCACGGCCATCGCGCGCGTGCGCCGCACCGACGGCGAGCCGCTGCCGTTCGGCGCCGAGGTGGTGGACGCGCAGGGGCAGTCCATGGGCGTGGTCGGCCAGGCCGGGCGCATCCTGCTGCGCGGCGTGAAGGACAGCGGCCGGCTCACCGTGCACTGGAACAGCGAGGATGGCCAACCCATGCGCTGCACGTTCCCCTACCAGTTGTCCGCACCGGCCAAGGGGCAGGCGCGGACTTACCCGAAGATCGAGGCGACCTGCACGCCCGTCGCCAATGGGAGCCACTCATGAAACCGCTGCGCTACGCCTGTTTGCTCACGCTGCTGCTGGTGCTATGGCCCAAGGCGACACTGGCGAGCTGCACGATGCACGGCAATAAGGAGATCGTCAGGATGACGCTCCCCTCGCCCATCACGCTCGACCCGAACGCGGCGGTGGGTGCGGTGCTGGCCACCTCGCTGGTTGCCATACCGAGCCCCAGCAACACTACGGTAACCTGCTACATCGGCAAAACAACCATCGGTGTAGTCAATTCAGTCGGCTCGCTGTGGAATGACAACCCACCGACCTACTCCACCAACGTCGCAGGCGTCGGCTACCGTATCCTGCACCCGGATTCGAGCTATATCCTGCCGCCGTGGGGCTCCGATTCGATCAATGGAAGCCTCCTTGGAACGAACTACCCGCTGGACGTGGGCTCGGCGCTGCAACTGGTCAAGACCGGTCCGATCGCGAGTGGCGCGAGGGTCCTTGCCGGCACGCTCGGCTATTGGCAATACGGCGGCCTCCTGGGCCATCTGCGCGTGGAGGATTTCGTCCTCGCCAACGACGTGACCTTCGAGCCGCCGAGCTGCACGGTGACCACCCCGGACATCGCGGTGGCGCTGCCCACGGTGTCCAACACCGCGCTCGCCGGCACCGGTGCCACCGCCGGCGCCACTGCCTTCACCATCGGCCTGAATTGCAGCGTGGCCGGACGCAGCCTGGCGATCCAGTTCGACACCGCCCAGTCGTTCGCCGGCGCCAACGGCGTGATCATCCCCACCGCCGGCACGGCCAGCAATGTGGGCGTACAGCTGCTGGACGGCAGCCTGGCGCCCACCATCGTCTTCGGCACCCCCGCCACGGTAGGCACCACGCCCAACGGGCTCTACGAGCTCACCTACTACGCGCGCTACTACGCGACCGCCGCATCGGTCAGCCCCGGCACCCTGACCGCGACGGCCACTTTCACCATCAGCTATCCGTAAGGCTCATTCGTAGGTCTGCGTGACCAGCTTCGGCGCACCGCTCGCATAACCGGCGAAATAGCCGATCAAGCGGTCGGACGACGATGCACTCACCACCGTGACCGACAGCATGTAGGCCTGGGCGGCCTGGCCGGGGGTGGCGTCGGCCTGCTCGGTGCAGCGGTAGTATCGCGCGCCCAGTTCCTGCGCCTCGCCGACGCGTCCGGCGCCGACCTGGCAGGTGGGCTCGACGATGGCACCGCTGAAACGGAGGGTGCCCCCGTCCGCGTGCGCCAGCGATGCCGCCATGGCCAATGCCAACATCCCTGCCACCACCATGATGCGCCGCATGGCCATGCCCTCCAGCTCCACGCCGGAAGCTCTCGGTGCGCCTATCGGCGGCGCGAGGACCTGCTTGACGGCTCACACCGGCGCAACCGCCGGACCTGTGATGGACATCACATTTGTTGAGGATGCCGGCCAGACGCGACCCAGCCCGTCGGAGGCTATCGGCAGGCATGCCGCGGGTTTGACCCCTTGGCTGGAATGTCGATGGACCCGATGCCGGCCAGCGGAGCGATGGCCTACCGTCCGACTCCGGGTCACCGGCGGTCCGAGGTCACCGGTGCTCCCGTGGGCTCGCGCTCGAACAGCGACGGACCGAGCGGCCCGAAAACCAACGCGACGGTCTCCATGCGCTCGTCGTGC
>WOYI010878395.1_pt1 | contig 11406 bp, 7 predicted proteins | sample 6423411 | NCBI WGS metagenome assembly WOYI01 (sample SAMN13441803, study PRJNA592873) | oil field metagenome | biome: oil field; feature: oil-well bore; material: oil-contaminated soil; isolation source: oil-contaminated soil from oil-well borehole | place: Germany: Wietze | collected 2016-10-18 ... | reverse complement strand
TTCCCCGCCAGGGAAGCTTCAAATATTCCTTTAATGAGGGAAGGCCCTGGCAGTACGGGTTGCTGACCGCTCCTTTTGACTTCCCTATCTACAAGACGGCTGAACAACTGAAGGCTGAACAAGACAGCATCCTGCAATATTATGAGCCTTATTTCGTAATCGACGAAGAGGTGGAGAAAAATGCGCTGGCCGATTTTGATGCCGATGTGAACCTGAAAGAGAGGCTGGCCGAACTGCCGGCTGATTACAAGTTGTACATCCGCAACAAATTACAGGAGGTCTATGAGAATGGGATCATGCGTTCCGAGGACTACGATCGCATCGCAGCTTCTGCTACGGGGGGACTGCGTATCAAGGAGGGAAATATGGCAGTATCAAAAAAGATTGAATCATTCTATACCATCCGCTCCGCCTATCAGAAAGTGCTTGAAGATTTGCCAGAGTCGATGGATGCCGAGATGGTGAAAGCTGCCAATATCAACGACTATATCCGTGAGAACATCATTTACGATGCCGCGACATCAGAAAAAGCAGAGAAAGAGTTTATCCAGCAGGTGGACATCAGCCATGGCATGGTGCAACAGGGGCAGCGTATCATCGATCAGGGAGAGATTGTGGATGCCCGTACCTACAACATTCTCGCCTCCCTGAAACGGGTAACAGAGGAACGCAGTGGCACTTCAGGCAAGAACAACGGCCTGATTCTGGGACAACTGATACTCATCCTCATGATGTTCGGATCGTTCTACATGTACCTGCTCTTTTTCCGTCCCAACGAATACCGGAACCGCAAGCATGTGCTCTTCATGCTCCTGCTGATCGTGATCTTCCTCTTACTGACAGCAGTCACCATACGCTTTGATCTTTTCAACGTCTTTATCATCCCCTATGCCATCGTCACCATTCTGATCCGTACATTCATCGACTCGCGCACCGCTCTTTTCGCCAGCCTGATCACCATCATCCTCAGCTCGCTGATGGTTCCTTTCCCGTTTGAGTTCATTGTGATTCAGATTTCAGTAGCCATGGCTTCCATCTTCATGCTGAAAGAATTGTCAGAGCGGTCGCAGCTCATCAGGAGTTCATTCTTCATCCTGCTCACCTATATCCTGGTTTATCTGGGACTCACACTCTACCAGGAGGGAAGCATAAATGAGGCCAACTGGGTGATGCTGATCTACTTCCTGATCAACTTCATTTTCATCATGTTCTCCTACTCACTGGTTTACCTGGTTGAACAGTCGTTCGGCTTTATCTCCGGCGTATCGCTGGTTGAGCTCTCCAACATCAACAAGCCTTTACTGAAAGAGCTCTCTGAAAAAGCCCCCGGCACTTTCCAGCACTCACTACAGGTCTCGAACCTGGGGATGGCTGCCGCCGTGAAGTTGGGTGCCAACGCTTCGCTGATCCGCACCGGCGCACTCTATCACGACATTGGCAAAATGGTGAACCCTGCTTTCTTCACCGAAAACCAGACACCAGGTATGAACCCGCATGCAGGACTCCCTTTTGAGGAGAGTGCCCGCATCATCATCAACCATGTCAAAGATGGAGTAAAGATCGCACAGAAAAACAACATCCCACAGCAGATCATTGATTTTATTGAGACACACCACGGCACCAGCATGCCCAAGTACTTCTACATCTCCTGGAAAAATGCCAACCCCGGAAAGGAGGTCAATGAGGCCGATTTCCGCTATCCCGGACCCAACCCCTTTACGCGCGAGCAGGCCATCATGATGATGGCCGATGCGACCGAGGCTTCTTCCCGTAGTCTGCCCTCCTACTCGGAAGAGTCGATACGAACGCTGGTGGATAAGATTATCGATTCACAAGTCAATGAAGGATATTTCAAGCTGGCACCCATCACTTTCAGGGATATTCAGACGGTGAAAGATGTATTCGTGGATAAATTGCAGACCATATATCACTCCCGCATTGCCTATCCCGAACTCAAACAACCGGAAAAAAAAGAGCCGCGTGAAGAGGATCACGCAGCAGATAAAGAGATGAGTAAAGAGTAGCAAAACCGGCCGGTCAGGGTGGAGGTGGACTACTCCCACTCTATCGTTGCAGGTGGTTTTGAGGAGATATCATAGACCACCCGGTTGACCCCTTTCACACGGTTGATGATCTCATTCGATACCTTGGCGAGAAACGGATAGGGGAGATGAGCCCAATCGGCGGTCATCGCATCGGTCGAGGTGACCGCACGCAGTGCAACCGTATTCTCATAGGTGCGCTCATCGCCCATCACCCCCACCGACTGCACCGGCAAAAGAATTGCCCCGGCCTGCCACACCTTATCATAAAGTCCGGCGTTGCGCAGGTTTGAAATGAAAATATCATCTGCCTCCTGAGCGATACGCACTTTTTCCGGGGTAATTTCTCCCAGGATACGAATACCCAATCCCGGACCGGGGAAAGGATGACGATGGATGAGGTGAGGCTGCATGCCCAATTCCAGGCCGATACGGCGCACCTCATCCTTGAAGAGCAGCTTCAGCGGTTCACACAACTTCAGGTTCATCTTCTCCGGAAGCCCTCCCACATTGTGGTGGCTCTTGATGGTCGCGCCGGTGATGGAGAGTGATTCGATGATGTCGGGATAGATGGTTCCCTGTGCCAGCCATTTGATATCTTGTAGCTTGTGTGCCTCCCGGTCGAACGTGTCAATAAACCCCTTCCCGATAATTTTCCGCTTCTGCTCCGGATCGGTCACCCCCGCCAGCGCATTGTAAAAATGCTGCCTGGCATCCACACCGATCACGTTCAACCCCAGATGTTCATAGTTCTCCAGCACCGTCTCAAACTCATTCTTCCGCAACAGCCCGTGGTCCACGAAGATGCAGGTGAGATTGCGACCGATAGCTCTGTTGAGCAGTACGGCAGTCACCGAGGAGTCGACACCTCCGGAAAGAGCCAAAATCACCTTATCGTCCCCCAGCTGCTCACGCAACTCCTTCACTGTCGATTCGATAAAAGATGCAGGTGTCCAGTCTTTGCTCACCCCGCAAATGGTGAGAAAGTTATCAAGGATCTTCGTCCCCTGTTCGGTATGGAACACCTCAGGGTGAAACTGTACCCCCCAGGTCTGCTCACCCTCAATACGATAGGCAGCCAACGCTACATCTTCGGTGGAGGCAATTACCCTGAAGTGGTCAGGGATCCGAACAATGGTGTCGCCGTGTGACATCCATACCTGGCTCTCCTGTGCAATGCTCCCCAAAAGCGGGTCACTGCTCTCAGTCACCCGCAGGTGCGCACGTCCATATTCCCTTGTCCCGTGGTTCCCGACCTCACCTCCCGAGGTGGCGGCCATCAACTGTGCTCCGTAGCAAATCCCCAGCACCGGGTAATGACCTCTAATGGCCTGCAGATCTGCTTTGAAAGCATGCTCATCGTTCACCGAGAAGGGACTACCGGAGAGGATCACTCCTTTTATCGACTCATCGCCAAACGGGAACTTGTTGTAGGGAACAATCTCACAAAAGGTATTCAGCTCCCGGATGCGGCGGCCGATCAGCTGCGTGGTCTGGGAGCCGAAATCGAGAATTACAATTTTTTCGTGCATAGGATTGATTGCATTGAGACTGTCCGTGAAGACGTCTGTTCAGTATGATGAAGTTTTCAGGTGACAAAGATACAAAAAGTATGAAAAATATCTCTTCAAAGAAATAACAGATTCTTTATAAAATCAGCATAGCATAGGTGCAAAGAAATTCTTGTATTATGATAATTATTTATCGTTTTTCGATATATTTTTATTGTTCTAAAAAATTATTATTGTACCTTTACAGCGTGAAAAGATAAAAATTAATTGGATAAAGCTTAATGAGGAGAACGAAAATCTAAAATAATTTTTCATGAAAACCAAACCAAGCACAAATTCCCTGGCCATTCTGTCTCTCCTGGCAGGTGTTGTTTACTTGATGATTTTGATACCTGAAATCATCAGTGGATGGGAAGGGGGTGTAGAAGGAGCAAAATCGGGATTCACGGAATCCAGACGATGGGATGAAAACCCCGACAACAACGTAGAGAGGGAGACATTCTATGTGAGGCTGAAACGAAAAGACAAGAATGACTATTTTCCGGATGATGTGCTGAACAGTAGGACTCAAGAGTACATCCCTGTGAGATATGATGAGATGCGTTTGCATTATCAGTTTAGGGATAGCAGATCTCTTGGGATGATTCTTTTCAAGACATTGCTAATGTTTGGCGCCTTACCTGTTCTTTTTTTGCTGATTCTGATACCGGTTCAGTTCTACAAACTGATCTTCTCTCTTTACCGCAACAATGTGTTTAACCAACTCAACGTGAAAAGGATTGAGAAAATTGGGATATATTATATCATTGTTTATGGCTATCAGCTCCTTTTCGAGCTATATGAATATCAAGCCGCAAAATCGGTCATTGATCTGGAAAAATATCAAATCGCCCACCCTGAGTACATCAATTCCTTATTACTGATCGGGCTTGTTGCATTGATCATCGCAACTGTAATGAAACGTGCCCTGTCCATCAAAGAAGAACAGGAGCTCACGATATAACATATGACAAACCTATGCCCATCATAATCAACCTGGATGTAGAGATGGCAAAGAAAAAGATCTCTTTAAACGAACTATCAGACCGGGTGGGAATCACCCCGGCCAACCTCTCTATCCTAAAGACCGGCAAAGCAAAAGCGATTCGGTTTACTACGCTCGAAGCCATCTGCAGGGAATTGAACTGCCAGCCGGGCGACATACTGGCATGGGTAGAGGAATCGGAACGACTCCATCCGCAACAGGATGGCAATGATCATCCCTCCGCTTCTTTCTGAGCCAAGCACCCCAATCGGTGGCAATACACAAATGAAAAGTAGTGAAAATAACAGTTGTATCTCTATTTTTCCTATCTTTGAAATCAGAATAGATGACTGATGAAAAATAAACATATCATTTTCACGATACTGCTCAGCACCTCACTCTTTGCCCTGAAAGGACAAACATTGGATGATGCCAGGAGTTGGTACCTGGAAGGTCGATATGCCGAAGCATTACCGGTACTTCAAAAAGCTCATGCAGCCGATTCGACTGATGCAGCACTGAATCAGTGGCTCGGCGTCAGCCTGTTGAAAACAGGCAGGATCCTGGAGGCAGAGAAGCATCTCACCTATGCAGAGGAGAAAAGGATCCCTGAGGCAACACTCTACCTGGGAGAGCTCTATAGCAAGCTTTATCGCTTTGATGATGCAGAGCAGGCATTTGAGAAATACCAGAGAGCTCACCGACGCAACAAGGAGGCGCTGGCAAAGCTTGATGGTTTCAGGGAAGAGGCTGCTCAGCTGCAACGAAGAGCTCTTCGCACAGAAGATGTGCAGATCATCGACAGCCTGGTGCTCCCAAAAAGTGAATTCCTCTCAGCCTACCACCTTAGCCAGTCATCCGGTTCACTGCTCCCCATCAACGCGTTCTTCTCCGACCTGCCGGCCGGCAATGAAACGCTCTACCTCAACGAACGTGGCGATAAGGTCTATTATTCGAAAGAGAGCGGTCAATCAGGTCACGACCTTTTCACCATGGATAAGCTCATCGATCGCTTCGGTAACGAACAAAGACTACCGGATAATATAAACGGGGAGGGTCATCAGGCCTATCCCTTTGTCATGAGTGACGGCCTCACCCTCTACTATGCTTCTACCGGTCAGCAGTCGTTGGGTGGTTATGATCTATTTGTAACACGATACAACATGAGAAGTGACTCCTACCTCACCCCCAATCAGTTGAACATGCCTTTCAACTCTCCTTTCAACGACTATATGATGGCCATCGATGAAGAGAAAGGCATTGGCTGGTTTGCTTCCGATCGTTTTCAACCGGAGGGTTTCGTCTGCATCTACACGTTCCTTCCCAATCCTCAGGTAACAATGGTGGAGAGTGATGATCAGACATATATCTATCGCAGGGCACGCATTGCATCCATTGCCGACACCTGGCGCGAAGGGGTAGACTACAGTTCGCTCCTCACCACCGCGAGGCAGCATACAACAAAAGAACCTGCCGCAGCATCGGAATTCATATTCATCATCAACGATGAGAAAATATACCACCAATTGGAAGATTTCACCAACAGCAGGGCACGATCTCTATTCTCACAGGCTCTCAAACTGGAAAAACAGCTTGAGCTTCTAGAGAGGGAGCTAAAAGAAAACAGGGATCGGATTGCCGCGGGTGGTGAAGCAAGCAGATCCCTCACCACACGGATATTGGAGCAGGAGAGAGAGAGTGAGATCCTTCACCAGCAGATTGAGAGACTGAAAAAGGAGGCCCGTAATGAAGAAATCAGGAATTTAACCGATTAAACTGAGTAAATATGACTTTCGAGCTTTTGATTGTAGTTGCCCTGATTCTGCTTGGCATCCTCTTTATGCTTGTGGAAATCTTCCTGCTGCCCGGTATCAGCATCGCCGGGATCGCAGGAACCATCATGCTGATAGGAGGGATCCTCTATGCCTACCACTTCATTGGGAGCACTGCCGGCAACATCACCCTGGTAGCATCAGCCGTAGCAATGGGAGCCTCTTTTTTCTGGCTGCTGAAATCGAAACAACTGCGCAAAATCTCACTTGAGACCAACATTGAGAGCAAGGTCGATAATTCAGATCTGGCAAAGATCAGTGTCGGTGACACAGGTGTAGCGCTTTCAAGGCTCAACCCCACAGGGAAAGTGATGGTAAATGACCTTACGGTGGAGGGTAAGTCGTTCAATGGTGAGTTTATCGACGAAGATGAAAAGATTGAGGTGGTGCGAATCGATACTTACCAGATACAGGTTAAAAGAATAACGGATCACCAGATGAACTAGTTCCTGCAACTTTAGTTGCAGATATGCTCACGCTAAAAGAGATATTTTTCTCAAAACAATATAAGAAATTTTCACCCTAAAAATAACATTATGGCTTTATCATTTCCTTTAATCATTACAATTGCCGTCATCATCATTTTTCTGATGATCTTCTTCCATTATGTACCGTTCTTCCTCTGGATCAACGCCCTCTCTGCCGGGGTGCGTATCTCACTGGTGCAGCTCTTCCTGATGCGTTTGCGCCGCGTACCGCCCCACACCATCGTCTATGCGATGATTGAAGCCCACAAGGCAGGACTCAAGGATGTCACCCGTGACAACCTGGAGGCTCACTACCTGGCCGGTGGGAAAGTGGAGAAGGTGGTCCATGCGCTGGTATCAGCATCCAAAGCCAATATCGATCTCCCATTCCAGATGGCTACCGCCATTGACCTGGCAGGGCGAGATGTGTTGCAGGCAGTACAGATGTCCGTTAATCCCAAGGTGATCGACACACCTCCGGTGACTGCCGTAGCCATCGATGGGATCCAGTTGATCGCCAAGGCGCGTGTGACGGTGCGAGCCAATATCAAGCAACTGGTGGGTGGGGCCGGTGAAGAGACCATCCTCGCCCGCGTGGGTGAGGGCATCGTCTCCTCCATCGGATCGGCTGTCTCTCACAAGTCGGTGCTCGAAAACCCTGACTCCATCTCCAAGCTGGTGCTCAAGAAAGGTCTCGACGCCGGTACCGCTTTTGAGATCCTCTCCATCGATATCGCTGATATCGACATAGGCAAGAACATCGGCGCAGTGCTACAGATGGATCAGGCCCAGGCCGACAAGAACATCGCCCAGGCTCGTGCCGAGGAGCGTCGCGCCATGGCCATCGCCCTTGAGCAAGAGATGAAAGCCAAGGCCCAGGAGGCACGTGCAAAGGTAATAGAAGCGGAGGCCGAGGTGCCTATTGCCATGGCCGAAGCCTTTCGCAATGGCAACCTGGGTATCATGGATTACTACCGAATGGAGAATATCAAAGCTGACACGGACATGCGTGACTCGATAGCCAAACCGCAGGGTGGTGGCCATAACAAGAAATAACAGGATCAATAGACAGAACCATTAATTTTGACTTTCTTATGAGAATCATCCCCGAGTCGGAGCTGATCATCAACTCCGATGGCAGTGCCTTTCATTTACACATCCGGCCTGAACATCTGGCAGAGAAGATCGTGATGATGGGTGACCCCGATAGGGTCTCCATGACTGCCAGCTTTTTCGACAATATAGAGTGCGACATATCCAGCCGTGAGTTTCATACCGTTACCGGCAGCTACAAAGGTAAGCGGATTACCGCCCTTTCGCACGGAATAGGAACCGATAACATTGACATCGTGCTCACCGAACTGGATGCCCTGGCCAACATCGACTTCAACACCCGGATGGTAAAAGAGCAGTTCAAACAACTCACCATGGTGCGCGTAGGTACCTCTGGAGGAATGCAACCACACTGTCCCGTTGGATCCTACGTGGTGTCGGAAAAGTCGATTGGCTTCGACGGGCTGATCCACTATTATGCGAATTCCCAGGCCATCCGTGAGGAGGAGTTTGAAGAGGCGTTCCAGAGACATGTGCACTGGTCTCCCTTTCACTGTTCACCCTACGTGGTGAGTGCCGATGAAGAGCTGGTCGAAAGAATCGCTTATGATATGATCCGCGGCGTCACCATCTCTGCAATCGGTTTCTACGGACCTCAGGGGCGACATGTTCGCTTGCCATTGGCTGATCCCGAACTGAATGCCAAGATTGAATCGTTTCGCTTTGGTGAGCATTGCATCACCAATTACGAGATGGAGAGTTCAGCGGTTGCCGGACTGGGTAAGTTGATGGGACACAAGGCGATGACGGTCTGCACAATTATTGCCAACCGGGTAGCTCTGGAGTCGAATGCCAACTATAAAGGTTCCATCGAAGAGTTGATTAAAATCGTCCTTGACCGCATCTGATGATGATATCCAGGAGCATCGATGTGCCTTTAACAGATTCAACAATTATCAATTAAACGTATTAACATGAGAAAATTTTTCACCTTACTGCTGTTGGTCGCAACGGTTGCGACCATGGCACAGCAAAACCCTCCCCTTCCTGTAGATCCGGAGGTGAGAACCGGGAAGCTGGAGAATGGGCTGACCTATTACATCCGGAATAATGGGCAACCGGAGAACAGAGCCGATTTTTACATCGCACAGAAAGTAGGCTCCATGCAGGAGGAAGACAACCAGGCAGGCCTGGCTCACTTCCTGGAACACATGGCTTTCAATGGCACAAAGAATTTCCCCGGCAAGAGCATGCTCAACTACCTGCAGGACAACGGGATTAAATTCGGCACCAACATCAACGCCTACACCTCTTTCGACGAAACGGTCTATTTTATGACCAACATACCCACCACCAACCAGAACCTGATGGATTCAGCCCTGCTGGTGCTGCATGACTGGTCCAATGCCATTGCTCTGGAAGAAGAGGAGATTGAAAAGGAACGCGGTGTGATTCGCGAAGAGTGGCGCACACGTGGCGGGGCGCAACAGCGACTGTGGGATCAGCTGCTTCCCAAGATGTACCCGGACAGTAAGTATGCCAAACGGATGCCCATCGGCAGCATCGAGGTGATCAACAACTTCAAACCGGAAGAGATCAGGGCTTATTACCACAAATGGTATCGGCCCGACCTGCAGGGCATCATCGTGGTAGGCAATGTGAATGTGGATGAGATGGAACAGAAAATAAAAGATTTGTTCTCTCCCATCTCACTCGATGCAGAAAGGGCCACACGGGAATATTATCCTGTTCCCGACAACAAGGACCCCATTGTGGCCATAGCCACTGATCCCGAGGCACGGAATACCAGCATCATGATGTTTAACAAACATGATCCGATGCCCCAGGAGCTGAAAAACACACAGGCCGGTTACCTGACGCAATATATACTGAATGCAGCCGCCTCCATGATGAATCAGCGTTTTGCTGAAATGATACAAAAGCCGGATGCTCCGTTTACCACTGCTTATGCTTATGATGACGACTACTTCGTAGCCAAGACAAAAGATGCATGGACGGTGGTCGCGGGAAGTGCGGAAGATAAGATCAAGGATGCGCTGGCAGCCATGGTCCGGGAAACAGAGCGGGCGAAACAGTACGGTTTTACGGCCTCGGAATACGAAGTGGCCCGTACAAATATCCTGAAAGGGTATGAGGATGCCTACAACAATCGGGATAAGCAACGCAACTCCGCCTATTCACAGGAATATGTGCGTGCCTTCACCGATGGGGAACCTTTCCCCGGCATCGAGTTTGAGTATCAGTTTATGCAGGCAGTCGCACCCAACATACCAGTGGAGGCGGTCAACCAGACCATCAAACAGCTGATCAGCGATGAGAACATCGTGATCTCGGTCACCGGCCCCCAAAAAGAAGGTCTGGCCTATCCTGCCGAAGACGAGTTGCTGGCTGTGTTGCAAGCAGTAAAGGCCGAAACCATTGAACCCTATGCCGAACAGGTGATCGATGAACCCCTTGTGGCTTCCCCGCCCGCACCGGGAAAGATCACGAAAGAGGAGAGAGATATGGCAATGGACGCTACCGTCTGGACATTGCAGAACGGCATGAAAGTAATCCTGAAAAATACCGATTTCAAGGATGATGAGATCAGGATGACGGCAACCAGCGCGGGCGGATATTCGCCATATGCCGTGCAGGATCCGGTCAACAGCAAGATGATGAATGCCGTGATGCGAGTGGGAGGTGTAGGCAATTTCAGCGCCACCGACCTGCCCAAGGTGCTTGCCGGAAAAACAGCATCGGCCAGCCCGGGCATCAGCCTCACCACGCAGGACTTCAACGGCTCCTCTTCGATCAAGGATTTCGAGACCATGCTTCAATTGGTCTATCTCTACTTCACCGCCCCCCGGAAAGACAGCGATGCGTTTCAATCGTTCGTGCAACGCATGGAGACGCAGCTGAAGAATCAGGAAGCGGAACCGATGGTGGCCTTCAGTGATTCCATCACGGCTGCCCTGTATGGTGACAATCCGCTGACCGCAAGAACCAGGGTCGCTGATTTAAAGCAACTCAATTACGACCGGATTATGGAGATGTACAAACAGCAATTCAGCAATCCCGGCAGCTTTGTATTTACTTTTGTCGGCAATATCGATGAAGAGAAAGTACGTCCCGTGGTGGAACAATATCTTGCATCCCTGCCCGGCCAGGCCGTAAAAGGGGAGTTCACCCGGGTACCGATGTCATTCACTCCGGGTAAAATGGAGAACATTTTCACTCGTGAAATGCAGAACCCCAAAGCATCTGTCTTCAACGCAGTCACCGGCAACATGGAGCGTAACATGAAAAACCAGATCCTGATGAGCATGTTCGACCAGATCCTCGACATCGTTTATACTGAAAAGGTGCGCGAGGATGAAGGGGGGACTTACGGCGTATATGCGGGAGGCTCTATTTCCCGTTATCCGGAAGGACAAACGCTGCTCCAGATCATGTTCGACACCGATCCGGAAAAGA
>WOYI010413754.1_pt1 | contig 11420 bp, 13 predicted proteins | sample 6423411 | NCBI WGS metagenome assembly WOYI01 (sample SAMN13441803, study PRJNA592873) | oil field metagenome | biome: oil field; feature: oil-well bore; material: oil-contaminated soil; isolation source: oil-contaminated soil from oil-well borehole | place: Germany: Wietze | collected 2016-10-18 ... | reverse complement strand
CTGCCGCTTCATGCGCAAGGTTGCTTGGTGAAGCGATCACAGCGTCCAGAAGCTGGTCGACTGCTGTGTCGATCCGCGAAATGAAGAAGGATGCCACGCTTGATATATTGTCGATGCTTTCATGATGGCTGATGCGTTTCTCCAAACCGCTCAGGTAGGCATCGATGACCTGTTTGTAACGTTCTGTCGAGAAGATCAACGTAGCGTTTACGTTTATGCCCTCGGAGATTAGAGCAGTAATTACTTCCAGTCCTTCCAAAGTTGCAGGAACTTTGATCATAATGTTTTTACGGTTGATCTGCGCCCACAGCGAGCGACCTTCTTCGATCGATTTTTTAGCATCATAGGCATAGAAAGGATTGATTTCCACGCTGACGAGCCCATCCTGACCGCCGCTGGTTTCGTATACTGGCAGAAATAGATCTGCGGCTTGCTGGATGTCTTCTTTGACCAGCTCAGCGTAAATCTGATCGCGGTTCAATCCTGCCCAGGCAAGCGACTGAAGCACATCGTCATAGGCGGTGCTATTCTTCAAAGCGGCTTCAAAGATGCTCGGGTTGGAGGTGACTCCGAAAATCTGCCCTTCTTCGAGCATTTTCTTCATACTGCCGTCTCGTAACATTTCCCGTTCAATATTGTCGTACCAAATCGACTGACCAAGTTCTTTGACTGACTTTGAATTGTTCATTTTGCTCCATCTTTTCGGAATTTTAAGGTTGGTTGTTCCAAGCTGAAAAAGACCCTTTGCGTGGGCTTTGTACATTTCTTTCGATGATAAAATTTTACCATCAACTAATATGAATCCAGGTTGCATAGAGCGACCACTAAGGTATTATGATGGATCTGAAAGGCAAAACAGCATTAGTCACTGGCGGCGGTATTCGGCTTGGAAGGGCGATTGTACTTGCGCTCGCCCGAGAAGGCTGCAACGTGGCAATCCATTTCAACACTTCAAAAGATGAGGCTGTTGAGGTCAAACAACAAGCTTTGGATCTTGGTGTCAAAGCAGAGATTTATCAATTTGACCTGTCTGATTTTTCGAGTGTCGATCAATTGGTAGCAGATGTAAACCACAAACTGGGTAATCTTGACATCTTGATCAACAGCGCAGGGAATTACAAAAAAGGGAACGGAATTAAAACCGATCTGGATGCCTTGCAGACTTCATTCAACGTTAACTTGTTTGCACCCTGGTGGCTGATCAAAGCATTTGTAAAGCAGCTTCCCGCAGAAAAGAATGGAAAAATCGTGAATATCTGCGATGCTGGTATCTTTCGCACAGCGACCGATCATTTTGCTTACCGCCTTACGAAAAAAGCGTTATACGAGATGACCCGTATGTTTGCACTCGAATTAGCACCAAATATCACCGTGAACGCTGTCGCACCTGGCATCATGCTTCCCTTGGCTGGGTATGAGCACACCGATATGGAACAAGTTGCTTCAAGGAATATACCACTTAACCGGATTGGATCGCCTGAGATCATCGCTGAAAATGTGCTTCACATCCTCCACCAGGACTTCATGACCGGCTCGATCATCAAGGTCGATGGCGGCGAAAATATTATTTGAAAGCAGGTCGCAATGGATAAAATTTTGATCACCGGACTTGTTGCCACTGGAATCGTGGGTGTTAATGAGCAGGAACGAAAATTCCCCCAGGAATTGCTGATGGATATCGAGCTCGAATACCCCCTGGATAAAGCTGGGGAGAGCGATTCAATCGAAGATACGATCAGTTACTCCTTTGTCGCAAAACTGATCCGCAAATGCGTGCAAGAAAGCAGTTACTTTACCCTGGAAGCGCTGGCGGCACAACTTGTTAATCAGTTATTCGAAGAGACACCTGCTGATGCAGTCAGGATCAAGATCGAAAAAGCCAACTTCGTCAGCAAAACTTCCAAAGTTGGTATTCAGATATACAGACAACGAAGTATTTAATTCAGCGAATGGAGCAAGCCTCATCCGTACGAAGTCGGCATAGACTGCTCCACATACCTTCCCCCCGCTTTGCGGTCCTTAACCAGAGGGATTGGTTAAGTTAATGGCTGAATAATCTCACCTAATCTAAACAATAGGGTTAATGAATCATATTCAAGAATTCCATGCGGGTTTCAAGGCGTGTTCTAAAACCACCCAGCATCGCTGATGTCGTCATGGAGGCTTGTTCTTTTTTGATTCCACGCATCATCATGCAGAGGTGTTGAGCTTCAATCACGACACCTACCCCAAGTGGGTTGATCGTTTCCTGGATAAAATGCGCAATCTGCTGAGTCAGGCGTTCCTGTACTTGTAATCTATGCGCAAACATATCTACAATCCGGGGTATCTTTGATAAACCAATCACTTTATTATGTGGAAGATAGGCCACATGAGCCCGACCAAAAAACGGCAGCAAATGATGTTCACACAGACTGAAGAACTCGATGTCTTTTACCACGACCATTTCATCATAATCGACAGTAAAAAGTGCCCCATTGATCAGCTTGATGGGGTCGATGGTGTATCCTTCCAGGATCTCGCCATAGGCGTTTGCCACCCGATGCGGTGTGCGTATAAGCCCTTCCCTCTGTGGGTTTTCACCAAAAGCTAACAACATCTTTGAAACTGCCTCGACAATTTTCTTTTTGTCAATCGGCGTGTATTCCATTTCGGTTGGATCGTCTTCTGTTTTGCTCATAATGCCTCGCTTCAGGCTAATTGTATAATAAAAAGCAGTCCGTAGTATGGACTGCTTTCACATATTGGTCCAAAATTACTTGAAAACAGGATCGATCAGACCGTAACTACCGTCACGTCGTCGGTAAAGCACATTGACGCGTTCGTTTTCGACATTATAGAAAACGAAAAAGGCATCGTGTCCAAGCAAGATCAGTTGTTCGAGGGCTTCATCCTCGTGCATTGGTTCAAGATTGAAGGTCTTGCGTCGGACGATCAAAGGCGCTGCTTCTTCTTCAACATCCTCTACCACTGGAGTTGCTTCGGTTTCAGGTTCACCAACGCGTTTGCGCCAATGTTTGCCTTTGAATCGATCGATCTGGCGGGTCATCTTATCAACCGTCGCGTCGATTGCGGCAAACATATTATCTGACCGCTCCTCTGAGCGCAGGATGAAACCCTTGCCTCGAATGGTAATTTGGGCGATGTACCGGTCGGAAGCGTTCCGTGCCGTCTTAGCATAGCTCAAATCAACCCGGCATTCCCCGATATCGTTTAAGAAGCGTTCAAGCTTACCAACTTTCTTTATCACGTAATCATGGATTCGATCTGTGAGTTCCAGGTCTTTAGTATAAATGCCAATTTCTACTGCCATAGTTAACCTCCTGGGATTTTCCCAAATTATACATTATTCGTTAATGAAAAATCAATTGAGTCTTGTAAATGATTAACCTTTGCTACAGTCAAGCAATAAACTTTCGCTGCACCAGCACCCATCAACTCTGCAGCTGCCGCTTCCATGGTGGCTCCACTGGTAAACACATCATCGACCACCAATACCCTTTTGCCCTTCACCTGAAGCGCTTTGGCGATAAAAGCCTGCCTAACATTCTCCCGGCGTTCTTCGTGGTTCAAACCAACTTGCGAAGAAATTTCGTTTATCCTGACCAGCGCGTCGCAACTGAGGGGAATGTTTAGCAAATCAGATAATGGTTTTGCAAGTCTTTCAGCCTGGTTATAGCCTCGTTCCTGTTTTTTCTGCTCCCCAATCGGAATTGGTACGATCAATTCAACATCCCAATCCGTCCGCTGGTAAACTAATTGTAACAATCCAGCCAGGTAACGACCAATCGTCAGGTCGTTCTGATACTTCAGATGGTGGATGGCTTTCCGGACGACACCATCATAGTAAGCGAATGCTCTAAAGCCAGCATAAGGAAGTTTCTTATCGTAGCAATTAGGACATTTTCCTTTTTTGCTCACATAGTCTCCGCAAAAGTTGCATACATCTCTTGGAACAAGCTTGATCTTGCTGAAACATTCGGGGCAAATAAAGACCCCCTCCTCACCACATCCAAGGCAAGTTGGGGGGAAAAGCCAATCCAAAGCGGTTCGGGCTACATCTTGACTGATAACTCTTAATTCTCGTAATGACATACTATTGGATTGTGTTTTGGTAAAAAAGTTGGATTGCAGGCCAGAATACTGTAAATACAGTAAATAAAATCATCATTACCAGGATGATGATCAAAAAGTATTCCAATGGTCCCAAACTTTTTAATGGACCGTTTTTCATGCAAGCTCCTTCAACGAGTAGTTTTATATCTATTATAATTAAGAGTTGTAAGTTGCAAAACCTTATATTTTCTACGGTAAGATCATCTGGCTGATGATAGCATTTTAAATTGCTTGATTAAAAAAGGAGAAAAATGACCGATATTTTCGATATTGTAAGTGGAGATCAGGACCCAATCAAAAAATTGATTGGGAAAATTCCTGGCTTCAAGGGCTATGTTGAACGCGGCGATCGCCGTATGTCTGACAAAATTTTACGCGAGACGGTTGCCAAGGAGTACGAGGCTCAATATCAGAGGATCTCTGCCTTACAGCGCGATCTCATTTCCAATGGCGGTTTGGCATACGTCGATGATCTTGAAAATGCCGCGATCAAAATCCGCCAATTTATTGACCGAATAAAAACTGCCTCTTATGGCTATGCCGGCATTTTCGACGCAATCAAAATCCGCGAAGAAGAACTGGCAAACATCTATCAATATGACCTGACGCTGCTTGAGCATGCCGATGTGGTTGGCAGTGCCATCGACAATGTCGCTGCTTCAATTGGCACAGACGGACTGCCTGCTTCGATTCGTCATCTGACTGCCGTCTCACAGGAAGCAATCGATGCTTTCAACAAACGCTCTGATGCTCTTAAAGGCATCACGCTTTAGTAATTGATCTTAGAGGAGGATTAATATGGCTAGAATTTTTGATGTCGTTGAATACCCCAGTGAGATGGTCGATGAGATCGTCCACCGCTTTCCAGAAACTGGCGTTGCTGATCTCCGCCTGGGTTCCCAGGTGATCGTTCGTGAATCACAAGCTGCGGTATTTTTCCGTGATGGTCGCGCTCTGGACGTTTTGGGTCCAGGCCGTCACACTATTACCACTGCCAATGTGCCCTTGTTGACCGGCTTGCTCGGCAAACTCTTTAGCGATCGCACTCCCTTTACTGCCGAGGTTTACTATGTATCCATGCGGGAGTTTGCTGATCGCAAATGGGGAACTCCTCAACCAATCATCGTCCGCAATACTGGTGTAGGTTTAGGGATTGCCTTGCTGCAAGGCTTCGGCACATATAGCTTCCAAGTCAATGACCCCCAACAGTTCGTTACCCAGATCGTTGGTCAATTGGGCGGTTTTCATACTGCGGATATTGAAAACCGACTTCGCACCATGTTGCTTTCACGCTTGCAGGACGTCCTCGGTGAAACAACTTCAGATAATAACGTTCTCGATCTGATTGGTCTGACCGATGAATTGAGCGCTGCTGTTCGCGCCAAGGCACAGGATGACTTCCTTGGAGTTGGTTTACTCTTGAAATCGTTCTATATTGGCAACCTGAAACCTTCAGATAAGTCCGCCAAAGAACTGCGCGACATGGGTATGCTGGATATGCAGACCTACACGCAACTACAGGCTGCAGATGCCATGCGTGACGCTGCCCAGAACCCCGCTGGTGGTGCTGGGTTGACCGCTGGTATCGGTGCCGGTATGGGTATTGGGAATGTTTTGTCTGGTTCACTGGCTAACATGACGCAAAACCAACAGTCCCAGACCCAACCAACAACCTCTGCTCCTTCTACATCAATGCCTGATGTGATGACCCCAACTGAAGCAGCGGGCTTCTTAAAGGTCTCCGAAGAAGATGTACTCGCAGCCATTAATGCCGGCGAACTGAAGGCTCGCAAAATTGGCAGTGCTTTCCGCTTGACCAAAGAAGCGCTCCAGGAATATCTCAACGGGTAATCCGAACATTGACACAAAACAGGCTGAAGATGTTCATCTTCAGCCTGTTTGTTTTGTTATAATGGGGGTGGAACAATCCATGAAACTTCAAGAATACCAGGCAAAATCGATTCTCAAGAAAGCAGGGATTCCCCTGCCAGCCTCTACGTTAGCGACCAATGCCGTACAGGTCAAACGAATCGCAGCTGAGATTGGTTATCCAGTCGTATTAAAAGCCCAAACATTTGAACCAGGTCGGGGAAAGGCTGGTGGGGTCCGCATAATTCAGACTGAAAGTGAGATTGAAAATATCAGTAATGAGATTTTCAAACTCGTCTTGAATCAGCACCCGGTTCAGTTCATCCTGGTAGAAAAAGCTTTCACATTTTCCAAAGAATATTACCTGGCGATCTTTTCGGATCTGGATGCCGGGACTCCTGTTCTCCGCCTTTCGGAAGCTGGCGGTGCTACCTACCTGGAGCCCGATTCTTTCAAAAATGCCCGGGTGGTTGACCGACCCATCAATATAAACCTCGGATTGCAGGATTATCAGATCCGGGGATTAGTAACGACGCTGGGTATTGACCCCTCTCTTTGGAAACAACTTCAACTAATTGCCCATAAAATATATGATGTCTATCGTCATTATGATGCCACCCTGGTCGAAATCAATTCGTTGGTCGTCACGCAACAAAACCAACTATTTGCGCTTGATACCAGGATCAGTATTGATAACCAATCACTCTTCCGCCAGGAAAGTCTTTCTGATTCATTGGACCAATCGTACTTTGGATGGGAGGAACGCCAGGCTTTGAAATACGATGTCGATTATCACAGTTTTCCTGGTGAGATCGGTTGCATGGTCAACGGATTGGGTTTGGCTTATTTGACGATTGACCAATTGATCAGTCTCAACACACTGCCAGCTGCAATGATCGATATTCACGGAGGTGCAACCAGCACATCGATTTCTTCTTCCTTGGAAATGCTGCTCCTGAATCCTCGGGTCAAGGCGATCATCATCAATATTTTTGGTGGGATGACTCGCTGCGATGAAACCGCCGATGGTCTCCTTCAAGCGCTAGATAAAGGTTTCCCAAAAAAACCGATCTTTATTCGCCTTGAAGGTACAAATGACGATTCCGGTCTCGATCTGCTGCACAAAAATGAAAATTTGAGCTTTTTTGGCACTACCGAAGCACTTGTCAACGCTGCGGTAGGCTGGCTGCGAGAGGAAGAGGAATGAGCATCCTGATTAGTGCCGAATCCCGGATCATGGTTCAGGGCATCACTGGTCGCAGAGGGCATTTTCACGCTTCGCAGATGCTGAAGTCTGGCAGCCAGATTGTAGGCGGAACATCCCCTGGCAAAGGTGGTGACTGGTCCCATGAAGGTCGTTTGCCAATATTTGATACAGTAAGAGACTGCGTTGACGCCACCAGTGCAGATGTAAGCGTCATTTTTGTACCACCTCATTCAACTGCTGATGCCATTTTAGAGTCGATTGATTGCGGAGTGAAGACGATCATATCAATAACCGGCTCAATCCCATTGCAGGATATGATGGTCGTAAAATCTGCGCTGAAAAATAGCGATTCAATTCTGGTTGGACCAAATTCACCTGGCGTGCTGGTCCCCGGAATTGCAAATGCGGGTATTTTCCCAAACGATATTGCCTTCCAGGGCAATGTCGGGGTAGTCTCACGATCTGGCACGCTTTGTTATGAGATCGTGGATACCCTCAAACGGGAAGGGATCGGCGTGAGTACCGTGGTAGGCATCGGGGATGATCCGATCATTGGTATCGACTACCCTACATGCCTTGAATTGTTTGAAGCTGATCCTCATACCGATCAGATTGTCCTTATCGGTGGTCCAGGCGGGGATAGCGAAATCAAAGCAGCTACGTACATCATGGAAAACGTGACGAAACCAGTCATTGCTTATGTTGTTGGTGAAAGCTTGGCAACGTCGATTTTGCGACCGTTTTTCTCCCGCAGTGGGAGCCTCTCGCTGGATTCTTTGGGTAAGAAGACTGGTGCCTTGATAGACGCCAGCGTAAGGGTAGCTGGCAAACTCAGCGACATCCCGGCAATAATTAAAAGCTAACTTTAACTAAATGTAGACAGAATTAAATCTTGAGTATTGTTTGGTCATAGGTTTAAGGTAAAAAAAGCTGCCAAATGGCAGCTTTTTTTTCGTTTATCTGAATTTACTTCAAAACTTCTTCAATTGCTCGGACGGCATCTCCAACAGAATGAATGCTGCGTGCAGCTTCATCAGTGATATTGATATCAAATTTTTCGCAGAAACCATCGATTAAAAAGAATTGATCCATCGAATCGGCTTTCAAATCTTCAATGAAGCGTGTTTCCATAGTGATGTCATCACCATCAATTTTCAAAACGTCTTTTACAACTTCTTTTACAATTTCGAATGTATTATCCATCGTTTTTCCTCACATGTCTTTTTGATGTTAAGATTATATCAATACTATCTCTGATTATGAAAGAGTAAACCCACAATGAACAAGCAAGTTACGAACATTTCTGCCAGAAAAGACGAGCATCTGCGCATCTGCCTCGAAGAAGATGTTTCCTCAGGCGTTCCAACTGGCTTTGACCAGGTGCATCTCAATGTTCAAACACTTCCTGAAATCGATTTCGACTCGATCGATCTTTCAACCAGTATTTTCGGCAAGAAGCTAAACGCTCCCATCCTGATCTCTTCTATGACAGGGGGTTCTGGCAAAACTAAGCTATTTAACCAGCTCCTCGGAAAAGCAGCCAATGAGTTCAATATCGCCATGGGCGTTGGTTCTCAAAGGGCTGCCCTTGTGCATGAAGGTTTGGAAGATACCTTTGCGATTGCCCGAAAAGAAGCACCTAACGCGTTGCTGTTCGCCAATATTGGTGTTGCCCAATTGAACGAAGGTTTCGAAGTTGCTGATTGTCAGAGAGCGGTCGAAATGTTGGAGGCAGACGCGCTCATCATCCATCTGAATGCTCTGCAGGAAGCCCTGCAGCCCGAAGGAAACCGTAATTTCAGCCACCTGTTGAGGAAGATTAAGACAATCACCTCAAAGTTACCAGTACCGGTAATTGCCAAAGAAGTTGGCTGCGGTATTAATCAACAGACAGCACAGTGGCTGGTTGAAGCTGGCGTGCGGGGGATCGATGTGGCAGGCGTAGGCGGCACCTCGTGGGCGGCTGTAGAAATGTACCGCCAAACCGACCCTGTTCGAAAAACACTCTGCCAGACTTATATTGGCTGGGGCATCCCTACCGTCCAGGCGCTGCGAGGGTTGGAAGGGCTTCCTGAGAATATCCTGAGAATATCATCAGGCGGATTGCGAAACGGTCTGGATGTCACGAAATCCATCGCATTGGGTGCTGACCTGGCAGGTTTTGCCCGGAAACTGATCTTGGCAGCGAACGATGGCTACGAGAAATTGAAAGAAACCATTGAATTGATCATTCTTGAACTGAAAGTAGCCATGTTCTTAACTGGTGCGACCAACCTGGAGTCGTTACGATCCAAACTCGAAAAAGAGCCGGCAAATACCAAGGAAATTGATATCTGAAACGAGGAATCGCTTTGAAGAATATTTCAAAGCAGTTGTTTTAGACAATTGCTCATCTGAAATCTTAGGTTTTTGGGATTCAGCCTCTTCCCATTTTGGATGGGATTATTCAGTAACTGTGCCAGGAAAACGTTTACGACCGCTATTCTTGATCTTTACCTTCTTCTCCCTGGGAGGCAAGCCTGATGATGCGTTTCAGGCTTCCAGCGCGCTTAAGGTCTTACACAATTTCATCCTGATCCATGATGACGTCCATGATAAAGGTGAGATGCGCCACGGTCATCCGGCTTTGTGGACCAGGGTTGGCATCCCCCTTGCCATCAACGTTGGCGACTATCTTACCGGGCTCAGCCAGAACCTGGTGGGAAGTTTGCCAAACACGTTCCCGATGGAAATTCATAAGGATGCTTTGTGTGAGTTCCAGGAGGCATCGTTGGGTGTCATCCAGGGTCAGCAATTTGATATCCTGTACGAAAACTCTGATCGAATCAGCGTGGAAGAATATTTGAACATGATCCGGTTAAAGACCGCCAGGTTATTCTCGGATTCCTTTGCGATTGGGGCAAAAATAATGGCATTTGATGGCGAATTCACCAAAGCGCACTCACAAATCAGCTGTTATCTTGGCTTGGGCTTCCAAATTCAGGACGATTCCCTGGGTGTATGGGGTTCATCCAACGAAACCGGGAAATCAGTCAGCAGCGACCTTCTCACCCGAAAGAAAACCTACCCTGCTCTGACCGGGTTGGCGAATTCAACGATTTTTCAGCAACTTTGGAAGCAAGAAAATCAGCCAGGTAACAAACTTTTATTCGAGATGAAAACATGCCTCGAACGAGCTGCTATCAGGGAGGACACGCTCAACCAGGCTCGCACTTATTACATTGACGCCCAGACCAGTCTGAACCAATTGTTACCGGTTGAGGATAAGTATGCTCAGGCTTTGATGTCGCTGGTGACTTCGATGTTCGCGCCGGTACTCTCGATTTCTTGAGGTGGATATTTCAGCCTTTCATTAGCCCACCAGCTTGCAGCAATCAATCCGAGTCCGATCCAATAATAAGGTAGCCCAAACGTATCTAGGCTGAAACCTTCAACTATCATAGCTATTATGATCAACTTACCAATGAAGCCCATTGATGAAATTAAATTGTCTGTTTTCATCCCTTCGACTTCTCCAGCATCTCGCCAATGTTGGATTAACCAGGAAATAAATACTGCAAAACCGACAATTCCTGTCTCTGACAATATCCTTACCCACAAGTTTTTGGCGTTAGGGATGTGTAAATCTATTAATAAAGTTCGAGTAATTTCAGGAAGCCTGTACCCATAAGCAGGGACACTTTGTGGGAAATAATATCCAGGCAAACCAAATCCAGCGCCAAGAATAGGGAAATATTGATACACATTGTAGGCAGCCAACCAATAAACAATCCTTTCAGCAAACCCGAGTTTACTTGCCCACCCCATAAATCCGCCATCAATTATCCTTTTAATATCAAACAAAGCTGCCATACGTGGGTCAATTGCTGAGAGAACTATACCTGCAAGAAAAATTATGCAAATGAAAAACAGAATTAACCTTCCCCAGGTCTTCAGAAAAAACAATCGTCTTTCCTGCTTCGAAAAATTTACATATTCTGGGCGTTGTGAGGTTTTTAACACCCAATTGAAGGTATAACGGAATCCTACGTATGCCAACAGAATTATTCCCGTTATCCAACCAATCCGTGAGAGACTAAGAAATAGTGATAGGAAGGCGAGTGCACATAATACCAACTCATAGGAAAATTTGTTGAAAAGTTTTCTTTTAAAAATGCTCATTCTCTTCACAGTCATACCTAACCAAAGCGGAATGTACAACATATTTAATTGGTGGGCTAGCCAGGAC
>WOYI010455771.1_pt1 | contig 11427 bp, 9 predicted proteins | sample 6423411 | NCBI WGS metagenome assembly WOYI01 (sample SAMN13441803, study PRJNA592873) | oil field metagenome | biome: oil field; feature: oil-well bore; material: oil-contaminated soil; isolation source: oil-contaminated soil from oil-well borehole | place: Germany: Wietze | collected 2016-10-18 ... | reverse complement strand
TCTTTAAAATGTACATCAGGGCTGCGTTATTTTCCCATTCACCGCCGCTGCAGCCGCCACCAGGGGACTGGCCAGGATGGTGCGTGCACCGGGACCCTGCCGTCCCTCGAAATTGCGGTTCGAGGTGGAAACAGCATACTTGCCGGTGGGGATCTTGTCATCATTCATCGCCAGGCAGGCAGAGCAACCAGGTTGCCGCAGTGTGAAACCGGCCTCCTCCAGGATCTTATCCAGTCCCTCCGCCTCGATCTGCCTGCGCACCTGCCAGCTTCCGGGCACCAGCCAGGCCGTCACATTGTCCGCTTTCTTCTTGCCTTTCACATAGCCTGCGAAGACGCGGAAGTCCTCGATGCGGCCGTTGGTGCAGCTGCCCAGGAAGACATAATCGATCGGTTTCCCCTCCAGCTTCTCACCCGGCTCGAAGCCCATGTACCGGAGCGATTTCTCAAAGGAGATCTTGCCCGCCTCGTCAATCTCATCCAGCGTAGGGATGGTGCCGTCGATCGGCATACCCATGCCAGGGTTGGTCCCGTAGGTGATCATCGGCTTGATCTGCGACACGTCGAAAGTCACCTCCTTGTCGAACTGCGCCCCCTCATCGGTATGGAGCGTCTGCCAGTAGGCCATCGCCTCCTCCCATCGCTCACCCTTGGGTGCAAACTCGCGACCGCGAAGGTAGTTGAAGGTGGTCTCATCGGGTGCCACCAGTCCGCCGCGGGCACCCATCTCGATGCTCAGGTTGCAGAGCGTCATCCGCTCCTCCATGGTGAGGTTGCGCACCGCCTCGCCGGCATACTCCACAAAATAACCGGTGGCACCCCCGGTGGTGAGCTGTGAGATCATGTAGAGCGCCATATCCTTGGCACCGACATGCTCCCTGAGCGCTCCTTCGAAGTTGATCCGCATGGTCTTGGGACGGGTCTGCAGGATACACTGCGAAGCCAGCACCATCTCCACCTCGCTGGTGCCGATGCCGAACGCGATCGCCCCGAAAGCACCATGCGTGGAGGTGTGGCTGTCGCCACAGACGATGGTCATCCCCGGCTGGGTATAGCCATTCTCGGGGCCGATCACATGCACGATCCCATTCTTCGGGTTGTTGAGGCCATAGTAAGTAAGGCGGAAATCACGGGCATTCTTTGCCAGTGTATCCACCTGAAAGCGAGACACCTGGTCACTGATCGGCTGGTCCTGCCCCATGGTGGGGATGTTGTGGTCCGCCGTGAGCGTGGTCTGCTCCGGGCGGTAAACGCTCAGTCCCCGGTTACGGAGTCCCGCGAATGCCTGCGGGCTGGTCACCTCGTGACAGAGATGCCTGTCAATATATAACTGCGTAGGACCATTCTGCACGGTGGTCACCACGTGCGCGTCCCAGATTTTATCGAAAAGAGTCTTCATTTATGTTGATTTGTTGATTTGCTTATTGCTTATTGCTTACCACCTACAGCTTTTCACACAAACTTATTTACCGCGTCGATGTACGCCTCCACTGAAGCCGCCACGATATCGGTATTGGCCGAGAAACCGTAGTAAATGGTGCCGTTGTGTTCCACCTGCATATGCACCTTACCGATGTCGTCGCTGCCGTGGTCGATGGCCTGGATCAGGAACTCCTGGATCTTGATTTTTCTTTTGATGATATTTTTCACGGCGCGGATGGCGGCATCCACCGGGCCGTTGCCGCTGGCGGTGGCTTCGAAGCGCTCGCCGGCAATGTTGAGGCAGATGCTTGCCACGTCGCGCACACCAATGCCACAGAGCACCTGCAGATACTCCACCTTGATGCGATGCAGGCGCGCCTCCTTGCCTACCAGCATCAGGATATCGTCGTCGTTTATGTTCTTCTTCTTGTCCGCCAGCTCGAGGAACTGCTGGTACACCTTGTCCAGCTCCTCCGACTCCAGCTTCACACCCAGCAGGTTGAGACGGTTCTTCAGTGCGGCACGTCCGCTGCGGGCGGTCAGCACGATCGCATTGTCGTCGATGCCCACATCTTTGGGATTGATGATCTCGTAGGTCTCCACATTCTTCAGCACCCCATCCTGGTGAATGCCGGAAGAGTGTGCAAAGGCATTGCGACCCACGATCGCCTTGTTGGGCTGCACCGGCATGTTCATCAAACTGGATATCATCCGGCTGGTGGAGTAGATATGCTGCGTGTGGATATTGGTGTCGAACCCTCTCTCCTTGTGGCTCTTGAGTGCCATCACCACCTCCTCGAGAGAGGTATTGCCAGCTCGCTCGCCAATGCCGTTGATGGTCACCTCCACCTGACGGGCGCCATTGATTACGCCCGAGAGCGTGTTGGCAGTGGCCATACCCAGGTCCTGATGACAGTGGGTGGAGAGAATCGCATCCTTCATATCCACGTTGTTCATCAGGTATTTGATCTTGGCACCATACTCGTCGGGGAAGCAGTAGCCGGTGGTGTCGGGGATATTCACCACGGTGGCACCGGCGTTCACCACTGCCTGCACCACGCGGGCCAGATATTCATTGTCGGTGCGTCCCGCATCCTCGGCATAGAACTCCACATCGTCCACGAAGCGGCGGGCATATTTCACTGCCTTCACAGCCCGTTCGATGATCTCTTCCCGGTTGGAGTTGAATTTGTACCTGATATGGCTGTCGGAAGTGCCGATGCCGGTGTGGATCCTTTTCCGCTTCGCATACTTCAGCGACTCGGCAGCCACCTCGATATCTTTCTCCACCGCACGGGTCAGTGCACAGATGGTGGGCCAGGTTACAGCCTTTGAAATCTCCACCACCGACTTGAAATCACCGGGACTCGATACCGGAAATCCAGCTTCAATCACATCCACACCCAGCAGCTCAAGAGCCTGCGAAATCTGTATCTTCTCAATGGTGTTGAGCTGGCAGCCGGGAACCTGTTCGCCATCCCTCAATGTGGTATCAAAAACATAAATACGCTCCATTATTCATTCCTGTTGATTAGTCGTAACCTAAAAAAGACCTTTCTCACCGGGTGAGAAAGGTCTTCAAAATCTATTTATCTGCGTCAGTACACGATATGATATGCCAGTCTCACCCTCTGAATTCTTCCAGAAGTAGAATAGAAATGACTAGAATATCAATATTGCGAATCATAGTGTTGTACCTGTTTACTGTTTACTGTTTGATGGTTGCAAAGTAAAGCCAAAAAAATGAACCAACAAAATATTTCACAATTATTTTGCTAAAAAAATTACATTTTGATCACAGGATGCCATTTTATCTTTTCATTTCACATAAAAACCGCCTGTAAACCATTCACGATTCGCTATTTATCCGAAATCATCGAACATGATCATCTCCGGTGGCACGCCCAGGTCATCAAGCATCCGCTGTACGGCGGCTGCCATAGGTCCGGGACCGCACATGTAGTACTCGATATCTTCCGGAGCCTCATGATCTTTCAGGTAGGTATCATAAATCACCTGATGAACAAATCCGGGAGTGTACTTCACGCCGGCAGCATCCGCAGCCGGGTCGGGGCGGTCGAGCGCCAGGTGGAACGAAAAGTTGGGGAACTCACGCTCCAGTTCGTAGAAATCTTCCAGATAAAAGGCCTCCACCAGCGAACGGGCACCATAGAAGTAAGACATCTTGCGGTCGGTAATGTGGAGCGTCCTGGTAAGGTGCATGATTTGTGCACGGAGGGGTGCCATACCGGCGCCACCGCCCACCCAGAGCATCTCACGCTTGCTGTCGATGATGGGGTGGAAGTCACCGTAGGGACCAGATATCATCACCTTGTCACCCGCCTTCAGACTGAAGATATAGGAAGAGACAATCCCCGGGTTCACATTCATCCAGGTGCCCCTGGCACGGTCGAACGGCGGGGTGGCCACACGCACGTTGAGCATGATGACGTTCCCCTCGGCGGGATAATTAGCCATGGAGTAAGCGCGCACAGTCTCCTCGTCGTTCCTGGCAACCAGATCCCACATCTTTAACTTGTCCCACTCCGCTTTGTACTCCTCTTCGATGATAAAGTCAGAATATTTGATCTGGTCATACTTAGGCACCCTGATCTGGATGTAGGAGCCCGGCTTGAAATCGAGCTTCTCCCCCTCCGGCAGCTTCACCACAAACTCCTTGATGAACGATGCCACATTGCGGTTGGAGACCACCTCACACTCCCACTCCTTGATGCCGAACACATCTTCGGGAACGATGATCTTCATATCCTCCTTCACCTTCAACTGGCAGCTCAGTCGCCAGTTGTTCAGCTGCTCCTTCCGGCTGAAGTGACCCTTCTCGGTGGGGAGAATCTCTCCCCCCCCCTCAAGCACACGGCAACGGCACTGGCCGCAGGTACCTCCACCGCCACAGGCTGAAGAGAGGTAGATGTCCTGCGATTGCAGGGTGGTGAGCAGCGTGCTTCCCATCGGCACCTCCAGCTCTTTTTCTTCGTTCACGATGATCTTCACGTTGCCCGAGGGCATCAGTTTTGCCTTTGCTACCAGGATGATCACTACCAGGACCAGAATGACCAGCAGGAATACGATGACACTCGCCCATATGGTCAGTCCGCCCGTGCTCAATAATACACTCATACTTATGTATTTTATTTATATTTATTTCTGTTGCTATCTGTGGATGATTATATATTGATCCCGGAGAAGCTCATGAAGCCGATGGCCATCAGCGCCGTCACAATAAAGGTGATACCCAATCCCTTGAGCGGCTTGGGCACCTGCGAGTACTCCAGCTTCTCGCGAATGGCAGCCAGCCCCACGATGGCCAGCATCCAGCCGATGCCGGAGCCGAAGCCGTAGGCAGTAGCCATCCCAATATTGGCAAATTGGCGCTGCTGCATGAACAGCGATCCACCAAGGATGGAACAGTTCACGGCGATCAGCGGCAGGAAGATACCGAGTGAGGCGTAGAGCGAGGGACTGAATCGCTCGATGACCATCTCCACCAGCTGTACAATGGAAGCGATGATGGAGATAAAGATAAGCAGGCTGAAGACACTCAGGTCCACATCCGCGTACTCCTCACCCAGCCAGGAGAGCGCACCAGCTTTGAGCACGTAGTTTTCCAGCAGAAAGTTGACAGGTACCGTGATCACCAATACGAAGATAACGGCGATACCGAGTCCCAGGGCTGTTTTCACATTCCTCGATACCGCCAGAAAGGAACACATCCCAAGAAAATATGCGAATATCATGTTGTCGACAAAGATCGACCGGACAATCAGACTAATTGCATCCATATTTGTAGTCGTTTTTCAGTTTCTGTTAATTGGTTTCCTCCTGCAATTCCTTGTTGCGGGACCTGTGTACCCAGATGATCACTGCCACCAGGAACAGCGCCATGGGAGCCAGCATCATCAGTCCGTTGTTCTGGTATCCGGCGTCATACATGAACTGCGGAATCACCCTATATCCCAGCAGCTCACCCGATCCCAGCAGCTCACGGAAGAAGCCCACCGCCACCAGAATCCAGCCATACCCCAGTCCATTGCCAATGCCGTCGAGGAAAGAGGGCCAGGGGCCGTTGCCCAGGGCAAACGCCTCAAGGCGTCCCATCAGGATACAGTTGGTCACGATCAGACCCACAAAGACCGAAAGCTGTTTATTTACATCATAGGCGAAAGCTTTCAACACCTCACTCACGATGGTCACCAGCGCAGCCACCACCACCAGCTGTACAATGATACGGATACGGTTGGGAATGGTCTTGCGCAGCAACGAGATGATCACATTGGCTGCAGCCAGCACCAGCGTCACGGCTACAGCCATCACCAGCGAGGGCTCCAGCTTAGAGGTGACCGCCAGCGCGGAGCAGATACCGAGCACCTGCACGATCACAGGGTTGTTCTTATTCAACGGTCCCAGCAGGGCCGCTTTTGTTTTTGTCGATAATGCCATATTCTTATAGTTTTATGTTGACTGACCTCATTGGGCAGCATTCAGGTTCACCAAAAATTTACTGTATTTCCCCACGCTGTTGAGCAGCATGGCATCCACCCCCTTGCTGGTGATGGTACCACCGGAGATGGCATCCACATAGTCACGGCCGGCAGCCGTCTGACCAGACTTCACCACCGCTACGGAGCGGAAGTTCCCCTCCTTGATCAGCTCCTTACCGGTAAACTGCTTACGAAAAGAGGGTGTTGCAATCTCGGCTCCCAGCCCCGGGGTTTCGCCCTGGTGACCGAACTCAGCACCGTAGATGGTGCTGCCGTCAGCCTCCACGGCCAGGTATCCCCAGATGGGTCCCCACAGTCCGGTACCCTGCATCGGGATGATATACTTTACCGAACCATCCACCTCCGCTTCATATACCGGCAGACCCGCTGCATGTTCATCATCCAGCTCGGTGGAGAAAGCGGGATCATCGGGGGAGGTACCCTCGCTACCCTCCACCTTCTCCCCCTCGGGGGTAATCAGGTAGGCATTCTTCACCAATTCATCATACTTCTGCTGCGCTTCGGCAGCAGAGACATCCATATTAAGCGAACGCAGTATCTGCTGCATCTTGTCGATGTTCACATTGGCGGTCTGTCTCTCACTCAGTGCCTGATGGGTAAAGGCAAGCCCCAGCGCGACAATGATCACCATTACTGCTGCGTATATGATTGTGTATCCACTGTTTTCTCTGTTCATATCGTTTGATTTATGCAATCTTGATGCTATTCTGTTACAGTCGTTATGCCTGTTGTGACACAGCCGCGGCACGTTTCAACCGCCGTTTGATGTTGGCATCGATCACGTAGAAGTCGATGAGCGGTGCAAAGGCGTTCATCAGCAGGATCGACAGCATCATCCCCTCCGGGTAGCCAGGGTTGAAGACGCGGATGGTGATCGCCATCAGTCCGATCAGGAAGCCGTAAATCCATTTACCTCTCTCCGTACGGGCCGATGTCACCGGGTCGGTAGCCATGAAGACGGCACCGAAAGCAAATCCTCCCAGCAGGAAGTGATAGTAGAGAGGCATCTCCATGATGGTATTCTGTGCAAAGGTGTTGACCAGCAACACACCCACTGTACCGCCCAGGAAGACCGAGAGCATGGTCTTCCAGCTGCCCACGCCGGTGGCAATCAGGATCAGCGCCCCCAGGAGGATGGCAAAAGTTGAGACCTCACCCACCGAGCCGGGGATGAAGCCGAAGAACATATCGCTAATGGAGAGGGGATCACCCGTGATGCCGTGGAAAGTGAACTCACTGAAGCTGCCTGCCTCGGTGGTGGCAATCTGTCCCAGCGGTGTAGCACCAGAGTAGCCATCAATCACACTCCCTCTCCCCATGCCAAAGGTATCAGCCGTGCGCACCCATACCTGGTCGCCCGACATCTTTGAGGGATAAGAGAAGAAGAGAAACGCACGTACAATGAGTGCCACATTGAAGATGTTGTAACCTGTACCGCCAAACGCCTCCTTGACAAAAACAACTGAGAAGGCAGTAGCCACGGCCACCATCCAGAGAGGAGTGTCGATGGGCACGATCATCGGGATCAATATCCCGGAGACCAGGAAGCCCTCGGCCACCTCTTCTTTTTTCACCTGCGCCATGGCAAACTCGATGCCGAGACCCACCACGTAGGAGACCACGATCAGCGGTAACATGGCAAGCAGGCCGAAAAGAAATTTGTTGAGCAGCGACACCTCCTGGCCGATGGCCATATAGTGTTGCAGTCCCACGTTGTACATGCCCACCAGCAGTGCTGGTATCAGGGCCAGGATCACGATGATCATGGTACGCTTCGAGTCGCGCGCATCGTGAATGTGTACGCCCCTTTTGGAAGTAGTGTTGGGGACAAACAGAAACGTCTCAAACGCGTCGTAAGTGGAATAGAGCCAATGCAGCTTTCCCCCCTCTTCAAAATTGGGCTTTATCTTATCAAGATAGTTTCTTAACGCTTTCAAAGTGCTATGTTTTAGTAGTTATTATTCAAATGATCCCGCTCTTCCGTTACTCCATCTCCTTGCGGAGCAAGTCGAGACCGCTGCGGACGATGTGTTGCAACTCCAGCTTCGAGGTGTCAACAAACTCGCAGAGCGCGAAATCTTCCGGGGCCACCTCGTAGATGCCCAGCGCCTCCATCTTATCGATGTTGAAGGCGATGATCGCCTTGATCAGCTGCTCAGGGTAAATATCCATGGGGAACACCTTGTCATACTCGTTGGAGACGATGATGGCACGGCGACCGCCCAGCAGACGTGCATCCAGGCGGTAGGCTTTTTTAAGCCTGGGATAGGTGCAACCGGCGCTGTAGCGCTTAGGGGAGAGCGATGCCCAGCCGAGAGCCTCATGCACGTCGTCACCCTCAGGAATCACCGTCACCTGCGAATGACCGGCACGCAGCACCCCATCCGCATCGATCTTCACACCTGTCAGCGGGTTGCCGCTGATGTAGCGCAGCGTGATCCCTTCGGTCACGTTGTTCTGGAAGAGCTGCTTCAGCTGTGTACCGATCACCATCTTCCAGTAGCCGGTCTGCTTCACCTCCGAGCCGGTAAGGGCTACGGTACGTGTCAGGTCCACGATACCCTTGTTGAAGAGGCGGCCGATGATGGCCACATCCAAAGCATTGAGGGTCCAGACCGTCTCGCCGCGGTTTACCGGCTTCAGGTGGTTGATCTGCACACCCACGTTGCCTGCCGGATGGGGGCCGTCGAACTCGGTGATGATCACGTTCTTCGCCTCACGCAACCCCTTGTTGCTGCTCTTCGGGCTGATGGAGAGATAGATCCTGCCGGCGGTCAGCTTCGACAGTGCGTCGAACCCGGCCTGCAGGTCTGCCTCCTGCCCCTGCAGGATAAAATCGTAGTTAGGAGCCAGCGGCGCCGTATCGAAGCCCGTGACGAAGATGTCACGTGGAGCCTTTCCGGGTGCAGCCACCACATCATAGGGGCGCTGTCTGATCAGAAACCAGATGCCGGCATCCAGGATCGACTGTTTCACCTCTTCAGCAGAGAGGTCAGCTGGTTTTTTTATGCCATAATCCAGATACTCAGTAGTGGCATCTGCCTTGACTTCAATATAGAGAATGCGACGTTTCTCACCCCGTTCAATGGTGGTCACCACACCGCTCACAGGTGAGGCGAACAACATGCCGGGCTGGTTCTTCTCGTAAAAGAGAGGGGACCCCGCTTTCACGCTGTCGCCCGCCTTGACGGCTAACTTGGGAGTGATGCCCTGAAAATCCTCGGGGCAGATTCGCACCACCTCACTTCTCACCGTGCCGCGGAGTGTCTCTTCACACTCACCCAACAACGGGATCCGTAAGCCTTTCTTAATTTTTATTCGATTAGCCATATAGTTGTGTAATAAATAACCCGGTAATAATCTTTTTTTGAGTAATCAATTATCAATCAAAAGGTTTTTTTAGTTAGCTGTGAATGGACATGAGAGCATGATTCCAGTTGGATTGCAAAGATAAATCATTTGTCTCAAAACAATGCAGATTCAGGAGAGAAATAGGGAAAAAAATCCATAATCTGCCCTCTTCTCACCTCGCTTCCCCCACTCGCTATTTCTCAGCAATACCCGCCATCTCGGGATCAATCATGATGCGCCCACAATACTCACAAACAATGACCTTCTTACCCAGTTTGATGTCCATCTGCTTCTGCGGTGGTATCTTGTTAAAGCAACCACCACAGGCACCCCGCTGAATGGGCACGATACCCAGTCCGTTGCGGGCATTCTTGCGAATACGCTTGAACGCTGCCAGCAGACGAGGTTCAATGGTGGTCTCCGTTTTCTTGGCTTTCTCACGTATCTTCTCCTCCTGCGCTTTTGTTTCTGAGACGATATCTTCGAGCTCTTTCTTCTTGTGTTCCAGGTCGCCTGTTTTCTCTTTCAGCAGCTCTTTGGCTGCAGCTATCTGCTCCTTAATCGCCACGACCTGCTGCTCATATTCACGGATATGCTTTTCCGAAAGTTCAATCTCAAGCGTTTCGAACTCGATCTCTTTGGAGAGATGGTCATACTCCTTGCTGTTGCGCACATTATCCAGCTGCTTGGTGTATCGTTCGATCTTCGCCTTGCTGGTTTCGATCTTACCTTTCTGTAACTTGGTGTTATCCTCCAGTTGCTTGAGCTCCAACTCGAAGTTATTGATACGGGTACCCAACCCGGCAATCTCGTCGTCCAGGTCAGATACCTCCAGGGGTAGTTCCCCCCGCAGGGTTTTGATGCGGTCGATCTCTGAGAGATAGGACTGCAGCTTGTAAAGTGACTTCAGTTTGTCTTCTACCGACATTTCCTGCTCCACGACTTTCTTTTTTGTTGCCATATGAATGCTATTTTTTTTTGATAATGTTATGTTGATGTTCAGCTGGTGGTAATCCCGCAACTGCCCCATGTGGCAGGCATTGAGCCAGACAACGTGCCTGTAACGAAAAAATGTAGTAACCAAACGATGGAAAAAATCGTTTCGTTACCACATTCACTGTAACTGCGGGAACAAGTCGGACCGCTTTCTGTTACAGATACTTTACCGGATTCACGTCGAATGCCGATTTATGTAGTGCAAAGGTAGTGAATTTTTTTGAAAGCAGATCGAAAAAGAGCTCTTTTATGCAGATCTCCGACTCGTAATGGCCTACCACTGCAAGGAGGATGTTCCCCTCTACATCATAAAAATCATTGTACTTGGCCTCACCGGTCAGAAAAGCATCGGCACCATAAGCCACCGCACGGGGTATGAGGAATGCACCGGCGCCACCACAGATGGCCACATCGCGTATCTCTTTTCCCTGAAGCTTGGTATGACTGATGGTTGACAGATTGAAGAGATCCTTCAGCAGGTATAGAAACTCCTGCTCCGGCATCGGCTCCGGCAACACACCCACCACGCCACTGCCATGCTGACCCCACTCGTTGTCAATGGGATAGAAGTCAAACACCGGCTCCTCATAGGGATGCACCGCCAGCAGTGCACGCAGCACCTCCTCTTTTTTCATCACCGGCACCACGGTTTCAATCCGCACCTCCGGTTCAAAGTGAAGCCTCTCGGTCTCTCCCACGAAAGGGTTTGTTCCTGCACCCGGCCGGAAAGTACCCTCACCTGTCAGGTTATAGCTGCAGCTGTCGTAGTTGCCAATATGTCCGGCACCGGCATTAAAGAGTGCATTACGCACACTCTCGGCATGATGCACCGGAACAGTGGTGACAAGCTTGAACAGTGCATGCTCTTTTGGGCTGAGCACCTTCACATTCTGCAGCTCCAGCATCTCTGCCAGCCGGTAGTTCACCCCACCCCCGGCATTGTCGAGGTTGGTATGAGCAGCATAGAGGACAATGTCGTTGCGGATGGCCATGATCATGGAGCGTTCCACGTAGCTCTTGCCGGTAAGTGAACGGAAAGGACGAAAGGCAATGGGGTGATGCGAGATGATCAGGTTGCATCCCAGGGCAATGGCCTCCTCCACCACCTCTTCGGTCACGTCGATGGCCAGCAGTGCTCC
>WOYI010433410.1_pt1 | contig 11432 bp, 11 predicted proteins | sample 6423411 | NCBI WGS metagenome assembly WOYI01 (sample SAMN13441803, study PRJNA592873) | oil field metagenome | biome: oil field; feature: oil-well bore; material: oil-contaminated soil; isolation source: oil-contaminated soil from oil-well borehole | place: Germany: Wietze | collected 2016-10-18 ... | reverse complement strand
AGAATATTGCGAAGCTGGCAAAAGAGACCGGTGCCAGGGAGTTTCATCTCTCCGCACGTGAATCGATAAAGAGCGGCATGATCTACCGCAACCCCGTCCTGAAAATGGGGAGCAACATGATTGTGATCGATGAGTACGCCCAACAGGTGACCAGCGCTGAGATGGTACGGCAAATCATCCAAGAACTGAAAAAATATCTAAATAATTAATTCACAAAAACCGTATAAACATGAAGATGTTCATTAGCTAACAGAGGAAGTCGATGAGGTCGGGCTCGATTAACAGGGATCCGGAAAAGACGGTCAGTTATATTAAAAACATAGAGCGCCGGCCTATTTTATAAGTGCATAGAGCATACTGATTTCTTCGGCCCAAAGTGTCTCATCGGGTGTCTCCAGGATCAGCGGCAGGTCATTGAAGCGGGGATCATTCACGATGAAGGAAAAGAGATCGAGGTTCATCACCCCCTTGCCAATGCTGTCGTGCCGGTCCACCCGCGTTGAGACTTCTTTCTTGGAGTCGTTGATATGCATGCCCCGTAGATAACGGAAACCAACAATCTCATCGAACAGGCGGAAAGTCTCTTCATAGGTCTCACGGGTTCTGATCTCGTATCCTGCAGCCAGCAGGTGCGCCGTATCGAGGCAGACCCCCACCCGGCTCTTATCGTCCACCTTGTCGATGATATAAGCAAGTTGCTCGAAGGTGTGACCCAGGTTGGTACCCTGGCCGGCCGTGTTCTCAACGACCGCAGTTACACCGTGGGTTCTGTCGAGCGCCATGTTGACGGATACGGCAATGCGGTCGAGACAATCTTCAACGGAAATCTGGTTGAGGTGGCTGCCGGGATGAAAGTTCAGCCTGTTCAAACCAAGTTGTTCGCAACGCTCCATCTCATCGAAGAAAGCCTGTCGTGATTTCTTAATCTCCTCCTCACCCGGATTACCCAGATTGATGAGGTAGCTGTCATGTGGTAGAATGTGATCGGGAGAGAACCCTGACTCCTCGCAGCGCGATTTGAACAGATCGATATTCTGTTCGGTGTAGGCAGCCGCAGACCACTGGCGTTGGTTTTTGGTGAAAAAGGCAAAAGCCTTAGCTCCGATGACACGGGCGTTAAGCGGTGCATTTTCCACACCACCCGAAGCATGTACATGAGCTCCTATATACTTCATAATCGGTTATTTTTTGGAAATGTCATCAAAAACCATAAGCCTCCTTCGGGACGGTTTTTGGCCATGATGCTTCCCTTGTGGAACAACACGGCATTTTTCACAATGGAGAGACCCAGGCCCGAGCCGCCCGTGTTGCGCGTCCGTCCTTCGTTCACCCGGTAGAAACGCTCGAAAATGCGCACCAGGTGCTTCTCTTCAACCCCTGTACCGGAATCGTAAAACTCAAAGAAGTAGGTATCTGCATTCTCATTGTAACAACGTACAACGATGTCAATTTGTTTTCCCGTATAGGCAATGGCGTTCTCGGTGAGATTGCGGAAGATAGAGTACAAGAGGGTGCGGCTTCCGTGGATGATCACAGTTTCGTTCACATCCACCGTAAAAGTATCCTGTTTCTCATTGAGTTTATCGCCCATATCAGCCTTCAGATCCAACAACAGTTCCTTCATCTGTACAGGCTCCAACTCGAACCGGTCGGCAGCCTCCTCTATCTTGGTGAGCATACTGATATCCTGGATCAGTTCCGAGAGGCGGATGGTCTGGGCATAAGCCCTGTCAAGGAAGCCATGGATACGTTCATCGGGTTCATCGCGGTACATATTGATGATGGTTTCCAGATAACCGCGGATGCTGGTCACCGGCGTTCGCAGCTCATGGGCAATGTTGTTGGTCATCTCCTGCTTAAGCAGCCGAGTCTTCTCCGATTTGGTGATATCGCTGATATAAAGCTCAAAGCTTCCGTCATCAAAATTGATTACCCGCACATTGAACTGCTTTCCGCTTTTGTCGATCCGCTTTGAGAACATGTTCTCCTTCGGTGAAGGCTCGTTTAGAAACTGGACAATATCGTTAAAATTGGGGTCAGAAAAAAGCTGTTCGGTTTCAAGCGTAGGTTTATCGAGGATCACATTCAAAAACTGCAAAAAATGAGAGTTGGCGTATTCCTGTTGACGATCCTTCGAAAAAATAGCGATACCCTCTTCGGAAAATTGAAAATGTTGCAACAGCTTTTCCCGCTCGGCCGCCAGCTTGCGACGGTTCTCCCGGAGAAGATTGTAACTCTCCACAATGTCGGCACTCACCTCACCCACTTCATCGTCTGTAAACAGAAAGGAGTCCGGTACGGGCAGTCCGTTTTTCACGCTCAGAGAGAACTTCCTCAGCTCCTTCATCGATTTAGAAAACCTGTTGGAGAAATAAAGCATCATCAGCACACACACTACAAAGAAAAGAAGAATGAAGTAGACAAAGGAATTTCCCGAGTTGATGAACGACTGCAGTTTTACGTCATATGGCACCGCCACGCGGATAAAATATCCTTCTTCATAGTTTTTCGCATAATAGAGATACTTTACCTTGTTGGTATTGGAAAGACGGATGTGGGAGCCCGTACCAAAGCCGATACTCTTTTGTACTTCGGGACGCTGGAGATGATTCTCCATTTTATTGGCATCGGCGCGGTTGTCGTACATCACGTTCCCCTGCCAGTCGAGAATGGTAACCCGCAACGAGGGCTGCATATACTGAAGCAGCTCCTCTACCCGGTCACCGCTCTCCTGGATAGGTATTTTATTGAATAACAAATATTGATGAATGATATCGGCATTATTATCAAGGGAACGTACCAGGCTGTCCGTACGCTCTTTCTTCACCTGCTGCTGTTCAAAGAGGATGATCCCCACCGTAAAAGCAGCGATGATGACAGAAAAAATAACCAGAATACGTCTCTTGAAAGTGATTTTTTTCTTCATTCTTCCTTTTTGGATTCTATGTTCAGGTAATATCCAAACCCGGAACGATTGACAATGATATTGGCATAGTCGCCCAGCTTCTTTCGCAGGCGGGTGATGTGCACATCTACCGTTCGGTCCAGAACAAATTCGTTGTCCCCCCACACACTGTTCAGAATTTCAGAGCGGGTAAGCACATTGGGTGATGCCTGCGCCATCAGCGAGAGAATCTCGAACTCTTTCTTGGTGAGCGACACCTCTTCTCCGTCAATGGTAACCCGGTTGGTCGGGATGTCAATCAAAAGTCCCTTGTACGACCATTTTGTTTCGGCAGGCATCTTGATGAGCGAGGTACGTTTCAGCAAAGCTTTCACGCGCGCCAGCACCTCCTTCACCGAAAACGGCTTTGAAATATAATCATCACCCCCCAGTGAAAAACCGGTGAGCATATCGTTCTCGGTATTTTTTGCCGTGAGGAAGATGATGGGCACATAGTTCTCATTCTTACGCAGCTTCTCGGCCGTTTTGAAACCGGACATGCCTCCCATCATCACATCAAGGATAATAAGCTGATGCACATCGGTAATTTTTTGTAATGCCTCCTCTCCCGATGTGGCCACATCCACGATATATCCTTCATTTTCGAGATTGAACTGAAGAATGTCGCAGATGTCTTTCTCGTCGTCCACCACTAAAATTCTTTCTTCCATAATGCGCAAAAAAAAATGAATGCCTGGTTTATTTCTTTAAGGATGCGTTTCTTTCGGAACCTTTGTATGCCGGATGTCTTTACCCTCAATCAGGTAGACGGCCGACTCGGCCACATCTACCGCTTTATCGCCTATTCGTTCAAGGAAATAGGATATACTGTTGATGTTCATGATGTTGATGAGCGACTGCGGGCTATGGACCTCGTTTCCGAACCCCTCGGCCAGTTTGCGTTCTATCTTCTTATCCAGCTTGTCTACTTTATCATCCATGTGGATAGTTTTATACGCCATCTCATTATTTTGGCCGGCGAAGGAGAATACCGCATGCTTGAGCATCTTGTCGGTCTGCACAAACATCTTATCCAGCAGCTTTTTGTAGTTTTCGAATCCATTCAGTGAGAAGTCTATCTCCTGTAACAAACCGCTGATGTTCTCAATGAGATCACCCACACGTTCCATGGAGATCGTCATATCATGATAGGCCATCAAACGGCGCAGGTCTGATGCGCGGGGTGTAAAAAGCATAATCGCGTTGATGACCTTCTCTTTAATAGTGGTATCAAGCGAGTTGATAATCTTTTCGTTACGCTTTAATTCAAGGAAAACATCTTCCCTAAGGTTGTCGTGTAACAACGATGAAGCCAGCGAGATCTGGGTCAGTACAATCTCGGAGAGCAGTTGAAAATCGCTCTGCAACTGTTCCAGATACTTATCTTTGATTCCCATTGCGGGAGTGAAATCCCTGTTTTCGTCCTGTATGTTCATAATTCAGATGAATTTAGATTGGTTCAGATTGATATATAAATAGATAAATCAGTCATTTCATTTTATTCCCTGTTTTTCTTGCTTCTTATTTCTGATAACTGACTGCTGATAACTGACTGCTGATAACTGATTGCTGATAACTGATTGCTGACTACTGATTGCTGATTGCTGATTGCTGATTGCTGATTGCTGACTGCTGATTGCTGACTGCTGATTATCATCCAAATACGCCTGTGAGATATTCTTCGGTGCGTTTCTGTTGCGGCTTTGTGAACATCTGTGTGGTATTGCCGTGTTCCACCAGCTCGCCCAGATACATGAACATTGAGTTGTCGGAGATACGGGCTGCCTGCGACATGTTATGGGTCACGATAATAATGGTGAATTCTTTCTTTAATTCCAACAACAATTCCTCAATTTTGTTCGTCGAGATAGGGTCGAGTGCCGAGGTGGGTTCATCCATCAGCAACACCTCCGGCTTCAGGGCAAGTGTGCGGGCGATGCACAGCCGCTGTTGCTGTCCCCCCGAGAGGAACGATCCACGCTTATTCATCACATCTTTCACCTCTTCCCACAGGGCCACGCTTATCAGGCTACGCTCCACAATCTCGTCTTTTTCTCTTTTGTGCAGCCGGATGCCGTTGAGCGAATAGCCCGCCAGCACATTTTCGTAGATGCTCATGGTAGGAAAAGGATTGGGTTGTTGAAACACCATGCCTGCCATACGCCGGACCTCCATCGGGTCCATTTCCAGCACGTTCTTCCCTTTGAGAAAGATCTCGCCGGTGGTGGTGATGTTTGGATAGAGGTCGTGCATACGATTGATGGCACGAATGAGCGTGCTCTTTCCGCATCCCGAAGGACCCATGATCGCTGTGATGGTGTTGGGATATATGTCGGTAGTTACATTTTTCACCGCATACTTATCGGGAGTGTAGGATACCGATACGTCCTTCAGTTGAAGAATGGGCCTTTTGCTATTTGTGATTTTTATACTTTCCATTTACGAGCAACAATTCTGGCGATCCAATTTATCAGGAATATGACGATTAATAATAACAGTGATGTTGACCAGATCAGATCCACCAGATTGGGATCGTTGTAGAAATCCCATATCAGCAGCGGAATAGCACTGGTAGGCTCCATCACCTTCCAGTTCACCACTGAGGCACCCAATGCGGTGAGCATCAGAGGAGCTGTCTCGCCCATCACCCGTGAAATGGCGAGGAGTATTCCCGTGAAAATGCCTCCAAACCCCGAAGGTAGTAAAATTTTAAATACCACGTTGGTATAGGAGGAGCCAAGTGAAAGCCCCGCCTCTTTGTACGACACCGGCAGCATCTTCAGCGTCTCTTCCGTGGAACGTACAATCATGGGCAGCATCATGATGGTCAGTGCCACACTTCCGGCCAGCGCAGAATAGCTTCCCAGCGGCTTTACTACCCATGCATAGGCAATGATCCCGACGACGATGGAGGGCATTCCCTGCAGCAGGTCGGTTAGGTAGCTGATCACCTTTGCGAACTTTCTTCCGCTATTATCAGCGAGGTAGATCCCGATGAAGAGTCCCAGTGGTATGGAGAAGAGGATAGCGAGTCCTACAATAAGAATTGATCCCGTGATACCGTTCAGAATTCCTCCCGGAATGGGATCTCCGTTCATCCGGGACATCAGGGCATCTACCGACGAGGGGGTCACCTCCGTGAAGAGACGCAGGTTGAAGTTTTTGTATCCCTTGGTGACTACATCCCACAGGATAAAGAAAAGAGGTACCATCGCAAGGAAAGAAAAGAAGCAGACGAGGATAAATACCGCCTTGTCCTTTGCTTTCCGTGATCCGGCAGATATGGATCGACGCTGGCTCATACGAACGACAATTTTTTCATGACAAGCTTGGCAATCAGGTTGATGATGGCCGTGATGATAAACAACAACAATCCGATGGCAATCAGCGCACTGAGTTTCAGTCCGTCGGCTTCACCAAACTGGTTGGCGATCACACTGGCCATGGTATTTCCCGTGTCACGCAATCCACCGGGAATCCGGTTGGTATTGCCTATCAGCATAGTGACCGCCATGGTCTCGCCAAGAGCTCGTCCCAGGGCGAGGATGTAAGAGGCCACAATGCCGGAGGCTGCGGTGGGCAGGCTGATATGTTGTACCACCTCTATGCGTGTGGCACCCAGACTGTAGGCTCCCTCCTTCAGGTTGTTGGGCACCATCGACAAAAATTCGGTGCTCAGCGAGGAGGCATAAGGGATGATCATAATAGCCAGCACCACCGACGAGAGGAAGATGCCAAATCCCTGCGCGTTTACACCCATGTCGATGACAAGAGGGCGTACTGTGTAAAAGCCCCACAGACCGTACACGATGGAGGGGATCCCGGCGAGCAGGTCGACGACTGATCTTACCCCAACCGATATTTGTTTTCCTTTGAAATATTCACCGTTGAACAGAGCCACTGCCAACGAAAAGGGGATACATAGCAACAGCGCGAAGAAGGCTGTGTAAAGAGTCCCTACGATGAACGAGAATGCGCCGTACTCTTCAGTAGCAGAGCGGGGATCCCATTCTGCGTTGGCAATGAATCCCCATACACCATATTCCTGAAATGTTTCGGCTGAGCGGATCACCAGCGCATAGATGATGGCTGCCGACAGCAACAGAATGAGCAGTGCCGCGACAAACAAGAGGAATCGGAAAATTTTATCCTTCATACCACCATATTATTCATTCAAGACCGTTCCAACGCTGCCACCGGCATCTTCAGAAGGAATATCGGGAGCAACGGGTACTCCGCCGTAAGTTATTTTGCCGATCAGCTTCCTGTTTTTCTCCAGCGCCTGCTCCGGCAGCGGTGCGTAATTGATCTGCGCCGCCACTTTTTGTCCCTCGGGACTGATCACGTAATTCAACAGGTCCACCAACTGCTGTGCATCCTGCTGTGATCGGTTATCGTATTGCTGCTCCCTGTAAACCAGTATCCATGTGAAAAGACTCATCGGATAGGCAGCGGGATCATCGGAATCAGTAATGGTGGCACGCATATCATCGGGCAGCTCCACGTTGGCCGCAGCCGAGATGGAGGCGAGTGTGGCATCAACATACCTTCCGGCACGGTTTTTCAGTTTTGCCGTGGGTAGTTTCAGCGAGAGCGCGTACTCAGAGCCAATGTAACCGATGGCACCATGGGTCTGTTGTACAATGCCTGCCACTCCGGGGTTGCCTTTTGCGGCGATGCCTGCCTCCCATTTCAATGCTTTGCCTTTGCCCATGAAGCGGTTCCACTCGGGACTTACCACGCAAAGATACTCAGAAAAGTTATAGGTTGTACCGCTACCGTCGGAACGATAAACCGGGGTAATGTCAAGATCCGGAAGCGTCACCGTTGGATTCTCTACTGCCAGGCGGGCATCATTCCACTTTTTAATTTTTCCAAGGTAGATATCGGCGATCAGGGGGCCCGTCAACCGAAGGCTGTCCACCCCTTCGAGGGTGTAGGCCATCACCACGCCGCCCATGCACGTAGCAATGTGAATCACTTCTGCATTCATCGACGCGATTTCCTTCTGGTTGAGGAAGGCGTCGCTCGCACCAAAGTCCACCGACCGGTCACGCAGGCTGCGAATGCCGCCACCGCTGCCGATGGCGCCATAGTTCACCGTGATGCCGTCATGCTGCCGCATATAATCACGGAATACAATATTATAATAAGGATAAGGGAAAGTGGCTCCTGCACCCGATATGGAAGTCTCCGGACTGTTGCCTTCGGAATCGGAGGAGACATTGTTACACGATAACAGTAATACTGACAGGAGGAAGCACAGCAAAAATTGTCGCATCTATATAAGCCTTATTATCCTGTTTCGGATATTTATCAGCAAAAGTACGACATGAATGTTACATTTCCGTTACGAAAATGTTACGTCTTTGTTAAGATTACAAAGCCTGTGATTATTTTAATAGTTTTTCCACTTTTTCACGGATATCTACCGTCTGGTTCGGATCCCACTTCCACATCCCATCGGTGAGCAAAAGAAGTTTAGCGCAAATGCTCACAGTAATGTGTTACCTCCCGTTTGAAAATAAGCAGGTTTAATTGTAAAAATAGTTGAATACCTGTCGGAAAATGCATACTTTTGCCGGTGAAAAGCAGTTGCTTTTCTGTGTAGCTTAGGAAACCACATTAAAAACAAAGAAACATGTACGATTATAAAACGCAGGACGCATTGGTCCTCTTCTCGGGTGGACAGGATTCCACCACCTGCCTCTACTGGGCAAAACAACATTTCAGACAAACTTTTGCGGTTTGTTTCTCCTATGGGCAACGCCATGCACAGGAAGTGGAGAATGCACGCAGAATAGCGGCCATGGCCGATGTCCCTTTTCGTGTGCTCGATACGACCATCATCTCACAGCTTGCCCCCAATTCACTTACCGACCACGCCATGGAGATGGACCGGGAGAAGCCTGCCGACTCTTATCCCAACACTTTTGTGCCGGGGAGGAACCTGCTGTTTCTGACCTTTGCAGCGACACTCGCCTATGCGCAGGGAATACGTCATCTGGTGACGGGGGTGTCTGAGGCAGACTACAGCGGTTACCCCGATTGCCGGGATACATTCATCCTGTCGGCTAACGCCACACTCAACCTGGCCATGGACAAGCAGTTTGTGATCCATACGCCACTCATGTGGCGCAACAAGAAACAGGTATGGCAGCTGGCCGACGAACTGGGCGTGTTCGATATTGTGAAAAATGAAACCCTCACCTGCTATAACGGTATCATTGCCGAAGGATGCGGTCATTGTCCGGCCTGTCTGTTACGCCGCAAAGGGCTCGAGGAGTATCTGGCAGAGAGATCCTGATTTTCTCCAATCTTAAAAAAGTATAGTATGCAAAACGAAGGACTCAGCCACCTGGGTGGCAAGACGATATACAGGCAGGATTATGCGCCTGAGATGCTGGAAACGTTTGTGAACAAACATCAGGAGAACGATTATTGGGTGACGTTCGACTGTCCCGAGTTCACCAGCCTCTGCCCCATCACCGGTCAGCCCGACTTTGCAACCATCCGCATCGACTATATCCCCGATGTGAAGATGGTTGAGAGCAAAAGCCTTAAGCTTTATCTCTTCAGCTTCCGCAACCACGGCGCATTCCACGAAGACTGTGTAAATATGATCATGAAAGATCTGATGGCACTCATGGATCCCCGGTATATTGAGGTCACCGGTATCTTCATGCCACGCGGAGGAATCAGCATCTATCCCTATGCCAACTATGGGCGCAAAGGAACAAAATACGAAAAGCTGGCCGAAGAACGGCTCTTCAACCATACTTTCCCGTTATAATTCTTTCTCTTTTTGAATGAGTCAGACTATGGTCAAAACGTGGCAGATCCTGTGCGTTAAGCACTTTTCCGGAAATTGAGGAATGAGTCAGACTATGGTCAAAACGTGACACTTTACAGAGCCTGATTTTTTTGCCCGTGATGGGTCATTTTCCTGAAGCATTCGGCTGTTGCGGCTTGTAGTACCGTACCCAATCGATAAACAAATCTGCCGGTAACCCTGCCGGATCAGTATCTTGATTCAGCCGTATGCCGATGAACAGGTTAAAATCATGATCCTGGAAAGGAAACTGGCCGGGAATATCGGTAAGGATACGCGGGTATTTCTTGGTGCGGATATCATCTACAAAAAAGATCAGACTGTCGGGATAACTCTCAACTACATAGGTATGGTACTGAGTAGGGTTCACTCCCACCAACGCACTGGAGGGAGGATTATCGGGCATTCCCTGCGTGGTGGTGTATTCAGAAGTGACCGACTGATAAATGAATTCATCCAATCCATAGCGTTCCATGAAATCGATGGAGATATTTTTCGTATTGTCTGCCGGCAGCAACGAGATATACGAGGTGGCGCCATCTACTGTGTTCATCCTGGCCCTGACTTCAATGCGGTTGATGCCGCCTGCTTTGAATGCCGGACGGTTTATGCCGCCGGTAAGGAAAGGCATGGAATCATTCGCCGCAGTGTTTGCCAGCGCACGCAGCACCAGGTTTCCGTCCTGCGATACATACAGGCCTTCATACTGACTCATGTAGCGAAAGGCAGGGAGTTTGCTCTGGGGTATCTTCGACCAGGAAGCAGCATCGAACGATGCATCGAAATCATCTTCCCAGACCAGGCTCCAACCTTTTCTTGCTTTTTCGTCCTCGTTACCCTTCTGACCTGTACAGGAGATCAAACCCATTGTGACCGCTGTCATTGCCAGCCAAATTGAAATCTTTTTCATCTTATTTATTTTGTCGTTTGCATGTTTGTCTCATCCGATTTTTCGCTGCAAAAGTAGCAATTATCCCTTAAATCATTCACATATTATATTTTTTAACACGATGGACGTCAAACGCGCGGCTCATTCCAACGACAAAGTTAGAAAAATTGAAATGATACGGAAAGTTTTTTAGTACCTTTGCCTCCCTCAAATATTACAGTCATTATGCCGGAAATTTCCCAGCGGGGCGTGCAGATGCCCGCATCGCCCATACGCAAATTGGCGCCCCTCTCCGATGCTGCCAAGGCAGAGGGTGTAAAAGTATATCACCTGAACATCGGGCAACCCGATCTTCCTTCGCCGGTGTCGGCGCTGGATGCGATTCGCGCCATCAACCGCACAACGCTGGAGTACAGTCCCAGCGATGGTTATCGGTTTTACAGAGAAAACCTGACTGCCTATTACAAAAAGTATAACATCGACCTTACGCCCGAAGAGATTATTGTGACCACGGGTGGTTCAGAAGCGGTGCTATACGCGTTCATGGCCTGCCTGAACCCGGGCGATGAGATCATTATCCCCGAACCGGCCTATGCTAACTATATGGCCTTCGCCATCTCGGCCGGAGCGGTAATCCGCACCATTCCCTCGACCATGGAATCGGGCTTTGCCCTTCCCCCGATGGAGGAATTTGAGAAGCTGATCAACAAACGCACCAAGGGCATCCTGATCTGTAACCCCAACAACCCTACGGGATATGTTTACAC
>WOYI010007626.1_pt1 | contig 11434 bp, 9 predicted proteins | sample 6423411 | NCBI WGS metagenome assembly WOYI01 (sample SAMN13441803, study PRJNA592873) | oil field metagenome | biome: oil field; feature: oil-well bore; material: oil-contaminated soil; isolation source: oil-contaminated soil from oil-well borehole | place: Germany: Wietze | collected 2016-10-18 ... | reverse complement strand
CCACCGCGACCTCGATTGCTGCCACACACACCATTATCGCACCCACACTGACCTCGATCGCCGCAACGCTGGCGCCTACACAAACGGCGCAGGCAGCCACACAAACTGCGACTGCCTTGATGCCAACCCGCACTGCAACGCCAACCCGCACTGCCACACCAACCCGCACTGCCACTACTGCACCAGAAGTTTTGCCTGAAACCGGTTTTTCTCCCCGGCATGTAACAGTTCTCTCTGCGCAACCTGCCGAAAAGGTATATGCTGACCTGGGCGACCTGTGGCTGGAGGTACCGCGTATGAACTTGCAGATGCCGATTGTGGGTGTACCTCAAGTGGATGGCGAGTGGGACGTCTCCTGGTTGGGTGATCAGGCGGGATGGTTGCATGGCTCGGCCTTCCCGACTTGGTCTGGAAACTCCGTGCTGACCGGGCATGTTTGGAATGCTTTCAATCTTCCTGGACCCTTCTTTGGGTTAGATGCCCTTCAGTACAGTGATAAAGTGATCGTTCATGCATGGGATGCTGAATATATCTACGAAGTGCGATCAATCAAGCTTGTCTTACCAAGTAATGTGGATGAAATGATGAAACATGAAGATAAATCCTGGGTAACTTTGGTGACTTGCCAAGGTTACGACGAGGCTACTGATTCGTACGAATACCGTATCCTCGTTCGGGCGGTGCTGGTTGAAGTGAAATAGGTCATTGAAAAGAATTGTTTCTATCCGCTCTTGACCTCTGATAATATTGTTTTTCGTCCCAGCATTGAATCTGTGCAAAGCTTCAATCCAGGGACAGGGAGGAATGATTCTATATAGTAATCATTCCGCAAACGATGGTTCGTAAGACAATTTCGATAATGGCACCTGTCTTATTTAGTCAGCGATAAGATTATGATTGTTATCTATGCGTCTATTTTCTTTCAGAAACTTTGTGGTCTAAACTTATGCTCATAGATACAATTCGGTCCGCACGGTGAAGGTATGGGTAACTTTCTATCGGCTGGTGTTACCGCCAAGGGCTCAGTTGCTTTCCCTTATTACCCTTATCAGTTTTTCACTGTGTAAATTTTCTTGTTTCGGGCAAATCTTGGTATGATTATAAGAAAAGGAGCTTCTTATGAAAAATAATGACAAACTACTCCAGGAGTTTAGCCTGTTACGTGAAGCGATTGTACGAATTGCTGACACGCTTGAAGGCATCGATTTAAAGTTAGACGACCTCATCGAGACAGAAGAGTATGAATACTCTCCCAGCGATGAATTTCTTGGTCTGGAAGAAGACGAGGAACTTGAGATCGAGTTTGACGAGAAGAATTTTGACGAGGACCTTGAAGAGGAGCAACACGACTGATTTTCCTCGATCGTCTTTTTGATGATATAAAACAACCGCTCCATTCAGAGCGGTTGTTTTGTGCCGAGTCACGGACTCGGACCGTGGACCCTTCAATTTTCAGTCGAATGCTCTACCAACTGAGCTAACTCGGCGTGAGAAAAGATTTTACCTGTTCGTTTGGAGGCTGTCAAGCAAAACATCCCTTATCTTGCAATTGGGATACTAAAATGAAAATCTGAGCCTTGACCAAGGGTTGATTCAACCCAGACTTCTCCTCCATGCCCCTGGATAATAGCTTTGACAATCGCCAGCCCCAAGCCGCTCTGGCTCTCATCGGCATGCCGGCTTTTGTCAACGCGGTGAAACTGTTCAAACATGTAAGGAATTTCGTTTGCAGGAATCCCCTCACCATCATCCCTGACCGTAAAGCGAACACAATCTTTTTTTTCAGCCCCGCTTGCTTGTTCCAGCCTCGCGCTTAATTGGATGTGTCCGCCATGTGGTGTGTGCCTGATGGCATTACTGACCAGGTTTTCCATTACCTGGACCAGGCGCATTTCGTCTCCAAGGATCATCGGTAAACCCTCTTGAATTTCGACTGTCAGGTCGATATCCTGATCTTTAGCACGCAAATCGAACAACTCACGGGTTTGTTCTAACAATTTACCTGCCTCGGTCGGCTGAAGGTTGAACGTCAACGCTCCGGAGTCCGACTGGCTGAGCAGGCGCAGGTCAGCCACCATGCGATTAAGGCGGGTGACTTCGGAATAGAGCATTGCCAACCGTTCGGGAGTGGGTTCGAGGTCGCCATCGCGCATCGATTCAATATAACCGCCAATGACTGTCAGTGGTGTGCGCAGATCGTGCGCGATATCAGCAGTCATGCGTTTGCGTTGTCGATCGCTCTGCTCAATTTCGGCACTCATCTGGTTGAAAGCCTTGCTTAATTCACCCAATTCGTCCTTGGAATGCACATCCACCTTTTGGCTCAGGTCTCCCGCAGCCAGGTTTTGGGCAGCGGCTGTCAGCTCAATCACCGGTCGGGTCAAGCTGCGTGAGAGCAAGATCCCAGCCAGTGCCGCAATAAGAATGGTAACTAAAAAAGTAAGAAGTAAGCTGGTCTTCGAGCGATCCAAAAAAAGTTGTTCTGCCTGGGTGTAGACAATGCTTTGCCTTTGGGCGAACAAAGTTCCTACAGTTTGACCGTTGACCTGGATGGAGACTCCCCTGGCGAGCGTTTCAGCTGAGAGTTGTTCACCATCATTGTAGAGACCCTCAATTCCTACAACGACCTTGCCGGTTGTATCAGCAAGGGCATATTGCCGCCCGCCAGCGTTACCTGATTGTATAGACTGGCTGGTTGCCGAATATTGCTGCGTCTGGCGAAATCCACCTTGTCCACCCTGACCCATGCCCTGACCAACCTGCACTCCTCCACCGCCATGCATCCCACCCATCGTGGTCTCCAAAACGTCTTCCACTCCCTCCCAACTCTGGTTAATGGCAAAATATTCTTCAACTTCGGCAAGTTTTGCGTAGAATTGCTGATCAAAAACGTATTGTTGAAAACTGATGGTATTCGTTGAAAGAAAAACGATTGTGAGAAGTGCGGCAGTTACTACCGAAGTCAGAATAAAGGCGAGGGCGAGCTTGTGACTGATTGACCGTTTCACTTTGATCCTTTTTGGGCGATTCGGTAACCTACGCCAAAGACAGTCTCAAGATATTCTGGATTGGCAGGGTCCTTTTCAATTTTTCGTCTCAAGTTCCGCATATGCACATTCAAGGTGGTCTCCAAACCAGTGAAACCGCTTTCCAGTAGACGGTCGACCAATTCTGACCGGGTGAACACCCTGCCGGGAGTGCGCATCAAGGTCAGTAATAAATCAAATTCGAGTGGTGTCAGGTTGACGGTCTCTCCCCGCACTGAGACAAGATGCGAATCACGGTCAAGCAGGATTTCACCTACGCGCAAATATTCTTGTGGTTCGGGCTGCCCGTTGTTGCGGCGCAAAGTTGCACGGATACGAGCAACCAATTCACGCATACGGAAAGGTTTGATAACGTAATCGTCAGCACCCAACTCCAACCCCAGCACGGCATCAGTCTCCTCTTCCCGGGCAGTAATGATGATCACAGGAATTTGGCTCTCTCTACGGAAAGCGCTTAGAAACTGGTAACCATCCATTCCAGGCATCATCACATCCAACAAAATCAGGTCCGGGTGTTCATGGCGGGCAGTAAAAAGAGCGCTCTGTCCGTCATTAGCCAGCGCCACACGGTAACCCTGGCTGGTCAGGTATTCTTTGAGTAGTTTTCGGACGTTGGTTTGGTCATCCACGACCAGGATCGTTTCGCTCATATAGTTCTCATTATAGAGGAAAAGTTTACACAAACGATATTCAGAAAAGGTTTAGAGGCTTCTATTCTGCAAGTTAAGTCTACCTCACCACAGCACATATATTTTTTTCCGGTACAATAATCACAACTGGATTATTAACTACTCGTTATTCATAGGAGGACCTTATGGACCCTTTAACAATCATTCTCATTCTAATCGGTCTGATCCTGGCGGTTGTCATTGGCATCATCCTGATCAGAACGTTTCAATATCCAAACCCGACATCCGAGCCAGAGCCAATCGCGCTGACGGAGATCGATGGTGAAGAAGTCGCCCAACACATTGGTCTGGCAATCCAAATGAAAACAATCAACAATATCGACTCGGAAAAGGTCGATCCGGTACCTTTCCAGGGGATGCACAACCTGATCAGCATGCTTTACCCCGAAGTGGAAGAGTATCTTGAACGTGAAATCTTAGGCAATTATTCGCTACTCTACACCTGGAAGGGAAGCGACCCCAACCTCGACCCTATTGCCCTGACTGCACACATGGACGTCGTCCCGGCCAGAGAAGATGCGGATTCCGGTTGGACTTACCCGCCCTTCAGTGGCACAGTCGCTGATGGCTATGTATGGGGCCGCGGCGCGATCGATTGTAAAGGGGTCATGATCGGTATTCTTGAAGCAGTCAATTTTCTGCTCAAGGTCGGTTTCCAACCGAAACGTACGATCTACCTTGCCTTTGGTGAGGATGAAGAAGTATCCGGTGCACGTGGAGCCGCCCAAATTGCGAAAACACTCAAAGAACGGGGCGTACACCTTTCCTTTCTTTTGGATGAAGGCGGGGTGAACTCGCAAGATACTATCCCAGGCGTAGACGCGCCGGTTGGACTGGTGGGTGTTGCTGAAAAGGGGTATCTCTCCCTGGTTTTACGCGCCGAAACCGCATCTGGGCACGCGTCAGCACCTAATCAGGTCACTTCCATCGGAGCGTTAGCCCTGGCAATCGCTACACTGGAGAACAATCCCTTCCCCCAAGACCTGGATTTTGTCGAGTTTATGATGAGTTTTCTCGCCGATGCACTGCCCTTCACACAGAAGATGGCTTTGGCAAATCGCTGGTTGTTTGGCAAGTCGGTTGCGAAACGCTTTGCTGCTTCACCGATGGCAAACGCCAACACGCGCACAACGATCGCGCCAACCATTATCCATGGAGGAAATACCGAGAATGTCCTGCCAGCCACCGCGGAGGCAACCATCAATTTGCGTCTCATGCCGGGTGATACACTTGTGGACGTTTACAAGCGTATCAATGAAATGGTTGGAGACGATGTTGTCCATGTGCTGCCTGCTCACAATGAAAGCCTTTATGAAAATCATTCCTGGGATCCGACCGAGGTTTCAGATGTGGATTCGCCCCAATTCCTTGTTTTGCTTGACCTGATTAAAGCGACTATGCCTGGCGCGTATGCCGTTCCCTATCTAATGAACGGAGCGACCGATGCACGACACTACATGCAAATCTGTGACCGCGTCTTCCGTTTCTCGCCATTCATCCTCGATAAGGAAGAGATTGAGACAGTTCATGGCACAAATGAACGCCTTTCATTTGAAAATGCTTCCAGGATGGTTGGTTTCTTGATCGAATTGATCGAACGGATGTCAAGCATCCCAACCGATTTTTACGGTGATGAAGAGGAGGATGAGGAATCAGCTGAGGATGAAGAAGCTGAACCCCGCGCGATTCGACGGATGGACGAACCCTTACCTACCCACCCAATGCGAAAGGTAGAGGTAAAAGAACACGGTCCTCAGCCTGAGGATGACAAATTGTTTGGTGAAGATGATTTTGAAGCTCTGCCAGAGGATGATGAACCCCTGGAGACTAAACCGTTGAAAGATTAGGAGTAGGAATCGGATTGAGGGGGGTGATTTGATATTTGTCAGTCTGAGCGCTAGCAAAGAATCTTTACAGAGAAGACCAAGATCCTGGCAAAGCACACTTCGTGTCACTTCGTACAAGGTGACAAACTACTTGCACATTTTATGTCGTGTCACTTCGTTCCGAATGACAAAAACACCCGTTATAATTCTTGCTGGAATCCGTTATGAAAAATAAAAACATTCTCCTGCTTGTCTTAATCGCATTGACCGTCCTGGCTGTGGGCACTTTTTTCGTCATCAAGCTGTCTCGCAATACCGTTTTTGTTTATGAAGACAACCCCACCCCTGACCCGACCATCTCTGCGGGGATGGATGAAATCGAGAGCCAGGTCAGCCAACTGCGTGATCTTAACATTGATACTGCCATCCCACGCCAACTCATGACCACAGCCGAACTGCGCCAGGTTGTATTGGATGATTTTTTGGAAGGATACAAAGCGGAAGATGAAGAGCGGGATGTGGCGGTAATGAACCTGTTTGGATTTTTGCCCGCTGATTTTAAACTGCGCGACTTTTACCTGGAACTGTACTCCGAGCAGATCACCGGGTATTATGACCAGGAAAAAAAGGAGATGTTTGTCGTCAGTGACAGCGGCTTTGGTGGTTTGGAACGTTCCACCTATGCGCATGAATTTGTGCACACGTTGCAAGATGAGCGTTTCGATTTTGAGGGGGCTCTGGAATATACTGACGAATCATGCCAGGACGACTCAGAACGCTGCCTGGCAATCCAGTCGTTGATTGAAGGGGATGCGACCCTTACTGAGCAACTCTGGTTTCAAAAATACGGTACGCAACAAGACATGCAGGATCTGCAGGACTTTGCGGCTACTTATAACAGCCCGGTTTATGAATCTGCCCCGGATTCGATCAAAGAAGACTTCACTTTTCCCTATCTTTATGGAGCAAAGTTTGTGCAAACCCTTTATACCCAGGGTGGCTTTGAGGCAGTCAATGCAGCTTTTACTGAGGCAAACCCGGTTTCGTCCGAGCAGATCATGCACCCTGCCGCTTATCCCAACGACGTTCCAAACAATCCAACTCTGCCGAATCTGGAAGCAGCACTTGGAAAAGATTGGGTGGAAATCGAGAATGACACGCTGGGTGAATGGTACGTCTACCTGGTTTTAGCCAAAGCGCATTCCCCTCAATATCGCCTGTATGACAGCCTGGCATTGGATGCAGCCGAAGGTTGGGGTGGTGATACCTATTCTGTCCTAAAGAATGAACAAACCGGTAAACTGGCTGCACTGATTTCTTTCAATTGGGATACTACTGCGGATGCTGATGCCGCTTTAGAAGCTTTCAGAAGCTATTCTGACCTTCGATTCGGTCCGGTCCAACCGGATGGACACTGGCAGGGCAGCGATTATTCCAGCGCGTTGCGTGAGACCAGCCCAACCAGTTTTGTCTGGTTGATGGCTCAGGATTTAGCCACCCTGCAATTGCTGCAGGCTATACCTTTGAATTGAGAGGCAGCCAAAATGCCAGCACAACCTTTGGATGTCTCCGCTGTAAAAGCCCTGATCTTCGATGTTGACGGCACGTTGTCTGACAGTGATGACCTCATGGTTGAACGCATCAACAACCGCTTAAGGTTTCTTAGCGGCGTGTTCGGGAAAGACAAACTAAAACTGTTTTCGCGCTGGTTTGTCCGCGTAGCGGAAGGTCCGGGAAACTGGCTGCTCGAAGCAGCTGATCGACTCGGGTTTGACAACCTGATCGCGGCGTTTCTTGATAAGCGTGCCAACGGGCACGAAGTACTGGCGCAGCATTACCCCGTGATACCAGGGGTCTTGCCAATGCTCGACGTGCTTTCTTCCCGCTATCCCTTCGCGATCGTCACCGCCAGGAACGAGATGACCACATCGCATTTTTTGAAAATCAATAAGCTGGAACCCTACTTTCAAATTGTGGTGAGTTCCCAAACTTGCAGGCGGACCAAACCCTTTCCAGACCCCCTGCTGCATGCGGCAGAACAATTGGGAGTACCCATCGAGTCCTGCCTCATGATTGGTGATACGGTTACAGATGTCCGTGCTGCTTTAGCAGCAGGGGCACAATCTGTATCAGTGTTGTGTGGTTTTGGTGTCGAAAAGGAACTGCTGAAAGCCGGCACTCACGCCATCTTGTCCTCAACCAGCGGACTTGCGAGTTTCCTTACAGAAACTTTTTTTGATCAGCTGTAAATCATCCCACTTGAGAAGCGGTCTCCGGTTCTGATTGCTTTTCAGAATTCGCCAACTCCCCACCGGGTAGTTGGTCGTCAATAGTCATTACGCGCCTATCCAAAAATCCATAGATCGCGATCAACAGTCCCACGACGCCACCGACGATATAAGCGGATGGGACGCCAAATCGTTCGGCAACTGGAGCACTCAGGAACAAGCCGACAGGCATCAACATCAGGCTCATGCTGGAGAGAACCGTGAAAACGCGACCTTGCACTTCTGAGGGAACTTTGGTTTGAAGTAACGGTCCCAATGAACCGTTGGCTAAGGACACTGCCATACCAGTAAACCCAGCCAGGATAATCGTGCCCAGGTAGGCTGTGGAGGGCACAATACCGATACCGAGGATTCCCAGGCTGGTACCCAAAATCCCGACGATCACCGTGACCATTTTGCGCTTAAAGCCGCCCCAGACACCCAGTAACACACCCCCGATAATCGCGCCAATGCCCATCGCTGCCTGCAACCAGGCAAGTTCTCTTGCGCCTCCCTGGAAATAATCGGTCACGAGCAGCGGCATGAGATTCCCTGCAGGGGCTAAGAATAAATTGATGGAGCTGGCAATCAGGATGAGGATCAGCAACCCTGGCCAGGTCAGGATGTATTTAAAACCGAATTTTACGTCAGTCAACAATGACCTGGGTGTCACCTTTTGGGTAGTATCGATTGTCGCTGGTTGGGGAACCTTGACCAGGAAAATCATGAGCAAAATGGCAATTGCCGCTGTCACGATGTCGACTGCCAAGACACCCTGGATGGGCAGAAGCTCCAGCAGGAGGGCTCCCAAGGCTGGGGAAAAAGTCTCGGTCAAGCCATTCACAGCCTGGTTAATGCCACCCAACCTGGTTAGGTGTTCTTTGGGTACCATCAGGCTGATTGACGCGGTTTTGGCTGGACCCTGGAAAATGCCTGCCAGGGAGCGAATGAAGAGGATCAGGTAGATATGCCAGATTTGAATCAGGTTGAAGGCGAAAAGAAGCGCCAGTGCGGCTGTTGCCAGCGCAACCATCAGGTCAGCAATGATCATCACCTGCTTGCGGTTCCAGCGATCTACCAACGCGCCGACGAAGGGTCCTAAGAAAATAGCGGGGATCAACGCTGCCGTTGTGGCTGTTGCCAGGACAGTTGCCGAGCCGGTCAGTTTGGTGACATACCAGACAAGCGCGAATTGCACCAAGCTGCTCCCCAACAAAGAAACAACCTGCCCAATGAACATCGGCAAGAAATTAGCCAACCAGTTAGCTGGGATCATTTGTTCTGGTGGGGTTTGTTCCGTGTCGTTGATAGGCTGGATAGTGGTTTCGTTGGTGTCTGTCATGTCAATTTTCCAATTATTTGTGATTTTACCTGTATTTACTTCTGAGACAAGGAAAAGTACGGTTATCTGTCCAAACTGCGCGAACCAAGGGTCATGCACGATAGCAATCAGATCTCATGTACGGGCGAAACAGGATTCGGGACAAGGTTCTCCATTAATTTCCTGAAAACCTGTCAAATTGGTACTATTTAAACATGAAGAAACCATCTTTACTCTTCTCAATACTCATAATCGCTGTCCTGGCAGCCTGCGGCACTGATGCCGCACCAGTCCCGACGGTTGCCGTGTTGCCATCGGTCAGCGTAGTTACCCCCAGTCAACAACCAACCCAATCTGCAAATGCTCCAATAACCACAGAGGAACCTACCACATCTCCAACTGCGGAGGCTATTACCATTGCCGCTCAAAACCTCCAGACTCCCTGGGAAATTGCCTTTCTCCCGGATGGGCGTATGCTGGTCACCGAGCGTCCCGGCACCCTCACCCTGATTGAAGCGGAAGGAGTGCAGATACCAATCGCTGATGTGTTCGAAAGAAGTGAAAGTGGTTTGTTAGGGTTGGCTCTGCACCCGGATTTCTCAGAAAATCATTGGCTCTACCTCTATTTGACTTATGAAGCTAACGGCGGCATGTTCAACAGGGTGGAACGCTATCAGTTTTCTGACACAATCTTAGGTGACAGAACGGTCATTATTGATAACATCCCAGGGGCTCCAAACCATGACGGAGGGCGCATCGAGTTTGGTCCGGACGGACTGCTTTACATCACGACTGGAGATGCAGGTTCTGGCTCTTCTGCCCAGGACATCAATTCACTTACTGGAAAGATATTGCGTTTGCATGATGATGGAAGCATCCCGCAAGATAATCCCTTTGGCAATGCTGTTTACAGCTATGGTCACCGCAATCCCCAGGGTTTAGCCTGGGACGAACAAGGCAGACTCTGGTCGACAGAACACGGACCCAGCGGGTTGGGCAGTGGTTATGACGAACTCAACCTGGTTGAAATCGGTGGGAATTACGGCTGGCCGGAAATCCAGGGTGACCAGACCCGGGAAGGAATGATCAGTCCACGTCTACAATCAGGAGGAAGTGAAACCTGGGCTCCTGGTGACCTCGAAATTGTCGATGGCATGGTTTACTTCGTGGGTTTACGGGGATCTACGCTTTATTCTGTTCCCCTGGACGATATCCGCCCGGAAACGCTCCAGCGTCATTTCGCGAACGAATTCGGGCGACTCAGAACTTTACGGCAGGGTCCTGATGGTTTACTCTATATGGGTACTTCCAACACCGATGGACGCGGCAGCATTCGCGAAGGAGATGACAAAATTTTCAGAATCGATCCAAATCAATTGCCTTGAATGGAGGCGGCAAAGGTCACCTAAAACCAAGAATAGGCTGTGAATCACAAATAACCAAGGCGAGCGTTGGAAAAGACGTTTTGTTGGTAAAATATGACGAGAACACCCACACAGGAGTAAGTATGCCCAGGTCTAGTCGTAAGTTAGAGTATCACGCCAAATATCCCTATCCCCGCAACCTGACCCGCCGGGGGGTTCTAAGAGGGGCAATCAAAGTTGCGTCGGGGATACTGCTTGATTACAAAATAGAAGGAAAAGAAAACCTGCCAAAAGGTGGTCCTTTACTGATCGTGGGTAATCACTTCAGTTTTTTGGATTCGATCAGTCCGATACATGTCACCAGATACGCCTTGGAGTTCATCGGTGATTCTGAAATGCCCATGGCACCAGGAATCGTCAAGTTTTTGCCCAGCATATGGGGTGCTTTGAAAATCACGCAGGGCAGACCAAATCTCGAAGCGATTAGAGCAGCTGAAGCTATCCTGGAACAAAATGGCATCCTGGCAATCTTCCCGGAAGGGCATGTGCATAAACCTCCCCTCGGTAGTCCTTTACCTGGTGCAGCATTTTTAGCGCTTCGCCTGGGTGTGCCTATCATTCCGATCGGCACTTATAGCGAAGATGATTGGAATATTTTTGGCACCCTTACCACAAAACATCGGCTAGCCCGGGTCGTTACCCGCATCGGCAAAATATTTGGACCACTTGTTGTTAGAGATCCGAATCGTGTGCCAGCCAGAGAAGAAGTGAACCAGGCAGGGCAGGAAATTATGGAGCAAATCGCCCAAGTACTTCCCGAATCAGCCCGAGGTCCTTATCTGCTTGATGCAAACAAAGTTTGTGAAAGTATCTGTTTCAAAAGTGCGTGATTAGGATGAAAGAGGAAGATCATCATTGAT
>WOYI010701095.1_pt1 | contig 11437 bp, 8 predicted proteins | sample 6423411 | NCBI WGS metagenome assembly WOYI01 (sample SAMN13441803, study PRJNA592873) | oil field metagenome | biome: oil field; feature: oil-well bore; material: oil-contaminated soil; isolation source: oil-contaminated soil from oil-well borehole | place: Germany: Wietze | collected 2016-10-18 ... | reverse complement strand
CGGAGGCCTTGATTTCGACCAGCACCTCGCCCGCCCGGGGGCCGTCCAGTTCGACAGTTTCAATCGATAGTGGAGCGCCCGCTTGATAGGCGACGGCAGCTTTGACTTGCATAGTGTTCTCCTGAAGTGGGGCGTTAGTTTACGGCATGCTATTTTTGGTATGTTCGTGATTCTAAGGCCATCATGTACCGATGGTGCCGCATCCGCAAGGCGATATGCAGGAAGCACAGTCTTCTTTTGGCAAATGAAAAGCGATAAAAATTTTTCAGGCTTGAATTCCGTGATTTAATCTGCAATAAATTGGGCGTATTTTAGTGGACGTATTTCGCTCGCAAAAAACTTTTCTGCCACCCTTAACCATCGCCATGCTGTTGCCCTGCCTTCAAAAGGCTCAGCGCATCGGTGAGCCAATAACGCCGCAATAACGCCGCACTGGTATGCAAAAAAAATATTCTGATCTCATCCTTACCCATCTTGCCCTTGTACTGCTAGTGGCTGGTTGCGTGCTGGTACTGTGGCCCTTCCTGACGGCGCTGATCTGGGCGGCTATCCTGGTGTCTACCAGCTGGCCGGTTTTTCTGTCACTGAATCGATTACTGGGAGAACGGCGTATTTTTGCAGCAACCCTGATGACATTGCTTGTTACCCTGGCGCTACTGGCGCCGGTGACTGCCGTCGCCCTAGCACTGGTCGACAATGTCACCGAACTCGCGCACGTGGCTACTGCATTGCTTAAAAACGGGCTGCCCGATGCGCCTGTCTGGCTGACCAGTCTGCCTCTCGCAGGCCAGATGCTTCACGATTACTGGCAGCAGTTAGCACATGATGGTCAGCAGCTGACACATACACTGGAAAGGTTTGCAGAGCCAGCGCAAGCAGCGGCGCTTGCAGGGGGGCGTCTGATGGGTAAGGGGGTGCTGGATATAGCCATCTCCGTATTTCTTTCCTTGTTCTTTTTTCTTCATGGCGAAGCGCTGGCCTCACGCCTCTACATCACGTTGGAACATCTGGCTGGTAGTCGCGCACTTTATTTGCTCGGCATTGCCCGTGGCACAGTCACCGGCGTGGTTTACGGCATCCTTGGGACGGCATTGGCGCAAGGCGTGCTGGCCGCCATCGGCTTTGCCATTGCCGGCGTTCCTGGTCCGGTGCTATTGGGTGTCGCCACCTTCTTCCTGTCTGTGATTCCAGTGGGGCCACCTATCGTCTGGGGCGGCGCGGCCATCTGGTTGTTTCAGCAGGACCAATTTGGCTGGGCTATTTTTGTTGCCCTGTGGGGCTTCTTTGTGGTGAGCACCGTGGACAATGTGATTAAACCCTTCATCATCAGCCGAGGCGCAAAGCTGCCTTTCGCCATCGTCTTTCTTGGTGTGCTGGGGGGCGTGCTGGCATTCGGTGTCATTGGTGTCTTCCTTGGCCCGACCTTGCTTGCCGTGGGCTACAGTTTGGCCATCGAATGGACATCCGCAACGGCATTGCAAGCAGCGGCCAATAATAAAAACCCGGAGTGAAAATAAAGCAGTTCACCTGCGCACCGGATTGCCTTATTTAATTCAGTCCTTTTCTCATCACGGTACAGTAACAACCACTTTACCAATCTGCTGATTGCTCTCCAGATACTGGTATGCGTAGACAATCTGATCGAGTGTGAAGGTCTTGGCGATGATGGGTTTGAGGCTCTTGTCCTTGAGGCCGGAGAGGATGAATTCACATGCCGCTGCATGTCTCGCCTTATTGGCCATATCCGGAAAAATGAGATAGGGACGCATGGTGAGCGACTTTCTCATGGCCTGCATATAAGGGAAAGGGGTTTCGTGCCCACGGCCGCTCAGGTTGCCATAAATCACGAAAACGCCGCGTGGGCCCAGTGCTGCGGCCAGGTCGTTCACACCGGGCCCGGCGATGGGGTCAAATACCATACACGCGCCTTTTCCGTGAGTGATCGCCATGACGCGCTCGGCGATATTTTCTTCTTCACTAACAATGACGTGTGGTGCACCGCTCGCAAGCAGCGCATCACGTTTTGCTGCAGTGCGCGTGACTGCAATAGGCAACGCACCAAGGCGCTGGGCAACCTGGATGGCAGCTAGTCCAACGCTGCTGGAGGCGGCGGTGATTATGACAGCATCAGATGCGGTGAATGGGGCGAGCTCGCTTAAGGCACCCCAGGCGGTCATGTAAGGCATCCAAACGGCAGCGGCTTCGACCTCGTTAAGTTCTACAGGGCGCTTTATCAGGGCAGCGCTGGGCACGATCGCGGATTCTGCGCACACACCATAACGTGTCATCGAAAATTCTGGAAGTATGCATACGGGGTCACCTGTATTGAAACCGCTTTTTGCATCGCCCAGGGCTTCGATAATTCCTGATGCTTCATAGCCAATGCGTGAGGGGAACACGGGCTGCTCAATATAAGTGCCCGAACGAAATGCAGCCTCGGCACGATTCAGGCCGATACTTTGAATACGAATACGGGCTTCGCCTGCACCAGGCTCACCGATTGTTTCATCTTCAACCTGCAAAACTTCTGGACCACCAGTTTGATAAAAATGGACGACGCGTGCCATGGTTTTTCCCTTTGCCTTTGTATTATTGAAACTCTTCCACTGTAGTATAAATCCTGAAATAGATACAGCATCATTGCTGTAGTAGCCGTAATATGAGCGCCGACTTTTGAAAGGAATAGCATGATGAATCTGGTGAATTTGCAGGGGAAGCGCATTCTCGTGACACAAGCCGATGCATTCATGGGGCCGGTTTTATGCGAAGTATTGGCAGAGTGTGGTGCAAAAATCATTGCTGACACGGGGCCATTACTAACGCCAGAGCGCATTGAGTCTCTCATACAAAAGACTGGGCACATAGATGTCCTGATTGCCAATCTGGCGATTCCTGCACCGAACACGCAGGCGGTTGAAGCCACTGATGACGAATGGGAGTCGGTCTTTGATCATATGGTGACACCTTTGCCACGCCTGGTGCGCGCGGTGTTGCCGCAGATGGTCGAGCGTCGTGCGGGCAAGATTTTGCTCATGGGAAGTGCCTCTGCGCTGCGCGGCATGAAACGCCGCTCTACTTACAGCGCGGCACGGGGTGCGCAGTTGGCCTATGTACAATCGATTGGTGTGGAGATGGCGCCACTGAATATCCAGGTCAATGCCATTGCGCAAAATCTTGTTGAGAATCCAACATACTTCCCACCGGAAGTACAGGCGCTACCGGCCTTTCAAGAGCGCATCAAATGGGAAGTGCCGCTAGGTCGCCTGGTGAGTGCACGCGAGGATGCAAGTTTTGCCGCTTATTTATGCACTACCGCCGCTAACTGTTTTGTCGGGCAGATATTTCCAGTATGTGGCGGCTGGGTACCGCGATAATTGTTGGCAGCAGAGCGCGCAAGAGGAAAAGAATAGATGCGTCGTGCCCTAGGTGACAAAATCATCCTGCAATAGTTGTGAAAACTGGGAAATGGGCATTGGTTTACTGAAAAGGTAGCCTTGAAAATGGGAACAGCCTTCTGCCAGCAGCAAGTTTTTTTGTTCTACGGTTTCCACTCCTTCGGCAATTACATCCAGATTGAAGCTTTTTGCCGTTGCGATGATGGTACGCACAATTGCTCTGTCCTGCAGATTGCTCTCAATGTCTCTGACGAAAGACTGATCGATTTTTAGCTGGGTCAGAGGCAATCGTTTGATGTATTGCAAGGATGAATAGCCTGTGCCAAAGTCATCCAGTGAAAAGCGGATCCCCATGGCCTGTAATTGATTCATTTTAACGATAATGTTTTCAACATCTATTGCCAGCATGCTTTCAGTGAGCTCCAGCTTCAGCCCCCGAGGATCAATCGCGTGACGCTCGACGATGGCGTTAACCTGAGATGTAAAGTTAGGGTGAATAAATTGCCGAGCACTCACATTGACCGCCAGTGTTAAATTTCGTGTTGCTTCATGCTGCTGCCATATTTTGATTTGAGCGCACGCGGCATTCAGAACCCATAGTCCAATCGGCACAATTGAACCGGTTTCTTCTGCCAGTGGAATAAATTGCAAGGGTGAAACCAAGCCCTTTGTCGGATGATTCCATCGGATCAGGGCTTCTGCGCCTTGTGCCTTGCCCAGTTGATCTACCTGAATCTGGTAAAACAGCACGAATTGATCATGCTCCAAGGCATCATGCAAATCGCTTGAGAGTGCAACTTTTTCAGTAACGAATGCTTCCATTTGGGAATTGAAAAAACACAATGCATCCCGTCCGGCTTGTTTGGCGTGATACATCGCGATATCAGCTTGTTTTATCAGTGTATCTGCCAAAAATTCATTTTCACTTTTGAACAACACTGCACCAATGCTTGGCGTGGTACGTTGCTCTTTATTATTTAAAAGGTAAGGCGCACGAAGTGCTGCAAGAATTTTATCGCCCGTAGACTCTGCCTGCTTTGCGGCTGCTGCAGGATCTTCGCGCAAATTTTCGAGCATGACAACAAACTCGTCACCGCCAAGTCGTGCCACAGTATCTTCATTCCGAACGCAAGCAACTAGTCGCAAGGCGACTTGGTGCAGCATGATATCGCCAGCAGCGTGTCCCAATGTGTCATTAATACTTTTGAAGTTATCCAGGTCGATGAATAAAAGCGCGCCATGCCTGCCACTGCGCGAATTGGCAGACAATATTCTTTTCAGTCGATCCATCAGCAATCGACGGTTAGGCAAGCTGGTCAGCTCGTCATAGTAAGCGAGCCTGAGTACCTGTTCTTCCATTTTGGCACGCTCAATGGCAATGCCAGCAAGTGTTGCCGCTTGAGTGATCAGTGAAATGTCGGCGTTACTGGGACGGTGCGGGTTACGGTAGTAAATGGTGAGGATACCCAGCACCTTGCCAGTCGAAGAAAGAATCGGCTGTGCCCAGCAAGCGGCCAGTCCGGCTCGAGAGGCTAGCGGTTGATAGGGAGACCAGGTTGGATCTTGTAAAAAGTCTTCCACGACAACACGCTGACCCGTAAAAGCTGCTCTGCCACATGGTGTTGCATCTGCGCCAATGCTAATGTTAGTTACAGCGGCTGCGAAAAAATCGGGGAGATTGGGGCCTACACCGTGTTTGAGATGTTTACCTTCGCTATCCACTAAAAGAATGCTGCCAAGGCTGTCTGAAATCAACTGTTCTGCCGCCACGACAATAGCTTGCAGTGTGTGGGGTAAAAGTAATTCTTTTGTTAATAACTCCAGTGTGTCACCACGAAACTTTTCTGCGCGCTCTATTTGTTTGCGTTCAGAAATATCACGAACTGTTACCTGAATACACGGCTTGCCCTCAAGTTCCATTGAACTGAGCAAGACTTCAGCGGGGAAGAGTTTTTTATTGTCAATGCGTTGGCATAGCCATTCGAATCGGCAATGCCCAGCTTCCATCGCGCGTTCGAGGTTTGCATTGAGCAGCGTAAAGGAATCAGTACCACAGGGCTGGTTTTCTGGTGAGATCTGGCTGGGGTGTAGCTTCTTAAATGTTTCTGCAGTGGAACAGCCGAATATTTCGAGTGCCGCTTTGTTGCAGTCAAAAAAGCCTTTGAAATCATACAGCATCACTGCATCACTGGTGCTTTCAAATAACAAGCGCAACTTTGTTTCGGATTTACGCAATGCATCTTCCGCTTGCTTGCGGCCAGTCAGATCGCGCCAGAGCGAATGCAGCATTTCTTCGCCGTTCATGACGATGCGGGTGAGCACCACTTCAATAAGAATGCTCGTACCATCGGCATGAAGATGCATCCATTCAAAACGATGTGCCCCTATTTTCGAGGCAGTATTTACCATTTTGATGGTTTTCTCATGCGAGTCACTGCCATCAGGCTGAAATGGTGGGGAAAGTTGTTCAGGTGAGCGACCGATCACGGCCGGTTTGTCCGGATAGCCGAGTATTTGCCATGCGGCTCGATTGCAATCCACGATGACACCATTTTTTTTGCACAGAAAACAGGGGTCGCCCATTTTTTCGAACAGCATGCGAAAAACAGAATCGTGAGGGCTGTTTATTTGACTCATCTTGATCCTGAATGTCTTTTGGTTTTATTTCTAATGATGAAGCACGACGTCCAATGTTTAAAACTATATGGCTTCCTGAGTTTAAAAACCAGCAAAGTAATCATAACAAATGCCCCCAATTCACATCGCGCATTGGGGATCAATTTTTATGAAAACTTGATAACTTATTTCAGCGTGTGACTGGCTTGTAGCGTATCCGCTTGGGCTTGGCGCCCTCTTCACCGAGACGTTTCTTCTTGTCATCTTCATATTCCTGATAATTGCCGGTGAAGAAGCTCCACTGCGATTCACCTTCTGCGGCCAGGATATGGGTGCAGATACGATCTAAAAACCAGCGATCATGGCTGATGACCATGGCGCAACCAGCAAATTCAAGCAGCGCGTCTTCCAGCGCACGCAGGGTTTCCACGTCCAGATCGTTGGATGGTTCATCGAGCAGCAGCACATTGCCGCCCGTCATCAACGTCTTGGCCAGATGCAGCCTTCCGCGTTCGCCACCGGAGAGATTACCAACCAGCTTTTGCTGGTCACCGCCCTTGAAGTTAAAGCGGCCGATATAGGCACGGCTGGGAAGTTCAACTTTGCCGATGGTGAGGATATCGGCACCATCAGCGAGTTCATCAAACACGGTTTTTGTGCCATCAAGGCAATCGCGGCTTTGGTCGACATAGGAAATTTTCACCGTAGGGCCGATGATAACGTCGCCCGTGTCGGGTTTGTCTTGCCCTGTGATCATTTTGAATAGCGTTGATTTACCCGCGCCATTGGGGCCGATGATGCCAACAATCGCGCCGGCAGGCACGGTGAATGAGAGGTTATCAATCAGCAGACGGTCACCAAAGCCTTTGCTGACATTGTGAAATTCGATCACCTTGTCACCCAGCCGCTCGGCGACGGGGATAAAGATTTCATGGGTTTCGTTGCGCTTTTGGTATTCCTCGTTGGAGAGCTCATTAAATCGTGCGAGACGGGATTTGCTCTTGGCCTGGCGCGCCTTGGGGTTGCTGCGCACCCATTCGAGCTCTTCCTTCATGGCCTTCATGCGGGCATCCTGCTGCTTGGACTCAGTTTCCAGCCGTGCTTCTTTTTGTTCCAGCCAGGAAGAGTAATTGCCCTTCCAAGGGATGCCCTGGCCGCGGTCAAGCTCCAGAATCCATTCAGCAGCGTTGTCTAAAAAGTAGCGATCGTGGGTAACGGCCACCACGGTGCCGGGGAAGCGGGTGAGGAACTGTTCCAGCCACTCTACCGATTCAGCATCCAGGTGGTTAGTCGGCTCATCCAGCAGCAGCATGTCGGGGCGCGAGAGCAACAGCTTGCACAGCGCTACGCGGCGCTTTTCACCGCCGGAAAGCTTGTCGATTGTGGCGTCCCACGGCGGCAGGCGCAACGCGTCGGCAGCCAGGTCTAGCTGGTGCTGGGTATCGCTGCCTGAGGCAGCAAAGATGGCTTCAAGCCGTGCCTGTTCTTCAGCTAATTTGTCGAAGTCGGCTTCGGGCTCGGCATAGGCAGCGTAGATGGCCTCCAGCTTGGCTTGCGCGGCCATCACTTCACCCATGCCCGACTCAACTTCTTCGCGTACGGTTTTGTTCGGGTCGAGCTGTGGCTCTTGCGGCAAATAGCCGATGTTCAGGTTAGGCATCGGCGTGGCTTCGCCGATGATATCTTTGTCAATGCCCGCCATGATTTTCAGTACAGTCGATTTACCCGAGCCATTCAAGCCGAGTAAACCAATCTTGGCACCGGGAAAAAATGAAAGAGAGATGTCTTTGAGAATTTGACGCTTGGGCGGCACGATCTTGCCGACGCGATTCATGGTGAAAACGTATTGAGCCATAAGGGTTTCAGGTATTGGGAACAAGTAAAAAAATTAAAAAACGGAAATCTTTCTGGCTACATCGGCTTTAGCGGCCGATGAAGCAGGGAGAGAACTGACTATTCAGCCCGACCAACAGGTTTATGCCCCCAGATGCTGACGGTGTTGTGGCGTGTGACAGCCCACGTGTCATCAACCGTTCGGGCACCCCATCCAAACTCGACTTCAATGCCGGAAGGAGTTTTTGAGTAAAAAGAAAACATGTGGTCATTGGTGTGTTTGCCTAGCGTTGTCGTAATCACATTATCCAAACCGAGGCGATCGTAGGCGAAGCCAACATCATCCATGGATAAAGTCTCCAGCATGAAGTGATGGATCTTCTTGGGCACGGGAATAGCCGCAATTGCCAGCGTATGGTGACGCTCATTGCAATGCAGGAAATACAGGGGGATTTTCATGTCCGGCCCCAGGGTGAGATCAACAATGTCTGACATCTCAAAACCCAATATCTTGGTATAAAACTCCAGCGTTTTGAGCGCATCCGGAACACAGCGAACGATATGCCCCAGACCTTGGTTACCCGTCACGAAACCGGATACGCCAGTGGTCGAAACAAACGGTTGCTCAAATACTTCCGTGGCACCGTAATACAACTCGACAGTCAGGCCGAATGGATCGACAAAGGAAATTAAATCAATTACGCCACGTCGTTTGGCCAGCGCAGCGTCGCCCGGCGAGACGGTAACGCCTGCCTGACGGAGTCGCTCAGTCATCTGTGCTAACCCTTCTGCGTTGGCAACTTCGTAGCCGGTGTAGGCTAAATCGTCGTCTTCACTTTGGTGTACGGCGATGCGCCAAGCCCTGGAATCCATGCGAAAGAGGGCGTTGCCATCGATATAACCTGCTTCCATCAGCCCAAATTTTCCGGCTAGGCAAGTCCGCCATGCTTGGACGTCTTTCACGCCAAAGCCCAAATAACCTAAATTTTTTACGCTCATGGTGTCCTCTTTTTACAGGTGCTGGGGTGATGCTTTTTTGTTGTTGATTAGTATAGATAAAACGTACACAAGTTACATCAGTTTGATTGACCCGCTTCAGCCAGCCAATCAGGCTTGAGGCTCCCTCGGTTTTTTGTCCGCCAAAGGGTGGGTTTCATGCTACCTGCTTTGTCGGCGCGTTATCTCAGCAGTTGCCCTTTCGGCTCGTCGAGCAAGTCATGCCTAAGCTTTACCCTTTTTTGACGCGCTTGACCGCCAGTGCCTTGAACTCGGCCGTGTATGTCGGCTTCGGTATCTTCATTTCCTGCCTTCCAAAAGTGACGCTAACTTTAGTTTAGGCCACGCTTGGCAGGCGAGATTTCGGGGGAAGCTCAGGCGCAGCCTCATTGACAAAGCGTGCAACGAATGCGCCTTCTTGTCCGCGTGGAATCGCGATACGCACGCGATGACCGCTGCCTGGGGCGGCATTGATCGCCGTGTCATCAGCGCCGACTATTTGCGTCAGGACGTGTTCGCTGTTGCCTGTGGGGTGAACCAGCTCGATGCGGTCGCCCACGCTGAATTTGTTTTTCACCTCGATCTCGGCCAGGCCATCGGCGGCGTAACCTAAGACATCGCCGACATACAGGCTGCGGCTAGATTCGGAACTGCCTTTCAAGTAATTTTGATGCTCACGATCCGGGTGACGATCATAAAACCCAGGGGTGTAGCCGCGATTTGCCAAGCCATCCAGATCGCCCACCAACCGTGGATTAAACGGTCGGCCCGCCACCGCATCGTCAATTGCCTGACGATAACTTTGGCAAGTACGCGCAACGTAGTAGGGTGATTTGGTGCGGCCTTCTATTTTTAGAGAGTCAATGCCCAACTCGGTTAATTGTGCGACATATTCAATGGCGCGCAAATCTTTCGAATTCAAAATATACGTGCCGTGTTCGTCTTCCTCAATCGGCATGAGCTGGCCGGGGCGCGTGGATTCTTCAATCAGCCAGGCATCTTCATCCGGCCGATTGACCAGCTTCGTGAGACTTTCTGTCGGCTGCGTGCTTTTGCAGCAACTGCTATCCGCAGCACTCACGACGGGAATCGTGGTTGGTCGAGGATGCAGCAGGCTGATATCGCCCGCGCCATCGGTTTTGGCTGGCAGCACTTTGTAATCCCAGCGGCAGGAATTGGTGCAACTGCCCTGATTCGGGTCGCGGTGGTTGAAATAGCCAGAGAGCAGACAACGCCCGGAATAGGCGATACACAGCGCACCATGGACAAAGACTTCGAGCTCCATCTCCGGACATTCCTGGCGAATTTCAGCAATCTCATCAATGGATAATTCGCGTGACAGAATCACCCGTGAGACACCGATGCTGCGCCAGAAACGCACCGCTGCATAGTTCACCGTATTGGCTTGCACCGACAGATGAATCGGCATCTCTGGCCAGGTTTCACGAATCATCAGCATCAGGCCGGGGTCGGCCATGATCAGCGCATCGGGCTTTAAGGCAATGACCGGCGCCATGTCGGCCAGATAGGTTTTGAGCTTGGCGTTATGCGGCACAATATTGCTCACCACATAAAACTTGCCACCACGCTGATGGGTCAGTTCAATGCCTGCGGCCATATTTTCAATCTTGCCAAAATCATTGTTACGCACACGCATGGAATAGCGCGGTTGGCCCGCATAAATGGCGGTGGCACCGTAATCCAGCGCCGTGCGCGTCATTTTCAGGGAACCTGCGGGGGCCAAAAGCTCAGGAGTTTTCATGCGATACCTCAGTGACAATTCAATAGGTTGGAGTTTACTGACTATCTGGCAGCAATGCTGGCACTGGTGCAACGCAAAAGCCTATTTGTCGGCATAATTCGCATATGAATGATGAACTCTGGATGATCGAGGCGCTGGCTCTGGCGCGCGAAGCGGGCGCGGCGGGCGAAGTGCCGGTCGGTGCGGTGGTCGTGCTCGACGGGCAGATTATCGGGCGTGGTTTTAATCAGCCGATCAGCCGCCAGGACCCGACGGCGCATGCGGAAGTCGTGGCGCTGCGCGACGCGGCGACGCGGCTGGGCAATTACCGGCTGCCAGGCGCGACGCTGTATGTGACCCTGGAGCCCTGCATGATGTGCGCCGGGGCGATGATGCATGCGCGCCTTGCGCGGGTGGTTTTTGGCGCGGCAGACCCGAAAACCGGTGTGGCGGGCAGTGTGCTGAACGTGTTTACCGAGGCGCGCTTGAATCATCATGCCGCAATCACCGGCGGCGTGCGCGCGGAAGAATGCGGGCAACTCCTGTCGAGTTTTTTCGCCGCCCGCCGCAACCGCACCGAGCTGGCCTGACATGCACATCCGCATCAGCCTGCCGCTGCAAACGCTGGAACTTTTTGACGCGCGCAGCAACCTGCTCGCCACCTATCCTGTGTCTACTGCAAAGAACGGTGCGGGTGAGCGAAACGGCAGCTATTGCACACCACGCGGGCGGCACATCATCCGTGCAAAAATTGGTGGAAAAGTCGGCGCTGGTGATACGGCAAGGTGTGTTGAAAACACCGTCTTCGTGCGCCGTCGGCCGACGGGGGAAATCTGGTCGCCCGAGCTGGCTGCGC
>WOYI011444344.1_pt1 | contig 11438 bp, 15 predicted proteins | sample 6423411 | NCBI WGS metagenome assembly WOYI01 (sample SAMN13441803, study PRJNA592873) | oil field metagenome | biome: oil field; feature: oil-well bore; material: oil-contaminated soil; isolation source: oil-contaminated soil from oil-well borehole | place: Germany: Wietze | collected 2016-10-18 ... | reverse complement strand
GGACCTGCTCGCGCAGGCCTGGCTGGATCACAGCGCTCATGGGCGGGCCCCGCTGGGGGATTCACCGGGCATGGCGTATTCGACGCCGACATACATCGGCAGCGTGGTCGAGTAGCCCGGGATGGGCGCGCCGCCCGGCCCCAGGTGGGGATAGACGTACATCACCAGGGTGGGATTGGGCAGGCGCGGGAAACGGCCACTGATCTCGTTCTCGGCGGTGCGGGTGTAGCCTTCCAGGTCAGCATCACCGGAGGCAATGGGACGCGGCTCGGCCAGCACACGCTGAGTGCGGATAATGTCCCCTTCCTTGTTCTTCGCGGCCGATGATTTCTCATCCACCACCCAGTATTCGCGGCCATGCATCTCCAGCCGGGCCCGCTCCATGTCGCTGGCCCCCATGGATTTGAAATGCCCGTCATAGATCTGCTTCATGGTCGGGGTTTCCTTGGGAAAGATCCGATCCTTGCTGCCCATGCAGCCTTGCAGGCCTAGCGCGGCCGCCAGGCTAATCCAGATCAGGCTGGCGGAACGGATCGTTCTGGCCTGTGACATGACTCAATCTCCTGCCTTGCGGGTCATAGTCGATCTTCAATTCACGATCGAGGTGGACGGCCAGCTTCATGCCGGGAGGCGCGAAAATGGCGTCATAGCTGTTCTCCATGCGTTCCTTCAGCCACTCGTCGGTTTCCTTCACGCCGCCCTGCAGGGCGCTCGCCCAGACGAACTTGCCCTTGTCGCCGGTCACCGCCGAATTGGTCCCCCCCAGGCCGGTCAGGATGGTGGTGGTCTGACTGGCCGCTGCGGCCGCCGCGGCCGCCTCGGCTGCGGTCAGCCCCACGCGCGAGGCCAGGTAGGTCGGGGCGTTGGTGATGCGCTGGCCGGACACGCAGGGTATGCCCAGGTCATCGGAGACCCAGCCCAGGCTGTTCTGCATGTCGGTCGCTGTATTGCCCGTCATGGGGACCTGCCCGGCGGTGTTGCCGGAAGGTGCGTCATTGGCATTATTGGCATTGTTCTGGTCGGCCGAAATGGTGCGAATGGTCCCGTCCTGGAACACATAGGTGACGCTGTTCACCCGGCCATGGACGCAGGCCAGCGTCCAGTCGCCGACCGCGAAGCCGGAAAAAATCATGCCTTCGACGTTGGGGATGTCGTAGCCGTTGGCGGCCAGGTTCTCCTTACCCACGATCACCTTGAAGGGCACCGGGTCACGCACTGTGCCCTTGATCGGCACGCGGCCGATCAGTGCAGTGAGGCCGGTGCCACCAATCAGCGTCGCGTTGCGCGGCACGGTGTAGTAAGGCTGCAGCGGCTCTTTCTCCAGGTGGTTCGACGGGAAACCCGACTTGCCGCCGCCCAGCAGGCCCCCGCCGGACTGACCCGCGGTGGCCGATGCCGGCACGAAGCCGGTTTTCTTGTCGTCGGGCTGATCGAGGGGCCGGATCCACATGACCTCTTCCTTGCCCTCCCCGTCCAACCCGAATCCCACCGGGACCTCGCCAGATTCGCCGGGTTTCGATTGACCCAGGCCATGCACCTGGGCGCTCAGCTCCTCGATGCGCGAGGTGAGCGCACTCATCCGGTCACCGCTCCGGTCTCCCTCCTTGGAGGCCCGCACATCCCGCTCCAGGTCTGCCTGCTTGTCGCGCAGGCCCTGGTTTTCGGTGCGCATGGCATCGAGAGCGCTCTTGACCTCGCCCAGGCGGGCAGTCAGGGTGCGAATGGTGTCGGCCGGTGTATCGGCATCAGGCACCGCGGCCTGGGGGACTTCCTTCATCGCGGTGGTGTCGCCCGGGCCGTCGCAGGAGCGCACCCCGACGAGCACCAGGATGGCCAGGACGGCCAGGGCCAGGAGAGGCAGGAGACGGTTGCCGGCCATCAGTAGACCCCCCGCAAGGCGTGCTCGAAGGGCTTGGCCGAGATCAGATAGACGGCCGTGGTGTCGGCCTCATCCCCCTTGGGGAACAGGCGCGCGTGCTGGAAGGTTGCGGCCACCCACAACCCGCGCAGGCTGCGCGGATCCAGGATCACGGGCGACATGCCCATGTTGCGCAGGCGCACCGCCGTGATGTGGAGATTACCCGACCGCCAGGCAATCAAGGGTGTGGCCTGGATGGACTCACCGCGCACCAGATCAATGAGGCGTCCATCGACCGGCGCTTGAAATACCCCCGGCAGCGTGGGCGCGAGGCGCCGGGGGGCATAGAGGCTCTGGGCCGCGAAGCGCGTCAGGGCGCCATAGTCATAAGTCGGCATCTTGGGCGCAGTGACCGTGCCGGCGGCGACCGTGCCGGCGGCGGACGCCATCCCGCCAGCGCCGCCATCCACCTGCGCCGGGGCGGCTGCCTGGGTGACGATGACCGGGGCCGTACTGGCCGATGACCGGGCCGACAGGTCCACCAGATAGATCTGGCCGGTTGCGGTATCACGGACCTGGATGCGCTGGGGGGTGAACTCGCTCTTGGCCACCCAGTAGACCGTGCCGGCAACCACCTGGGTGCGCACCGTGTCGGCAAGGCCTGCGGGCATCCCCACCTCCACCGGCGCCGGGAATGTCACCTGCCGCTCCTGCCCGATCGGCAAGGCAATCCCCAGCGGAGTGCGGTCCCAGATGATGCGCTCGGGAGGCATCGGTATCGGGGTGGTGTCCTGGGGCGCCGGGATCACCACCGGCCGCGCCGCCCCTTCAGGGGCGGATTCTGCCGCCGCCTGACCCGCTACCAGCGCCACACAGAATGCAAAGGCCAGCGCGCGCTTCATTTGGTTTTCTCCTTCTCCAGGCGATAAGGCCCGCCGCTGTAGCCATCCAGCGCCAACCCCCAGGGATTGCGCTCGCGGTCCACGTCATAGCGCACGACGCGCAGCGGATAGGCCGCCTGGGTGCGCTTGACCACCACGCCATCGACCGTCTCCATCAGCTCCAGGTCAAGCCGGACTTCCCATGCTCCGGGACCGACGATGCGCACCCGCTCCGGGCTGTACTCATGGCCGGGAATGCCGGTCACGCCACGGGTCCGGCCAGCCATCTCCCCGCGCCGCCCCTTGAGATCCATCTCGGCCTTGAGTAGCTCGCGGAACTGCGGGGTCAGGTAAGGGGCCAAGGCATAGATCCGCTGCCCGGCCTCTTTCTGGCCATCCACCTCCCAGCGGTTGAGCTGCTGGAAGATGTACTGGCTGAAGGCATAGACACTCTCCGGCGGCACCTCGCTGGCCTTGAAGCTGACGCCGGCGCGTATATCTGGGGGCAGATGTACGGTCAGGTCCTGTGGGGCGGTTTCCCAGCCGTACCAAAGGGCGCCAATCACCAGCAACTGGGCCGCGATCACGCCGCGCAAGGTGTTGATATGGCTGAGCTGGATGTCCATGGCCTTGTGGTAACCGAACGCCATCAACGGGATCTCCCGATATCCCAGTTCCCGGACCTGCGTTGGAACGGATTACGCCGCAACCCCAGCCGGACCAGGAAGAAATGAATCTGCAGCAGGTAAAAGCCATTCGGCCGGCCGCGCTTGATCCGCTGAAACAGGGTTGCGGATACGAAAACGCTGACCGCGATGAGCCCCGTGGCAGCGCCTGCCCCCATGACTGGGTAGCCGGCGCTGTAGGCGATCACCACGGAGACCGGGGTCCAGATGGCCCCGGCAATGGCGAACAGGGCCCCTAGTTCCCCAGCCGTACAGCCGCGGAAGACGGGCGGTTCGGCGTTCAGCCGCTCCGCCCGCGCATGTAGTCCACCCTGCCGTCCATCCATGGGGTTTCAGATGATCCCCGAGGCAATGCCCAGCAGGAAGGTGACGAACATCACCATGGCGACGCCCACCCCGGATTTGGTCAGCACATCGCTCAGCTCTTCTTTCCCCTTCCGGTAGTTGAAGAAAGCGCTGATAGCGCCGGCCCCGACGATGGCCAGGCCAAGGAAACCGATCACCAGGGTGGCGATCTGTGCGCCGTCCCGGGCATAGCCCTGCAGGGTGGTCATCCAATTGCTGTCGCTGCCGCCGCTGGTCGGCTGGTCCACGGTCGGCAGGGCAGCCCAGGCGGGATGGGTTGTTACTGTGGCGACCGCAACGGCCAGGGCCAGGCCAGCCCGTTCCCGCTGCCGCCGGAAGTTATGAATCAAGCTCATCGACTGATCTCCTTGCGAAATGCCCCGTCAGGGGGAATGCCCCGTCAGGGGCGGACATAAAAACCAACCAACATCGTGATCACCGTCGCCATGATGAGGGTCCAAAAGGCGGGAAATGCCTCCTGCCGTCCGGCGCGCCAGGCCTGGAACTGGGCGATCCCCACCCAGGAGACGAACAGCAGGAAGGCGGCCGCCACCATACTGGCGATGAACAAGGCCAGGGTGCCTGGTGCCAGGCCGGCGCCGGCCTGGAATGCGCCCTCCCAGTTCAACGCCGGTAATCCCCGCGCAGCGGCGGCACCGGATGGGGCTCGGCGGATGGCGCGTCCACATGGTCCTGGATCGCCATGCGGATCCGCGCCAGGTCGCCCCGCAGCCAGTCATACTGGAAGCGGATGCGGGCATCGGGATCCGCCTCGCGCTCCGCCTCCTCGATCAACGGGTTCAAGGCGTCGATCTCGTGGACCATGCGGGCCAGGATGGCCCGCTCGCCATCCCCCTCCGCCAGGACTGGCCCGGCAACGGCCAGCAGCCCGGCCGCCAGGAAACAGAATCGCGCACGTCGTTGGGTCATGAAGTCCTCCTCGATGGAGCCACAATGCAAAATCGGCCCCCACAAAATCCATAGAAAACGGTAAATCCATTCCGAGCGCTTTTTTTTGGTGCCACCAGCATCATTGCAGGGCACTCACAGGTACTTCTTGAACGTTGCCGCGCTCACCATCAATGCGACCCCAAAGCCCGCCGCACAGGGCAGGATCACCAGATTGGGGTGCAGATTGAACGGCAGCGCCAGGTAGAGCACCCAGGCCGCGATGAACAGCGGGAACACCAGGATCTTGGCCTGGTGGTAGATGAACGCACTCTCACGTCCCCCGCCCCAGCGGCGCAGGTCCCGGCGCACCAGCCCCTCGGCGAAGCCCACCATCCCGGCCAGTACGAATACCGGCAGCGCCAGCACCAGGACGGCCAGGCGCAGGGCCGTCACCTGGATGGTGGTGATGGCGGCCATGACATGCTCACTCACCTGGTGGTAGACGCCGTTCAGGGCGCCGAACACCTTTTTCTGCAGGGGGTTGGCGGTGACACTGGTCTCGATGCGCTCGAGCCGCGCGAGATGGGCCTCCAGATGCGTCCGCTCCACCAGCCAGTAATGCACCTGGCCGGCAAAGCCCTCGGCAAAGCGGGCCGCATCGGAGGAGACGATGGATTGGCGCAGGTCCTGGTTCAGGTAGCTCAATTCCGCCTCGTACATCGCCCGGCTGTGCGCCGCGCCCTGCTCGGGCCACCACAAATGCATGCCGATCCACTCCAACAGGATGGAGAAGAAGATCGAGCCGATCAGCCAGAACACCAGGCTGACCATCAGTCCGATCGAGGCCATGACCAGCCCGGCGCGGCGCTCCGTGACCTTTGTTGTCCGCTGCTTTGCAGGTTCAGCCACGATTCCACCATCCATCGCCGCTGGCATAGCGCTGGCGCATTTCCCGGGCGATCTGATCGAGGCTGCCGGGCATGGCCGGGTCATGTCCCGGATCCGGCAGCGGCATGCGCACCTTCCAGAGCACCCCGCCCTCGATGAGGGCGAAGGCCTGGCCCTTGGGCAAGGTCATCACATCGTTGGGGGTGATGATGGGGACCTGGGTGACGGTCAGCCGATCCTCGTTGCGGCTGGTGAAATCCACCCCGGTCGAGAGGTCGGCGCTATCCGTGACCCCGGACACCGTGGTGAGGGCATGGATATCCACTTCGGGCAACTGGTTGGTGAGCATTTCGGCGGTGGCCAGTTCCTTGACCCGCAACATGATCAAGGTATTGAAGTTGCCCGCCACCTGGCCGGCCTTGGGCCGGCTGCCGATGCGGGCCTCCACGTCCGACCAGGTTTGGGTGTAGGCCGTGACCTGGAAGCCCGCCCCGCCCGCCTTGTTCAGCAGCGGGATGAACTCATCGCCGATCAGCTCGTTGAACTCATCGCAGTGCAAGCTGATCTTGGGCAGCGGGCCACTCCGCTCCAGGTCCGGCAAGCCCTCGGTGGTGCCGTGCTTGTAGATCTGGCCGGCGACCGACACCAGGTCCGCAAACATCGAATTGCCCACCGCCGCGGCCACGGTCATGTCCGACAGGGCGTCCAGGCCCACATAGACCACCCCGCCCTGGCGGATCACCTGGCGCCAGTCGAAGATGGGCCGGGGATCGTTGATGTCCAGGTAGTTGGGAGAGATCAGTTCGGCCGTGGCGCCGGTGGTGAGCTTCTCGAGCAGCGGCAGCAGCGAGGCCACGATCTTGTCGAAATAGGTCTTGTCGTACTCGAAGGCGCTGCGCAGGCCATCGGCCACCGGATCGTACAAGCCCTCGTCCTTGACGTACTGGACCAGGGCAATGGTGGTGCGGTCGCGCCCGCGCAGCGCCATCGGCAGGCTGCGATCATCGAGCTGGCCGGCGCGCCGCATTACCTCCTGCTCCCAGCCGGCTGGCGCCACGGTGGGCAGCCACTGCCGGTAGTAGTCCTGCAGAAGGGGATCGATATGGGTGATGTGCCGGACGATCTGGTGATAGTCCGGCCGGCGTCCCAGCGCCACCAGGGCGCGGGCCACGATGTTGGTGAAGCGCCAGGCAAATTCCCGGAAGGCCGCGGAATTGCCCTCATTGGGCAACTGGTTGGCGATGCGGGTTGCCACCTCGGTGATGCGTGAGAACGAGCCCACCGCGTTGTAACGGGCGCTGATGCGCGGATAGCCCAGATGGAAGATGTAGACCTGCTTTTGCCGGCCGGCACGCTTGGCCTCGGCATAGACCCGCTTGAGCAGATCCGCATCCCCCTTGGGATCAAAGACGATGACCACATCGCCCCGGCGAATGTCCTGGGTGATCAGGATTTCCGCCAGCCGGGTCTTGCCCACGCGGGTGGTGCCCAGCACCAGGGCGTGACCCACCCGCTCCCCCAGGTCCATGTAGACATCCTCCTCATGCGGCTCCACCCCGTGCAGGGCGGGATTGCCGCCCACCGGGGGCAAGGGGGCGAGGAGATTCCAGCGGCTGCGCCGCCCCAGCAACCGGGCCACGGGAGCCATCAAGACGGAGTGTTCCCAGACGATTTCCCGGCGCCGCGCCCAGCGATAGAGCGTACCGGGCTCGACATACCGGCGCGCCTGGGGGCGCAGGGTGTCGCGCAGCCGCTGGGTGTGTTTCTGGGTCCACCGGAAACCCTTCCCCAGAAACAGCTTGTTGCGGCTCACGGGGACGCGATCAGCGGTGAGGCTGTAGGCGCGCAGCCGGCGCAGGTTGCGCTGGTAGTTCACCACAGCATAGGCCTGCCGGCCCCGCCACACCGCCACGGAACCGAAGCCCGCCGCCGCCGCGAATCCCACCGATGGGGTCATCATCAGGGCCCACGGCGCCACCAGGCAGATGATCGCCGCGGATCCCGCGACGACAGCCGACCAGGCCTCTACCGGGGGCCTGAGCAAGGCCTCGATCGGGTGATCCTGACTCATTGCTCCATTCCCTCGCGGGAGATCAGCACCGGGTAGTGACGGATTCCCAAGGCCTGGGCGATGTCGGACGCCGGCGCCACCAGGATGGGCAGCCCGCCGGCAGCAGCCGCAACCGCTTCCAGGTCGGCCGGGTTGCGCGCCTGGACCAGTTGCCCGATGGCGGCCACCTCTGCCAGCCGGTCCCGATGGGCCGCCAGCCAGGCGAGGGAGCCGGCGTCGGCCCCGATGATGAACAGCGGCCGGGACAACCCCAGCAGACGTTGACGCATCTCCGGGGACAGGTTCTGGGTGATGGGTCCGGGCGACAATTCCGGGGTGATGACCGGCAACCGCCCTTCCGCCCCGAAGGGATTGCCGCGGCTCGCATAGGGGGACGCCGGCGGCGCCCCCACGAACTCGTCACGGGGATCCCCCGCCTCGAGGTTCAGGATGTCGCGCAGGTAGGGCCGGGCATCGATCGAGCGGCTGGGATCCTCCTGGAGGATGCGCACCGGGTCCGCCAGGACCGTCATGCAGCCCAGCCCCAGGCCCAGCAGCGCCATCCAGCGCTTAGTGCGCACGGCCATCCTCTCCTTCCAGGGTGGCCAGATGGCGCCGCACCTGGTTGGCATATTTACCGGCCCGCTCCGGGTTGGCCGGGGCGTGATAGCGACCCGCAGCCACGATCCAGTCGCCGCACTGGTCGTACATCTCGCGCAGGATCGATGCGCCGATGCGCAGATTGAACCAGGGATCCAGGGCCAGCCAGTGAGTCCTGAGCTTGTCGCCGTGGTAGCGCCAATTCACCTGCATCAGCCCCACATCAACCATCTCGGTGCGGGCAAGATGCTGCATCAGGCCGGCATAGGCGGTATCCCGCGATCCGTAGCGATAGGCCTTGCCCGCCACATTCAGCGTCCAAGGCCAGGGACGGTGATCACGGCTCTCGGGCATCAACAGGCCGCTCTCGGTCAGCGCTACCGCATAGAGCACACCCGGCGGAATACCGTATTCGTCGGCAATCCGGCGATAGGCCGGGGGAATGTCACCCGTTGCATTTGCCGCTTCACACATAAGAATAAGCCCTAGCATCAAGAAGATAGAGATCATGGGATGCTTCATCCTGGCATCCTCGTTATTGGGCGGTCAGTTCCGGGTAGGGCATCAGCCGATCCCCGCGCCGCAGGGCGGCGTAAGGCACCACGCCCCGGCCGCTGAGCTTCCTCAACGTCCCGGCATCGTGGTTCAGGGTGACGCGCCGCCCCTTGACCAGCTCAGGATCGATGCCGTGGGTCTGCGCCCACTCCCGCACCTTGGCGTCGTTCCCATCCGTGCCCAGCACATACACATCCAGGCCCACGTCCTGGCGCTGGCGCAGGGTCGAAAGCGCCAGCCCGGTCGCGGCATCGCAGCCCTTGCAGCCCGGCAGGGCGAACAGCAGGATCCGGTCCCCGGACTGCAAGACCGTCCCGGCCACAGGGGCCGGTTTGCCCGTCTTGGCCCGGTATGCCTCCAGCCGGGCATGGTCGATGGCGGGCTCGGTGAACAGCCGCCGCGAGGCCTCCTGATAGGCCCGCTCGAAGGCCAACACCCGCTCGGCGTCCTCATGGCGCAGCCGCGCCCACAGCTCGGCATAGCGCCGCCGCTCTTCCTCATTGCGGGCATGAATGCCCAGGACCTCCACCGGCGAGATCCCCGGCACGCTCAGGCTGCCCCGGATTCCGGTCATCAGTTCCTGGTAGCGCGCCCACTCCGCCTCCGTAATCCCCCACTCCTTGGCCCGGTTGCGGGTCGTTGCCAGGGGTTCCGCCGGCGTCGGGGCCGCGATCGAGGATTCGAGGCGGGTCTGGGTCACGTCAGCAGCACCGGCACCGGCGCACAGCAGCGCCAGGGCCGCCCCCGCCGCAAAGCGGCTCGCCCGGCGGCTCATGGCGCCGGACGGCAGAGGCTGCCGTCATCCAACAGATACGCCCGGCCGGTATAGGGCTGGGTCAGGTCACGACGCAGCCGGCCGTGATACCCCGCCCCCGGACACGCGCTCGATGCAACCCGCACAGGGGCCGCCACAGGCAGGTGCCGCGCCGTGGCGCGGCCCGATCCGGCACATCCGCCCACCGCCCAGACTCCCAACAGGGCGATGACCGCCAGGACCGCTCCCGATCGCTTCATCACTCATCCCCCAGGGATTGCGTCACGGTCTGCCCCGATGGGGCGCGCCAGACCACTTCCCGGCCATGGATCGCCAACACTTGCCAGCCCTCGAGAGATTCCCCCTCGGCCAGCCAGGCGGACCCCTGGGCGCGGGAAATCGACAACTGGGAGACCCCGCCCCACTGATCCACCCCCAGCACGGTAAATGGCGGTCGCGCCTCGGGCCGGATCGCCTTGCTGCCCTGCTTGCCGGCCGACCGTCCCACCGCGACACGCCGCGCGGTTCCTTCCCCGGCCGACCCCTTGGTGGGCACGACGATCGCCTCGATGCGCCGCTCCTGTTGGGCGACCTGCTGGCTCAGGACCTCCTGACGCTCCTGCCGTTGGGCGGCAGCCTGCTCCAGGGTGTCCAGACGCTGTTTCTGCTGGTCCCGTTGATCCGCCAGATCGCGCACCTGGTTGCTCACGGCGTTCAACCGATCCCCCAGCCCCCGGACCTGTTCGCGCAGCGCCTCCAGATCGCTGACCGGCTTAGCGGCAGCAGGTGCAGCGGCCGGGTGATCGGAATCCGGCGCGGCCGTCTCCCGCGCTTCCAGCCCCTCGCCTTCCGGAAACGCCGGCTCGACCGGCGCCACCGGCAACTCGGCCCGCTCTTCCGGGTGGGTCTGCACGGCGCCCGACTCCGGCGCCTTCAGGTTGACCAATTCGCGCGCGAGGTAAGCCACCCCACCCAGGGCCACCAGACCGACCAGCAGACTGCCCACAATGGCAGCGACGGGTACGCGCCGGACCGGCCGGTCCGCCAGGTCCTCATCGGCCAGCAGCGGCGTGGGCGCCGGATCCGATAACGGCGGAAAAGACGGCGGGGGTTGGTGTTCGTCAGTCATTGGCTGGCCTCCTTGTCACCGAATATCCGGGCGACCCGATCCCCCAGGGGAACAGCGGCCACATATTGCCGGGCAACCTCCTTGCGCGCCTCCGCGGCGCTGTAGCCCGCGAGTTGGCCAGGATCCGGCGCGACCAGCACCGCGCCCACACGCATCAGGTTGATGTTGGGTTTGCCCGCGACGCGGCCGAAGGCCTGCGGGTTGCGCTCAAAGACCGCCATCATGCGCTGGTTGGTGGTATAGGCCGGATCCGGGATCAGGATCTGGGCCACGCTGCCCAGGGTGTCCCCGCGCACGGTCGGCCCATATTGGGTCTGCCCGGTCGGCGCCAAGGCCGCATCCGGCCCAGCCGGCGCTGCCATGTTTTCGATGGGCGGCTCCAGGGGCGGCTCCAGCCGCTCCACCAGGGGAAAGCTGACCGCTCCATTCGACGCACGCGGCGCCACGCGGGCAGCCGGGGGATAGAGCAGCGGCCGATAGGTATCAGCCACCTCGAAGGCCACCAGGCGGTGCACCGGATCCTCGACCAGCCAAAACGCCTCGCCGCCCAGGGTCTCGAGCGCCCGGCGCAGGGACATCGGCCCCAGGGTGCGCTGGGAGGCGGGCAGCGATCGCTGCAACAGCAAATCCTGATTCTCGCCGGCGGCATCAGCGCCTGCCAGGCGGTAACCCGAACGCGCCAGCAGGTAGTCCACTGCCCCGCCCAGGTTGGTAATAAATGGCGGGAAGGTAATGCGCACGATGGTCTCCAGGGGATCGCGCTGATCCGCTGTCGGCACCGGCGCCACCACCGTGTAGCGG
>WOYI010386134.1_pt1 | contig 11439 bp, 12 predicted proteins | sample 6423411 | NCBI WGS metagenome assembly WOYI01 (sample SAMN13441803, study PRJNA592873) | oil field metagenome | biome: oil field; feature: oil-well bore; material: oil-contaminated soil; isolation source: oil-contaminated soil from oil-well borehole | place: Germany: Wietze | collected 2016-10-18 ... | reverse complement strand
GAGATAACAACGACGCTTTCAGCGCTGCCATCGTCGATTTCCTCGAACGACATCCACAACCGATCACCGCATAAGGGCCATAAGGGCCATAAGGGTCATAAGTGCTCGGCATTGCGGGCGCCTGTTGCACTGGGCCACTTTCCAATTCTTCGCTGGGCAGGTCAAAACGGTGCCGGAGTCCCATGGCCGGTGGTCGTGTGGGCGAGAACCCAGCCTTATTTGCGACGCACCTAAATACAACTCATTCGACACCGGCATGTACGCCGCATTGGCTGATTGGGGAACAGACCTCTTTATCATGCAAGTAAATAAAAAAAGGAGGAGAGCATTTCGATGGCCGGGATGTGGTGCCGTGAACTAGGGTATGTTGAGGATGCCCTACCGCGACCATCACGCTCGATCACCGAAATTTTCGGTGATCCTCTTTGACGTTCGGCATGCAACTCTATTCTTCTCGTCCCACGCATCAAGCTCGCTGATTGGGTAAAGAACCGCCTTGCCGACTTTTACAAATGACGGCCCGACCCGCATTGCTCGCCAGTTTCGAAGCGTCCCCACCGAAATGCCGTCACGATAATGCTCTGTGACCAGGCGTCAGGAATTTGCTCTCATTCATTATCTGATGGCTGCTGGGCATGCCAGGTGTCGCCGATCGTATTGGCAGAAAGGAGCGTGAGGGATTGGATGCTCAGCTTCCGTACCCGCAGGATCATTCCGGGGATGGCTGCCATTAAAGGGTGAGTAACCCCCGCGCCCTGATCTACATCAATTCCGCGATCCTGCTTTCAGGGCTATGTTGCAGAAGGTGGCTGGAGCGGGTCGCCCCGCATGCTCGCCACGAACGCCGAATCCGGCTCGCCCGCTCTGCGGCGGCCTACCCGGTGTCGCCATTCACATAACCAAGAGAACGCTTACATGAGCTACACGATCAATCGCATGATCTCCGACGCGAATATCGACGACCTCGACGTGCGGACCCGAAAAGCGCTGCAGACCGCGGCTTCGGCGTGCTGACCGAGATCGACGTCAAGGCGACGATGAAGACGAAGTTTGACGTCGAGATGCCGGCTTATCGCATCCTTGGCGTCTGCAATCCGCAGATGGCGCATCAGGCGATCGGGATCGAGCCTCGCGTGGACGCGATGCCGCCCTGCAATGCCATCCTGCGCGAGGTCGAAGGCGGCGTCGTGGTCAGCGCGATCGACCCGGTGGCGTCTATGCAAGCGATCGAGAACCCTGAACTGACCGCGGTCGCGGGTGAGGTTCGCGACCTTACTATCGAAGGCCGTCGCGGCGATCTGAGATGAATTTGCGCGCAGGGTTTCTCGCGGGTCTTGCGGTCTTCGGGATGCTGGTAGCGCACGCCATGCTCTCCTCGAAGCCACGAGTTCGGTACGTCACGATGCTTGAGTGCGTGGCAGGACTCTGCCCGTCTCGGGGAATGCGGCCAAGTCACCCGACCGATGATCCGTTGCTCGCGTCACGTCAACGCGGAACGGGCGCGACGCCCGGATTCCTGTGCCGCTACGGCGTGATTGCGACCTTCAGAACGCCGTCACGCTGGTGAGAAAAGAGGTCGTAGGCCGCCTCGATGTCGTCCAGCTTGTAGCGGTGCGTCACCAGCGGTGTCAGGTCGACACGCTCGGACCGGATGACTTCCATCAGTCGCCGCATGCGCTCCTTGCCGCCCGGGCAGAGCGTTGTCACGATGGTGTGGTCACCGAGCCCCGCAGCAAACGCGCCGAGTGGTATCTTAAGGTCGCTTGAATAGACACCAAGACTTGACAGGGATCCCCCTGGCCGCAGGACGCGAAGCGCGGCTTCGAACGTTGCCTGAGTGCCCAGCGCCTCGATGGCGACATCGACGCCCCGGCCATCGGTGATGCGCATGATCTCGTCCACGGGATCGACCTTCGTGAAGTCGATGACGTGGTTCGCGCCGAGCTTTTGCGAGATTGCCATCCGCTCGGCCACCCGGTCCACGGCGATGATGGCCGTCGCGCCGCTCAACCGTGCGCCGACTGTCGCGCAAAGACCGATCGGGCCCTGGGCGAAGACCGCGACCGCGTCACCGATGCGGACCCTGCCGCGCTCCGCGCCACTGAAGCCCGTCGACATGATGTCCGGGCACATCAGCACCTGCTCGTCGGTGAGACCGTCCGGCACGGACGCAAGGTTGGCCATCGCGTCTGGTACGAGAACGTACTCCGCCTGGCAGCCGTCGATGCTGTTGCCGAATTTCCACCCCCCCATCGGCTTCCAGCCGTGTTTCGTGCCGGCACCATCCTGCGAGCAGTAGCCGCAGAGGCAGGCGTTGCTCCAGCCGCTCGGAGTGATGGCTCCAGCAATGACGCGCTGCCCCTCCGTGTAACCGACGACCGCAGAGCCGAGCTTCTCGATCACGCCGACCGGTTCATGTCCGATCGTGAGCCCCTTCGCGACCGGATACTCCCCCTTCATGATGTGTACGTCCGTGCCGCAGATCGTGGTGGTGGTGATGCGGATGAGCGCATCGAGCGGGCCGACATCGGGGATCGGTTTTTCATCCAGCGCGATACGGCCGGGCTCCACGAAAATGGTCACCTTCATCTTCTGGGTCATCGATAGCCTCCACTTGTTTGGGGTCGCCGGTCATGCCTTGGCAACTCAGATCACGAAGACCGGGGCAAAGCCGCCCCCCGGCGTCCTGAAATTGGTGGTCTGGCCCTGATAGAGGCGGGCAGCGACCAGAAGCACCTGCGCGTCATATGTATAGAGCCGCACGTCCATCTTGCGCGCCTCGATTGCGTCGTCGATCCGGATCATGCGCTCGCTCGGCTTGACCAAGGTCTGGGCAACGTAGCCGCCATGCGCGATGTCCGACCAGACGCCTTTCGTCACCTTGTCGCCACGGTACACCGCCTTGCCGCCATGTCCGCCTGTCGGCTTGAAGAACAGGCTCTTGCGCGCTCTCCACAATTCATCGGCATTTTCGGGAGTTACAAGGATGGTGTGCGGGACGGATTCGAGCCGCGCAAGAACTGTTGGGGCCAGCCCCCAGGCCTGCAGCGTTGCCGAATCCGAGAGCAGCGAAAGGTTCCGCTTGTCGGCGAGAAGGGCGTGGTTGTGCGGATTTGGCGTCACGACCACCGCACCCTCCCGGTAGGCATCTCTTAGCGCCCTGTGTTCCGGCTGATCGAATGCGAAGTCGGTGACCCGGTTGTAGATAAGGTCGATCGGCTTCCCCTCGACGCTAAGCCGGCCGGCTTCATGGCGAAGATGACTGGCGTCCGCGACAACCGAGTCCACACCGCGAGCGGCCAGCGCCTGCCGCACCAGGACGAACTCAGGATAGAGATGCTGTTCCTCCGGCCGATCGTCGACGATGGCAATTCGGCCTGCGGAACCGCTTCCCCGCTGGCGCATCCATTCGTCCTGGAACATGCGAAATGCCATATCCTCGAAGGTGTGCGGCTTCAAGGGCATGTCCATTTCGGCACAACAGGCGCGCTGAGCCCTTGCAAGAAGAGCGTTGAGGAATGCCCCGCCGGCGTTGGTATTGATCTCGATGAGCCGGGGGCCGTCTTCGCCGAGATGGAAATCGTAGCCCATCAACGCTCCAACAGGGCCGTGATCCACTTGCGAGATTTCCGGCGCCCAAGAGAGGATCGCTGCCTTGTATGCAGCGAGCTGCGCTGTCGTCTCGATTGCTGCGACCACCTCCTGCATCTCGGCCACCTCTGTGGCGGAGAGAAACACCGGAACCTTCGAAAATAAGTGGGCCCTGGGGTGGATGAACGTCTCACAAAACGCCGGGTCACCGGCCTCGTGCTCCAGCGCCTCGCATAGCGACTGACGGTCGAGCGTGACGCAGAAGCAGTTCTTGTTGAGCCGGTCCGAGAGGGTCTGAACTGCACCAAAGGAAGTGGGGTTTGGATCGCTCATCGATCACAAAGCCATTGCTCCGCCCAGACCGGACGCGCTTCAAGCCCGAGGTGGGCGTAGACTATTCTTACGATCATCGTTGCCCCAGCGTTTCGGTCAGCAGGCCGACCCCGAGCGCTGCATCAGTTTTTGCGATCGATTCAGCGGCGTTGCTGATCGTTCCAGATAGTGCCCGGATCGCGTCGATTGTCTCGGGAATAACGATAGCCTGATTATCGACCATGTAAGCGTAGAATAGCTCGTCCCCTTCGACTTTCAGCATGTCCGACCACAGCGCAACCTCATAGAGGTTGTCATGCGGCCGGCCGAGGTCGGCCATGAGTTCCTTGACTGCGTTGATCGCCGTCAATCCGGCATCCATGCGGATCAGGGCGATCCGAGACGATGCGGAGAAGGCTTCGAGCACCTCATCCCTTGAGGCCGGGCGGGTCAACTGCACCGACCAGTAGTGCAGATGCGCCAGGGTCTCTGGCACCTTGACCGCCATCGTGACGACATCGAGATCGGGGTCGACACTCTGCGCATCCGGCCCCTGATGGCTGGGAATCTCGGGCTCGGGGGCGAGCGTGTTCATGATCCCGCCAAGGTGACTTTCCCAAGGGTCTGTCGCCCGGCGCAGCAGCGTCCCGCGCGCGCGACGCAGCAGGCCTGCCTGCTTCAATGCCGTAAGGGTTCTCACGATCGAGGTGGTGTTGCAGGAGACGACGCGCGTGCTGTCCCGGCTCAGCGCACTCGCATAGGTAGATTCCGCAACGAAGGAGTGTCCGGTCACCTCGTGCTTCTCGCCACCCTGCACGATGAACTTGATGCCCCTTTGTCGATAGATGTCGACGTTCACCGCTGCGATCCGCTTCGGCGTGCAGTCGACCACCAGATCGCTCGCCTCAAGCAGATCATCGAGGTTCCCGGCGACCTCGAGACCGGCGTTCCGCATCGCCTCAGCATGGTCCTCAGAGGCCGAGAAAAGGCGGTAACCCTTCTGCGTCGCCATGCGCGGCCGCCAGTCTGCGCTGATATCCGCAACGCCAGCCACCTCCAGATCGTCCTGCAAGGCCACGGCGTCGGCGACACGCTTTCCGATCACGCCGTAGCCGTTGACGGCGACGCGGATCTTTTTCGCTGGGGTCATCGGCTTCTCCTTGCATCGGAAGCGCACGTCCGTGATGTGCCGCTGTCTGTCTGGCGAAATTCTTCCAAGTATTCCACGAAAGTGGCTCAGTTACTGCCCCGAAACCACCCGGCTCGGCAAATTTCTTCGAACGACGTGAGCTTCACCATGGCTTATCCAATGCCATATTCGTTTCCGCTGGCACCGTCAGGGATGCAGCGGCGCGCCGCTGCACCAGCAAGATACCGATCAGCACCAGGACGACACCTGCGGCCTGGATTACCTCGAGCCGCTCGCCGAAGAAGGCCGCGCCAATCATCAGCCCGAAGACCGGCACCAGAAACGTGAAAGCGTTGGCCAGATTGAGCGTAACTCGCTCCAGCACCTCGAACCAGAGCCAGAATGCGAGCGATGATCCGAGGCCCGCAAGAGCCACGAGGACGAGAACGAACTCCGGCGACCACATCAGCAACGAGACATCTTCCGTCAACATGGACAGCAGAGCCAAGGGTGCCGCGCCGATGAGCAACTGGTAACCCATCGCCATGATGGGGTCGGCCTGGCCGGTGAGGGCCGAAGCCTGAGCGCCAAACAGGAACAAGCGATTTGCCGAACGATCTGCGACAAGCGCGCCGAACAACTGAAGATGGACTTTGCGTTGTGGAGTCGGGCGTCGGTGGTTCAACTGATCGAGCAGGAATACGGCATTGCGCATTGGATGATCATCGACGAGGCCTTCAACTCAGACCGGCTGATCGAGTTTCTGGTAGCCTTGATCAAGGACGCCGGCCGGAAGGTGTTCCTGATCCTCGATAACCTGCGTGTCCATCACAGCAAACCCATGAATGCGTGGGTGTCTGAACGGCAGGACAAGATCGAGTTGTTTTACCTGCCCAGTTATAGCCCGGAACTCAATCCGGAGGAGCGTCTGAAAGCCGATCTCAAGCATGCTTGTCCTAAGCTGAAGGCCTAACTCATTGTAAATTCTGCGAGTCTTCTTCATGTTGATTGTCGATCCCTCACGACGCAGCAGCACATGGAGGTGACGGTAGCCATAGCGAACCCGCGTCTCGCAAATTTCCTTGATGCGACGTTCGAGCGCGGCCTGCCCGGTGCGGCGGGATTTGTAATGGTAGGTGGAGGTGTCGAACTTCAGCGCCTTGCAGGCCCGTCGGATCGATATCCCCCAATTCACCAGCATCCCGTCGACCAGCTTGCGCTTGCGGGCAGGCCTCAGAGCTTTCGGCGGATGACGTCCTGCAGCATCTCGTGATCGAGCGTCAGATCGGCAACGATCTTTTTCAGACGCCCATTCTCATCCTCAAGCGCCTTCAACCGGCGCATCTCCTTAGGCAACAGGCCGGCATACTTCATTCTTCCAGTTGGAATAGGTCGCCTGGCTGATCCCGGCCTTGCGGTAGATCTCTGCCATGGGCACGCCGTCATCACCCTGCTTCAGAATGAACGCCTTCTGGGCGTCCGAAAACTTCGATGCCTTCATCGCTTCCGCTCTTTCTCCCAGCCGGGAAATTGCAGCGGAAAACACCAATCAAAAACGATCCAGTTTTTTGGGGGTCAGAGCAACATCAATCGAACCCTCTTGCGCATGCAGCCATGCGTAGGTCGTCCGCGCTGCTGAATGCACCGAAGTTCATGATCCACCGGCCTTGTGCTCCGCGTGGCTATCGCCAGGCATTGCGGTCCATTGACCTAGGTAGATCCGCTGAAAGCCGAACACCGCGACGATCGCGATCGCGGCGTAGAGGACGATTGCGGGATCGCTTTGCAGCTTCATTGTAGTGAAGGCCGCGAGCACCGCCGCGTCGGAGGCAATCGCCGCCAGCAGGACAGCGCCCGCGGCACCGATCTCTTGCCGCCGGTATCGGAACACGCCCCAATGGATGGTCATGTCCATGATCAGGTAGAAAAATGCGCCCAGCGACGCGATGCGGCCCAGATCGAAGAACACAGCCAGCGCCGAAGCGATGACGACAGTGTAGATCAGCGTGTGGCGCTGGATCGGACCCGACATGCCGAAATGGCTGTGCGGGATCAGCTTCATCTCGGTGAGCATTGCCAGCATCCGCGACACCGCGAAGACACTGGCCAGCAGTCCCGAAGCGGTGGCCACCGCCGCGAGAAGCACGGTCAAGATGAACCCCGTCTGGCCCAAGGCGGGCTCGGCGGCCTCGGCCAGCGAATAGTCGCGCGCGGCGATGATCCGGTCGATGGTGAGGCTCGATCCGACGCCGAAGGCCACAAGCAGATAGACGACGACGCAAAGCGCGATCGAGATCATGATGGCCCGGCCGACGTTGCGGTTCGGTTCGGTGATTTCGGCGCCGCTGTTGGTAATCGTGGTGAAGCCCTTGAAGGCGAGTATGGCCAGCGCCACCGAAGCGACGAAGCCTGTCGCGGTGAAGTCCCGGCCGGTCTCAGAGGAGGCGGCGAAGGAAAATCCACTCGCCCACAACGCCGCGATCCCGAAGAGCGCGATGCCGCCGATCTTGAGCGTAGCCATGATCAGCGAGACCAGCCCGACTGACCGGTTGCCGGCAACATTGACAAGGAACGCGAACAGGATCACCGCAACGGCGAGGATCGGCACGAGCGGCCCGCCCGTTATCTCGAAAGGCCGCAGCACATAGGTCGCGAAGGTGCGCGCCACCAGGCTTTCGGCGATGACCATGCTGAGCGCCATCAACAGCGCCGCACCCGCGGTGACCGCTCCCCGCCCGTAGCACTTCTGCAGGATCATCGCGATTCCGCCCGAGGAGGGCCAGGCGTTCGACATCTTGATGTAGCTGTAGGCGCTGAGCGCGGTCACGATGGCGCCGACGATGAAGGACAGCGGAAACCAGGGTCCCGCCAATTCGGCAATCTGACCGGTCAGGGCAAAGATGCCGGCGCCGATCATCACGCCCGTGCCCATCGCGACCGCACCGCCCAAGGTGATGCTGTTTGCCTCGTATTGCCCTTGAGTTCGGGGTTGGCCCGCCGACTGTGTCACAGTCGTGCCCGCTTCAAAAGCTGAGCATTGATGGCCACCACCACCGTGCTCGCGGACATCAGGACCGCGCCCACCGCGGGTGTCAGCAGTATGTCCCATGGCGCCAGAACGCCGGCGGCAAGGGGGATCGCGAAGATGTTGTAACCCGCCGCCCACCAGAGATTCTGGATCATCTTGCGGTATGTGGCGCGGCTCAGGGTGATGATCCGGGGGATGTCGCGTGGGTCGGACCGAACCAACACGATATGCCCGGCCTCGACGGCAACATCCGCGCCCGCGCCGATCGCGATCCCGATATCGGCCGTGGCGAGAGCCGGGGCGTCGTTCACGCCGTCGCCGATCATCGCGACTTTCTTGCCCTGCTCCTGAAGCTCACGGACCTTCGAGGCCTTGTCCTCGGGCAGCACTTCCGCGAACACGGTATCAATGCCAAGTTCCCTGGCGACGGCATCGGCCACGGCCCGCGCGTCGCCGGTCAGCATGGCAACCTCGATCCCCCGTTCATGCAGCGCCGCGATGGCTTCGCGGCTCTCCTCGCGGATCGCGTCCGCCACGGTATAAACGGCCACGGCCTCGCCTTCGCGGACGAGATATATGGCAGCCTGGCCGCGGTCGGCCGCCGCCTTGGCCGCCTCCAGCAGCGCGGGCGGCACTTGAACATTTTCGGCCTTGAGAAGAGCCGGGCCACCCATGTGGTATTCCGAACCGGCGATCGTCGCCGCCACGCCCTTGCCGGTGATTGCACGGAAGTCTTCTGCGACGGGCAGGTCTATGCCCTTGTCCTGTGCGGTCTTCACGATGCCCCGGGCGATCGGGTGCTCGGATTCGGATTCGATGCCGGATGCGATCCGAAGCGCTTCGTCTTCAGTCATCCCTTCCGCGATGGACATTGCCACGACCCGAAACTCGCCAAGCGTCAACGTGCCGGTCTTGTCGAAGATCACGGTGTCGAGGTTCCTCGCCTCCTCGAGTCCGCGCCGGTCGCGCACCAGAAGCCCGTTGCGGGCGCCCAGCGTCGTCGAGATGGCCACCACCAGCGGCACGGCCAACCCAAGCGCGTGCGGGCAGGCGATCACCAGCACCGTCACCATCCGCACCACGGAAAAGTCGATCGCTGCGCCGACAGACTGCCACACCACGATGGTGATGGCCGCGGCGGCGATCGCGACGAAGGTCAGAAGCCGGGCTGCGCGATCTGCAAGGTGCTGCGCTCTGGACTTGGACTTCTGGGCATCGGCCACGAGTCGCATGATGCCGGAAAGCTTGGTTTCCTCTCCGGTGCCGGTGACCTCGACGCGCAGAGACCCGTCTCCGTTGATCGTGGCGGCAATCACCTCGTCGCCTTCCCGCTTTTTCACCGGCCGGGACTCGCCGGTGATCATGGCCTCGTTGACGTCGCTCTCTCCCTTTCGCACGGTCCCGTCGGCGGGAATGCTCTCCCCCGGATGCACCAGAACGAGGTCTCCGTTCCGCAACGCGCTGACGGCGACCTTCTCCTCGCCCCCGTCGGTGATCCGCGTCGCGGTATCCGGAAGGAGCTTCGCGAGTTCCTTCAATGCGCCTTCGGCCTGGTTGATGGACCGCATCTCAATCCAGTGGCCAAGCAGCATGATCGTGACCAGCGTGGCCAGTTCCCACCACAGGGCACTCGCCTCGATCAGCCCGAGCTGAACCACCCAGGAAAACAGGAAAGCGACGGAGATCGCGAGCGAGATGAGGGTCATCATCCCCGGCAGCCGGGACCGCAGTTCCCGCCAGGCCCCCTGCAGGAACACCAGACCGCCGTAGAGGAAGACGACCGTGGAGAGCACGGGGCCGATCCACTCCGATCCTGGAAAAGCGGGGGCCCGGTAGCCGAGAAGTTCCTGGATGTGGGCCGACCAGATGACCACCGGAACCGTCAGGGCAAGCGAAAGCCAGAAGCGGTCCCGAAACATCGCGGGCGAGTGGCCCGCGTGCTTGTCATGGCCCTGGTGTCCTGAATGGCCCGATGCCGGTCCTGGACCCTCTCGTGATGCGCCGGCCGTGGCGTGGCCTTCGTGACCTCTGCCGGTCGCGGCGGCAGTCGACGCGTCGATGCCGGGACCGGGCCGCTGTGCCAGCGACTTGATGTCGGCAACCTTTACGCGGGTCTCGTCGTACTGCACCGTGGCGCTTTGCGCCGCGTGATCCACAGAGACGCTTTCGACGCCAGGCACCTCGCCGATCCGCCGGCCCACTTCGTCCGGGCTCAACGCTGTCAGCAAGTCGCCGACGTCGATTGCGATTGTTTTCATCGTGTTCTCCTTCGGTGGGCGCCAGTACCGGTGTCAGGTGTCCGCGCGTCTATTCGGCTATCGAGACCGGGATAGCAGTTGAAGGCGAGCTTCTGAGCCAACGGGCCGTCCACGGTCACAATCTCCGCAGTGATGCTCTCGTCAACCGCGGTGCCGATCTCGCCGAGCCTAACCTTTTTAACACCTGACAAGCGCTTCTTGCTGCTACTCCATGTTCTGCATCATCTTCGCAATGTCCTCGGGAATGTCGTCCTTCGAAAACTTCGCCTGCTCGTCGGCCTCGTGGACGAATGCGATGATATTTGCGGGCAGTACGACAAGTCGAGAAAATCAATTGATTCAATAAGGTATATGCGTAACTCACCGGGATCGAAAAAGAGCGAGTGGGCTGATTGGGGATTAGGCCGAGGGGGAATTCGCCGAACGGGGAGCGATTACCTGTTGCGTATGACCATGAGACGGAGCTGGCATACGGGCGGCCTTGCGGGCGCGCTGCACCACATGGGCCGGCACGGCGAGCACCAGGCCGACACCGACAATCTGGTGGGTGAGACTGGCGAGGGTGCGCAGGGTGTCGTCACCGCTGTAGTACAGCACCAGGGCGGACGCCATCAGCGTCGCAAACAAGGCAAGCAGGCTGATTCCCGTGGCCCGGCTGCGGCGCGCGCGCCAGCCGGCGCCGACATGCTGGGCCAGAAACAGGCCAACGGCCACCGCCATCAGATAACCCAGGATGCCATGGAACACCATGAGTTGGTGGAGCAGGGCATAGGGCCGGTTTTCGCCCGCGAATCCGCCATTGGCATAGTGGAGCCCCATCCAGATCAGGCCCGTGACGCCCAGCCCCGTCAGGGTCAGATAGAGGAACATCCGCTGCCAGGCGGGGGCGCTATTGATGCGCGGCACAGAGGACATGAGGAGTCTCCTCGGAAACGGGCGGGAACAGGTGCGCCGTGGCGCCCAGTGATTCAAACAGCGGGCTCAGGTTCAGGCGGCCGGCATGGGCCAGCGCGGCGACCTTGGTCAGGGCATCGGCATGCATGCAGCGGGGAGCAGTCACTGTGATGCTGCCGGGTAATGTCACCGCTTGACCGGAGGCGGGGTGGATCACCGCGCTGGGC
>WOYI011516847.1_pt2 | contig 11441 bp, 7 predicted proteins | sample 6423411 | NCBI WGS metagenome assembly WOYI01 (sample SAMN13441803, study PRJNA592873) | oil field metagenome | biome: oil field; feature: oil-well bore; material: oil-contaminated soil; isolation source: oil-contaminated soil from oil-well borehole | place: Germany: Wietze | collected 2016-10-18 ... | reverse complement strand
ACCAAAACTGTTAATCCTTCGGTCTGTGTTTTGCCTGGCAAGATTTGAAGCGCATTTTCGTCCAATCCAGCCAGATCCACTAATAAACTCTTGTTTGAACTCAGGAAATCTGCTTTGCTCTCGCTGACCAGTATCGCGTTAATGGCTTTATTTGGTTCGAGTTTAAATTCTGAGCGAAGGTTTCGGATTGCGCGCACGATCTCCTGGACCAGTTCAAAGTCTTTGATCGAGCCGTCCTCCCAATCTTCCTGTTGCATGCGCTCAGGCCAGGGAGCGACAATCAGATGTTCCGCCAGTTCTTGTTGAGGGTTGAAGATATTTTTATTATTGACACAAGCCTCTTTCAGATAACCGAAAAGTGCTTCAGTCACATAGGGGGTGAACGGATGAAGCAGACGCAGCATCAAACCAAGCACATCGGACAAAATGATGGCAGTGTACGCAGCCCGGTCACCGCCTTCCGCCAGTTGTCGTTTTGAAGCTTCCAGGTACCAATCAGCAAAATCATTCCACAAAAATTCGTACACTTGCTTGCCAGCTTCGCCAAACTGGTAATTCTCGAAGAGGTTGTTAACACTGTTGACTGTCTGTTTGGTTCGCGCCCAGATCCAGGAATCAGCCAGGGTCCATTCAGGTTTTGCCTTAATGGTCTCATTCGCGCTGTTGACAGCATTGATCACGAACCTGCCAATATTCCAGACTTTGTTGGCAAAATTTCGATTCGCCTCCACTTTTTTAACGCCCACGTTTTGATCATTACCAGGGCTGGAGCCTACCACGAGTGAGAACCTGAGTGCATCAGTACCATACTCGTTCATCAAGACAAGCGGGTCAATGACGTTGTTCTTGGTCTTACTCATCTTTTGCCCCTTGTCATCACGTACCATACCGTGTAAATAGACCGTATGGAAAGGAGCCTTGCCAGTAAAGAAGAGTCCGTCCATGACCATTCGGGCAACCCAGAAGAAGATGATGTCATAGCCAGTTTCCATCACGCTGGTCGGGTAAAAATAGCGGAGATCGGGTGTTTCTTCAGGCCAGCCAAACACTGAGAACGGCCATAAGCCGGATGAAAACCAGGTGTCCAACACGTCTGGATCCTGAAGCAAGGCATGAGAGCCGCACTTCGTGCATTCGGTCGGGTCTTCCCGGGAAACGATTACTTCGTGGCAATTCTGGCAGTACCAGACCGGGATGCGGTGACCCCACCACAACTGCCGGCTGATACACCAGTCCTGGATATTATCCATCCAGTTCAGGAAAACCTTGGTGAAGCGATCAGGCACAAAGTTGATCTCGCCCTTGCGCACCGATTCAGCTGCCATTTCTGCCAGGCTGTCCATCTTTACGAACCACTGCGTTGAAACCAGAGGTTCAACGATCTCTCCACCCCGCTGAGAGCGGGGCACGTTCATCAGGTAGGGTTCTTCCTTGATCACCAAACCGGCAGCTTCCATATCAGCCCAAATGGCTTTTCTGGCTTTGAAACGTTCCATGCCCTGATAGGGTCCTGAATTCTCGTTGAGCGTGGCATCTTTGTTCATGATGTTGATCAATTCCAGGTGATGGCGTTGACCGATTTCATAGTCATTCGGATCATGCCCGGGAGTGATCTTGAGGGCGCCAGTTCCAAATTCTTTTGTCACATATTCGTCCGCGATCACGGGGATTTTTCTGCCCAAAATCGGTACAAACACATCTTTCCCGATGAACCGGGCGTAACGCGGATCATCAGGATGCACAGCCACGCCAGTATCACCAGGGATGGTCTCTGGTCTGGTGGTAGCCACTGGGAGAAAATCTCCGGACCCGTCAGCGATCATATATTTGAAGTAGTACAGCTTGCCTTGCTCTTCCGAGTATTCCACTTCCAGGTCTGAAACAGCAGTCTGCAAACCAGGAGACCAGTTGATCATGCGCGGACCTTGATAGACTAGTCCTTTTTCATAGAGTTGCACGAAAGCTTCTCTCACAGCGCGCGACAAGCCTTCATCTAGTGTAAAACGTTCCCGATCCCAATCGCAGGAAGCACCCAATCGCCTGAGCTGGTGGATGATCTTGCCACCATATTTTTCTTTCCACTGCCACACACGCTGCTCAAAGGCTTCGCGACCGATCTCTTCGCGGGTTGTTCCTTCTTTTCGAAGCAAATTCTCCACCTGCAATTGGGTGGCGATGCCGGCATGATCCGTACCCGGTACCCATAAGGTAGGCTGACCCTTCATGCGGTGATAGCGGATCATGATGTCTTCGGTCGTCACAAACAAGGGGTGACCAAGGTGCAGAGCGCCAGTCACATTGGGAGGCGGGATGACAATCACGAAAGGCTCGATGCTTGGATCATGCCCGGGTTTGTTGGGATCGTTGGTTGGCTTAAAATAGCCCTTTTCTTCCCATATCTGGTATATTTTTTCTTCATATTCTTTGAAGTCATATGCTTTCGGCAGTTCGGTCATAATTACCTCTCAAACTATTAATTAAACAAAAAAACTCTCGCTCGTTTAGAGGGCGAAAGTTGCTTCCGTGGTACCACCTCAATTCGGTCATTGACCGCGCTTGGGTTGAGCGCTATCGGGCTCTCCCGGGAAGGTCTACTATCTTTCGATTTCTTCTTCCAACTTACTCCAGCGACTTCAGTTTGTGGTTACTGCGGGTTTCTCAACAACTGCCCTTCTCTGTCAGTACCTGCAAACGTACTACTCTGTCTGTTTATTCTACACCAGTTTTTGGTTTACGAATAGATTCGAGAAGAATGATTTGTCTTCGATCGAATTTAAGAAAACCCCGTTGCAATAGAGAAGTAGAATTGCATTCTAACTTTTAGCCAGGTTCAAAAGCTGAACCCGGCTTATGGTTCTAAAGAGCGGGTCGATTACTTATATAAAAAACCCTCAAGAGAGGAAGTTGTGTTTTTCCTTACTTATCCATCGTGATAACCTGGTCATCCCAGCGATGCCAGCCGTTAAACTTTTCGTTGATGATCTTTCGTCCTTCGCCAGGACAGTTCAGCCCCATCAGCTCCATATCAGCGTCGACCATGATCCTGACCAACTCATGGAATTTCACCTTGGGTCTCCAATTGAGATCCTCATTGGCTTTTTTGGGATCTGCCAGCAGGTAGTCCACTTCGGTCGGGCGGAAATAGCGCGGATCGATTTCAACGTACTTTTTCCAGTCCAGGTCAACATAGCCAAAGGATTCATCCAAAAAGTCGCGCACAGAATGCGATTCACCGGTACCGAGGACATAATTGGTAGGTGTTTCCTGTTGCAGCAATTTATGCATCGCTTCCACAAATTCAGGGGCATAACCCCAGTCACGTTTGGAATCAAGATTGCCTAAAAAGAGTTTGTCTTGTTTCTTTGCTAAAATCGCAGCGACTGCGCGGGTAATCTTGCGAGTAACAAAGGTTTCTCCACGGCGTGGGCTCTCGTGATTGAAAAGGATGCCGTTAACGGTGTACATACCATAGCCATCACGATAATTCTCGACCATCCAATATGCATACAGTTTTGCCACAGCATAAGGACTTTGCGGGTGGAAGGGTGTTTCTTCGCTCTGAGGTGGTTTGGCAGAGCCAAACAGCTCACTGGTGGAAGCCTGGTAGAAGCGGGTGCCCTTGCCCAGCCGGCGCACCGCCTCGAGCATGCGAGTGGTGCCCAGACCAGTTACATCACCGGTGTATTCGGGCATGTCAAAAGAAACGCGCACGTGACTTTGGGCAGCAAGATGATAAATTTCATCGGGTTTGGTGTCATAGATCACATCGCCTAAGACACCAGTTGCGCCCATATCACCATAATGCAAAAAGAGACGGGCAGAACCGTTCACCACATGAGGATCACGATAAAGATGATCGATCCGCTTGGTATTAAATGTGCTGGCACGGCGGATGATCCCATGCACTTCGTAGCCCATGCTGAGCAGGTATTCTGCCAGGTAGGAGCCGTCCTGTCCGGTAATTCCCGTAATAATCGCTTTTTTCATAACTCACCTCAAGCTTGTTAATTATTCGATAGTATACCATTGCCAAAATTAGTTGGAGCGTGGGGGTTTTCTATAGGTTGAGAGTTCAGCACGATTTGTAGGCACAGTTAAAATTCTGAAAGGCGGAGATTATAAACCTTCTTTCACCCTATAAGGTGCTCGGTTATAATCTTTATTGTTAATTTTCAATTACCAATCTTCTAAAGGAGAGATGATGAAGAAATTCCGCTTACCCCTCATTTTGGTGCTCACATTCGTGCTAGTTTTAAGTGCCTGCACCACCCCAACCGTTCAAGCCCCTGCCGAACAGCCCTCTGAAGAAACCACCCTTGTGGTTTGGGACCAGTTTTACCGGGAAGAAGAAAGCAAAGTGATCGAGACCCTCAATGCTGAATTTGAAGCCGCTCATGCTGGTGTCAAGATCGAACGCGAAACCAAGGTACTGGCAGACCTGCAGATGACGGTCAAGCTCGCCCTTGGTGAAACAGATGGTCCCGATATTGCCCAGGTGAACCAGGGTCGCAGCGATATGGGCGCACTGGTCGAAGCCGGTCTCCTCTTGCCGTTGGACGATTACGTTGCGACTTACAGTTGGGGAAATGTTTTTTCCAGCAGCGTTGCCAGCCGCAACAGCTTCACTTCGGACGGTAAAACCTTTGGTCAGGGCAGCCTCTACGGCGTCAGCCCGACTGCCGAAGTGGTCGGCGTTTTCTATAACAAGGGCATTTTCAAGGACAACAACTGGTCAGTCCCGACCACGTTTGAAGATTTTGAAACCCTCCTGGCTGATGTCAAAGCTGCTGGCATCACTCCCATTTCTTTCGGTTCGCTGGACGGCTGGAATGCTATCCACGAATACAGTGCCATCCAGCACCTGCTGGTCAGCCTGGATTACATCAACAACCTTACCTATGGCGTCAATAACGTCTCATTTGACACCCCGGAAAATCAGGAAGCCGCCCGAATCCTATCCGATTGGGCAAAAGCTGGTTATTTTAGCGAAGGCTACACTGGAATCGGCTACGATGATAGCAACAATCTGTTCAAAGCTGGAGAAGGTGCTATGACCATCACTGGTTCCTGGTTTGCCCCGGAACTGATGACCGGAACTGACCAGGAATTTGGCTTTTTCCTCCTGCCCGGTTTAAGCGGGAAAACAACCATGGCGATCGGCGGCGTAGGTGTGCCATTTGCCATTCGCAAGACCACCGAACATGCCGACCTCGCAGCTGAATACCTGAACTGGATGATCAGCCCGCGTGCTGCCGAACTTTGGGCGCAAGCAGGGATGGTTCCAGCCATGGCATTGCCGGAAGACAGCAAGATCGATACTGACAATTTGTTTGGTGAAACACTATTAGCCTGGCAAACAATCAATAATAACAACGCTGTTGGTCATTATATTGACTGGGCAACCCCCACCTTCTATGACACTTTGGTGTCTGAGCTGCAGAAACTGCTTGGCGGTGTCACCACACCCGCCGATTTCACTGCTGCTGTGGAAGTCGACTACGCCAATTACCTGCAAGAAAGATCGCAGTAACCCATTAATCAAGAGTCCGCTCACCTGCAGGTGAGCGGACTCGATTTCATAATGACCACTGGAAACCATACGTACCCGGGAGAAAGCAAATGGAAAGGCTTGCTCTACCTGTTGCCTGCCTTGTTGATCTACCTGCTTTTCACATTTATCCCGATCCTGGAGACGTTTCGAGCCAGCTTTTATGATTGGAATGGTTTCAGCGAAGCACGCAGCTTCATCGGTCTCGGAAACTACGTCAATCTCTTTTCTGATTCGCTCTTCCTGAAGGCGATCACAAACAACCTGGTTTTCATCATTTTCTACAGCATCATTCCCATATTGATCGGACTCATGCTGTCCGCGCTTCTGACCGGGCAACCTATCCCAGGTTTCAGTTTTTTCAGAACGCTTTATTTTCTGCCCCAGGTGATCAGCATGGTGGTTGTCGGCGTGATCTGGCGCTGGATGTTCAATCCGGTCAGCGGTCCGATCAACCAGTTTCTCTCCTTTATTGGTCTCGACCAACTCAGGCAAGCATGGCTGGGCAGTTTTACGTATGCCCTGCCGGCAGTTGGTTCAATTGGCACCTGGGTACAATACGGCTTTTGCATGGTACTTTTCCTGGCAGGCATACAACGCATTCCCATGGAATATTACGAAGCTGCCGGTTTGGATGGCGCCAATGGATTCAAGCAGTTCCTCTACATCACGATTCCTGGTCTGAAGTCGGAAATCGGTGTAGCAATGATCACAACCATGATTGCCGCACTTCGTGTTTTTGACCTGATCTACTCAACGACACGTGGAGGTCCGGGGGATTCAACGTTAGTCACTGGTTTTTTGATCTACCGCTCGGCAATTCTCAATAACCGTATCGGCTACGGTGCTGCCATCGCGACAATTTTGTCGATCATCATTTTGGTTTTGTCATTCCTCATTCGCCGCTTTGTGAGCGACAGGCAAGAGCAGGCAGTATGAGTGTTCATTGGAAGCAGCTTTTGCCCCGTTACCTGGTCTTGACGGTTTTTATGCTGATCGTCCTGCTTCCGGTTTGGGGAATGTTGATGAGTGCCTTCAAAACCGACACCCAAATCGCCTCCTCGCCTTTTAGCCTGCCAGAAACCTGGACCCTGGAAAACTTCCGACAAGCCTGGACAGTCGGGAAATTCAATGTCTTCTTTAAAAACAGCGTGATCGTAACCACTGCTGTGGTCGTCAGCAGCGTCTTTCTCTCTACGTTGAGCGGCTATGCTTTTGGACAGCTTCCCATGCCAGGGCGAAACTTGCTCTTTCCAATCATGCTGCTCGGCTACATGGTGCCATTCGAAGCAGTAATAATTCCGCTATATAACTGGATGGATGCCTTGGGCTTACGCAACACGTACTGGGCTTTGATCTTGCCTCAAATTGGCTTAAGCGTTTCTTTCGGTACGCTCTGGATGTCTTCTTTTTTCGAAAATGCGCCTAAGGAACTGATGGATGCGGCCACGATCGATGGCTGCAACCGCTGGCAAACACTCTGGCAGATCCTTTGGCCCTTAGCCAGACCTGCCACTACCACCCTGGTCGTGCTTGTTTTTATGTGGACCTGGAACGAGTTTTTGCTGGCTTTGGTGATGGTGCAGACCGAGGCGATGCGTACCTTGCCTGTTGGTTTGGCGTTTTTCCAGGGCAAGTACACCTCCAACCTCTCGCTTATGGCTGCTGGAGCGATCATTGTAGCATTACCAACAGTTCTGATCTATATCATCTTCCAACGCTTCTTCATACGCGGTATGCTGGGTGGTGCGATCAAGGGTTAATGCGACAAATAATCTGAACGCCGTTCCCTGCTCCCTGATCCCTGCTCCCTGATCCCTGCTCCCTGCTAAATCATTAACAATCCATAAGACCAACCTCCACCTCTATACAATGAATTGAATTACCTTCATTGCTTTTATATAATCTTATATAACAACAAAAATAAAACGGAGGCGTATGTCAGACAACATTCCTGAATTGCCCATAACAAATGAACAACTAATTAACGATTACCGGCTCGGTTATCGCTCTCGACAGGCTTCCATAATCGGAAGACGTGAGGTTTTAACCGGGAAAGCAAAATTCGGTATTTTCGGTGACGGCAAGGAGCTGATCCAGCTCATCATCGCCCACCACTTCCGCCCTGGAGACTGGCGTTCCGGATATTACCGGGATCAAACCTGGATGATGGCGCTCGACTTGCTCAACCTGGAGCAGTTCTTTGCACAACTCTACGCGCATGCTGACCTGAATTTTGACCCTCATTCCGGGGGACGTAACATGAACGGTAATTTTGCCACGCAACTTATCGATGAGAATGGAGAATGGCTCAGCCAGGCTGACCGTTATAATTCCTCTGCCGACGCTCCCCCCACTGCCAGCCAGATGCCCCGCTCTGTCGGTCTGGCTTATGCCTCAGTACTCTACAGGCAGCTCGATGAGCTGAAACAATTTGATAAATTCAGCAAAAACGGCAATGAGATCACCTGGGTTTCAATTGGTAACGCCTCAACAGCCGAAGGACCCTTTTGGGAAGCAGTCAATGCAATCGGCGTACTCAAGGCGCCTGCCATCATCAGCATTTATGATGACGGTTACGGAATTTCGGTGCCCAATAAGTTCCAGATGGTCAAAGAAAACATATCTTCCATCCTGGAAGGCTTTCAACGCATCCAGTGTCCAGCGGACAAGTGTGACCGGGGTTATGACATCTACACAGTTCAAGCCTGGGACTTCCCGGCTTTGTGGGATGCATATTCCAAGGCAGAAGAGACCGCCCGGAAGTACCATATCCCCTCGCTGATCCATGTCTACGACCTTACTCAACCCTTGGGGCATTCTACCTCTGGTTCACAAGAGCGCTATAAGTCGAAAGAACGCCTGGAATGGGAAGTGGATCACGACAGCTTGCGCCGCTTCAGGCAATACCTTGTGGATCATGGGGTTGCAGCTGACGAGCAGTTTGACCAATGGGAAGTTGAAGATAAGCAAATTGTTGAACAGGCTCGAAAAACCGCCTGGGAAGCTTTCCAAAACCCGATCAAAGACTCGCGTCAACAAGCCAGTAAATTAATCAAGCAATTAGGTCAAAGCAAGCAGAGCCATGTTGAAGAATTAAATGATATCGAGAGCAAATTGATGAGCATCCCGGACCCACTTAATCGCGATATCGCTGAGGCTGTCCACAAAGCCCTCGTCGTCACTTCCGATCATGTGAATGAAGCGTGGTCGGAACTGTCTGCATGGCACAAGCAGCTTGAAGAGAAGAAAATCAACTACTATAACAAATTCCAGTTTTCGGAATCAAAGCATTCACCTTTGTTGGAGAAAGGCATTCCAGCCAAATACAGTGAAACATCCCCTCTGGTTATGGGATTTGAATTAATCAACAAAACTTTTGATGAAATGCTCGCTCGTGAGCCGCGCATGATCGCCTTTGGTGAAGATGTCGGCAACCTCGGTGATGTGAACCAGGGTTTCCGGGGAATGCAGGAAAAATACGGCACATTGCGTGTGACGGATACTGGAATCCGCGAAGCGACCATCCTTGGGCAAGGTATCGGGTTAGCGCTGCGCGGTCTGCGACCGATCGCAGAGATTCAGTATCTTGATTACTTGCTTTATGCCCTGCAGATCATGGCTGACGACCTGTCCAACCTGCGTTGGCGTACAGCTGGCAGGCAGCAAGCGCCGTTGATTGTGCGCACACGCGGTCATCGACTGGAAGGTATCTTCCACTCCGGATCGCCCATGGCAGGCATCATCAACCTGGTGCGTGGCATGCACGTTTTGGTTCCTCGCAATATGACCCAGGCAGCTGGTTTTTACAACACACTGATCGAAGGGGACGACCCTGCCCTGGTGGTTGAAGTGCTCAACGGCTACCGCCTCAAAGAGCGTTTGCCCGACAACATCGGAGAGTTCAAACTGCCCCTGGGTGTTCCAGAGATCCTTCGCGAAGGAAAAGACCTTACCCTGGTCACCTATGGTGCAACAGTTCGCATCGCTGAAAACGCGGTGGAGATGCTTGCGAAGGCTGGTATCGATGTGGAACTGATCGATGTGCAATCGCTCCTACCCTTTGATCGATTTGGGATGATCAAACAATCCATCAAAAAGACTTCACGTGTACTCTTTGTGGACGAAGATGTTCCCGGAGGAACCAGCGCTTACATGATGGAACAAGTTTTGAGTAGTCAGGAAGCCTGGCAGTGGCTCGATTCCGCTCCTCAGACCCTTTCAGCTGCCGCCCATCGCCCGGCTTACGGGACTGATGGCGACTACTACAGCAAACCAAACGCGGAATCAATTTTCGATAAAGTTTACGAGATCATGCACGAGAGCAACTCAAAGCGCTTTCCCATGGTCATAACAGGAGAAAAAAATGGCAACTAAATTGATCGCCCCCAGAACCGGAGAAGGCGTTGAAGAATTAACCGTTACCAACTGGCTCAAAGCAGTTGGCGACCAGGTTGGCGAGATGGAATCGATCCTCGAGATCGAGACCGACAAGGTAATGACCGAATTCCCAAGCCCGGTGGCTGGCACCCTGCTGCGCATTGATGTTCCTGCAGGCAATGTCGTGAAAGTTGGCGAAAGTATGGGAATAATCGGGAACCCCGATGAAAATTTGGAAGTGACAGAACCTTCTGCATTAACGATAGAACGACCAACAGAGAAAGCTGAAAACCAAACACTCCAGGGAATGGCTGGCAAACCTGCTGCAGGTCAAGAAGAATTCGAGAACGCTCCGGTTATGACAGAAAATTCTGAAAAGTCTCCTGAGAAATCTTCTTTTCTTTCACCTCTGGTAAAGAAAATGCTCGACGAGCACCAACTTGACCCTGACAAGATCGAAGGAACAGGTTCAGGAGGGCGCATAACCAAGCAAGATGTTGAAGCCTATCTTACCACCCGGAAAGAAACCCAGAGCGTCCCTCAACCTGCTGTGGAATCAAAAGCAAAAACTGAGCCAACTGTCAAGGCAGTGGTCGTTCCCAGCGACATGCCCGGACAATTGATCCCGCACACTTCCATACGCAGGCAAATTGCAGCTCACATGGTCGATTCGGTGTTGACCTCACCCCGCGTTCTGACTGTCATGGAAGTGGACATGACCCGGGTATTGGTTCACCGTAAGGCAAACAAGGATAAATTCGCAGAAGACGGTATCAACCTGACTCTGACTGCATACTTTGTTGCTGCATTAACTAAAGCGCTTGGCAACCATAAAATTGTCAATGCAACCTGGACTGAAGAAGGGATTTTCACCTACGCTGATGTAAACATCGGCCTGGCAGTGGCACGGGGTGAGGAAGGGTTGATCGTGCCGGTCATCAAGCAAGCCCAGAATCTGTCCTTGAAAGGGATCGCATCGCAAATCAACGACTTGAGCGACCGCGCCCGCAGCAAAAGGCTCAAACCAGAAGACGTGCGCGGAGGGACATTCACTCTTACCAATCATGGCACAGCGGGTTCGCTGTTTGCCATGCCCATAATCAATCAACCCCAGCTGGGTATTTTGGGAACCGGTGTGATGCAGAAACGCGCAATCGTGATCACCGATGAGAACGGCAACGATTCTATTGCCATCCGCCCGATGGTCTATCTTTCATACGTCTTCGATCACCGCGCGATTGATGGTGAAAGCGGCGATAACTTCCTGTCGGATGTGAAGAAGATATTGGAGAATTGGTCGGATTAGCCCGGCCATATCCAAATTAACCACCCCTTTTCCCCCTCCAGCTCCTCTTTTGGACGCTGGAGGGAGGAGAATGGGGTATGGTTGTTTTTAGTGAATCAAATCTGTTAGTCTCAATTCTTAGATCAATCGATTCTTAAGATTAGTTTTGAGTTTCTTTACCCCCTCCAGCCCCTCTTTTGGGCGATGGGAGGGGGAATAAGGGGGTGG
>WOYI011000703.1_pt1 | contig 11445 bp, 12 predicted proteins | sample 6423411 | NCBI WGS metagenome assembly WOYI01 (sample SAMN13441803, study PRJNA592873) | oil field metagenome | biome: oil field; feature: oil-well bore; material: oil-contaminated soil; isolation source: oil-contaminated soil from oil-well borehole | place: Germany: Wietze | collected 2016-10-18 ... | reverse complement strand
CTTTTACTCCAAGTTTATCAAAACCTCGCTTTGTCTCATCCTCACAGTTTGTCCCCTCTATACGCAGGATGCAGACTCTAATGTCGGATCTCTTCACATATGGGAAAGATTCTTTCAGGATAAATATTTTGACTCCTCTGAAGATAGGATTAGTTGGCGGCATACAGATGCAGATACAAATGCGCCCCCTATCATTTTTAACTTCCTGAATTTATCATTCTTCCTTTGTATTCCCCCTTTGCAGTGCATAGATCCCTGCAACAAGCTTCTTAATAGCTGAGATCTCTTCCTCACCTGACATCCTCCTGCATTGCACTGAAGGAACAAGATCCAATCATTTGTGATCTTGTTCGCAAGAGTGGTCTTTCCAGAATTTGGTGGCCCATATATCCCTATCTTTGCGTGGCTTCTGCCAAATATCTTTTTGAGCCATCTTGAAAGCATCCCTCTTCTCAACCTATCTCTGATACCCCTCCTCTCAAAAGAATAGCTTTACTCGCTCTTACATATTTTGCTATCAATTCTTTTAGTGCAGTCTGATGTTATAGAAAGAGATATATTAAATATAAACCATACAAAACGCACATGGGGAAAAATACAACACCTGAAAAAACAAAATCAAAGCGTCGCGGCGTCGGCTATTTTACGGACGTGGCGGGGAAAGAAATATATCTTAAGGCATATGACGATGTCATGGGAGCAATGCCCTCTCCGACTGCAACACATGATATTAATACTTCTTGGGGAACAGTCAGAGCCTATGAATGGTTAAATGGGGAAAACAGTAGCGTGCCTCCTGTGGTTCTCCTACCTGGGCATAGTTCCGGAGCACCGATGTGGCAAAAAAATATGGCAGGCTTTTCAAAAAATCATGTTGTCTATGCCATTGATGCACTTGGCGACGCAGGCAAATCCACACAGTCCGTACCTTTGGAAAGCATTGATGATGTCAACGGCTGGATTAGCGAAACACTGGATGGGCTTTGCATCAAACGCGCTCATGTTGTCGGGCATTCATTTGGCGGAGGTTATGCGGCGAATTTTGCGCTTCGTCATCCGGGACAAGTTCAAACGCTGACGTTACTTGAACCGGCATTTGCATTAAATATTCCTCCATTTTCCACTCTATTCTGGGCATCAGTAGCAAGTATAGGTTTTCTCCCCGAAGCTTGGCGCAATTACGGTTTGGCGAAAATATCAGGAGCAGATGCTTCCGATATAGCATCAGATGACCCCATCGCGCGAATGGTTAAGGCCGCTGCTACCTACTATTCTTCGTCGTTACCAACGCCAAAAACCCTTACAACAGCGGAACTTGAAAAGCTGGATATGCCAGTCTATGTTGCATTAGCAGATCATTCACCGATAACCGGAAAAAAGGCGGCTGAAAATGCAAACAAAATTCCCAACGCTACGGTCAGGGTATGGACAAATACAACCCACTCTCTACCTATGGAGGTTGTGGACGAGCTGGCAACTGATTTGAATGCGTTTTGGGCGGATAACCAATAGAAAAGGATTCGCGGGGAAGTGACAAAATGTCCGATAAAAAGTATACAAGCGGTGAAATCGCTTCTGCTACCGGACTGACGATTCGTACCGTTCAGCATTATGATAATATTGGCTTATTACCTTCATCAGGGAGAACAGAAGGTGGGCGTCGTTATTACACGCAGGAAGGCCCTGCGGTAGGAATGTTATACAAAAGTCATGATGGCGAAGAATGCTTTCCTGGTAACCTAACAGTAAGAGTTGTATACGCACTTACAAAAGACAGCTTAAGGATAGATTATGAAGCAAAAACAGACAAAACCACAGTGATAGATCTCACAAATCATGCATACTGGAACCTCAATGGTCACAGGAATGGAACGATATTGGAGCATATGTTATGATAAACGCTAGCAGTTATACCCTCGCAGATGATGCCCTGATACCCACAGGAGAAGATATAGATGATCCTGCAGTTCAGCGTCCTGCATATGGGGGCTATGATAACAACTTTGTTCTTAACGGTGGAAATGAGCTGAAATTTGCTGCTATGCTGTTCGATCCTGCTTCTGGGAGAGGGTTTTACCTTTACACCACAGAACCGGGATTACACGTATACACTGGAAATTGGCTTGATGTTAAGAATGCAAAGGATGATGCTACATATACAAAATACTCCGGCGTTGCCTTGGAATGCCAGCACTATCCGGATTCACCAAACCATCCAGAGTTTCCTTCAACGACCCTTAGACCTGGCGAAACTTACAGACAGACAAGCATCTTTAATTTTTATACCGAATGATGCATAGATGCTTTGAGGCATAAATCCAAAGGGTTCCAACTTCCAATAGAGGATCAGGCTGTGCTTACAGATCTTTCAAGTGCTGGGAGCCAGGAATTTCAATTTATACACAGTCCTTTTTCTTTAGCCCGTTTTAAATAGGATCTCTGTTTATGATTGTTAGCGCTAAATAGCTAGAAATCCTCCAAACTTCAAGCAGTAAGTAAAATTATTAACAATCAAGCTCATAGGCATTTATGAAATTCAGAGATCTCGTTGAAACCTACAAAAAGATAGAGAGCACAACAAAAAGGCTTGAGATGACCGCGCATCTGGTAGAGCTGCTCAAAAAAACACCGCCAGAGATCATAGATAAAGTCGTCTATCTCTTGCAGGGAAAGATATATCCCGACTTTGTCAACATTGAGCTGGGGGTAGCGGAGAAACTGGCTATAAAGGCTATCTCCATATCTTCAGGCTTTTCAGAAAAAGAGATAGAGAAAGAGATCAGGGAAACAGGAGACATAGGCGAAGCTACCGAAAAACTCATGAAAAAAAAGAAGCAGAGAAGCTTTTTCAGAGAAGAGCTCACCGTAAAAAGCGCGTATGACGGGTTTGTCAGGATAGCAAAAGCGCAGGGCAAGGATAGTCAGGATGTGAAGATAAAAACCTTATGTGAGCTGCTTCAGAACGGAGACCCGGAGGAGGACAAGTACATAATCAGGACCCTTCTGGGGAGATTAAGGCTTGGCATAGCTGATATGACAATTCTTGACGCATTAGCCATCGCATTTGCCACAAAAGAGGATAGACCGGCAATAGAGAGAGCATACAACGTCTACAGCGATCTCGGCGGCATAGCGAAAAAGCTCTGTGAAGGATCTTTAGAAGGCTTGAAAGAGATTAAGATACAGGTAGGCGTGCCGATAAAGGCGATGCTAGCAGAGAGGGCAAAATCAATAGAGGAGATGCTGGAGCACATAAGAGATCCTGTCGTGGAGTACAAATACGATGGCATAAGACTTCAGGTGCATATAGGGAAGGAGATATCCCTGTTCTCAAGAAGGCTTGAGAACCTGACCGAACAGTTTCCTGACGTTGTAAATGCGCTCAAAAAAGTTTTTGACAAAGAGGTTATAGTGGAGGGGGAATGCGTCGCTCTAAACCGTGAGACCGGCGAAATGCTTCCATTTCAAGCCATAAGCCATAGAAGGGGAAGAAAATATGAGGTAGAGGAAACTGCCAAGGAATTTCCTGTTGCCCTGTTTCTCTTTGATTGCCTCTACGCTGAGGGCGAAGACATGACACAGAAACCTCTCTCCGAACGCAGGAAAAAACTTGAAGAGCTCCTCAAACCAGACCAGGAAATAAGAGCAAGCCATATGATAAGGAGTAAAGATAAGGATGAGATAGAGAGCTTCTTTTTAAAAGCAATAGAGGATGGATGCGAAGGCATAGTCGCAAAAGCTTCTGAGAGTGAGTATAAAGCTGGGGCGAGGGGCTGGAGCTGGATAAAATACAAGAGGGATTACAAGAGCGAAATGATAGACACCGTAGATCTTGTAGTTGTGGGTGGATTTGCCGGGCAAGGCAGGAGAGCAGGGACCTATGGAGCGCTGCTTCTCGCATGCTATAATGATGAGGAGGACACTTTTGAAACTGTCTGTAAGGTAGGCACAGGATTCGATGATGAAACACTTGCAAAAATGCCAGAGATCTTTGAGAGAGTAGATAAGGACAACAATAAGAATAAAAAACCAGCAAGAGTAGAGAGCGCGATAGAGCCTGACTACTGGTTTGATCCCAAAATCGTTATGGAGGTCCTGGGTGCGGAGATAACTCTGAGCCCTGTGCATACGTGCGCAAGAGATATCATAAGAAAAGGCTCTGGCCTGGCGATAAGATTTCCCAGGTTCACCGGCAGGTGGAGAAAAGATAAAAGCGCAGAGGAAGCAACAACAACAAAAGAGATCATAGAGTTATATAAAAAACAGCTAAAAAAAGTAGAGGAGTAGGAGGATTACTCCATCATTCCGCCCTCAGGGCCTCCGTATCCGCCTTGCGGTCCTGGCCCTGCAGGAGCCCTTGTCCCTTTAGCTGCAACAACATCGTCTATGCGGAGTATCATCACAGCAGCTTCAGTTGCACTCCTTATGGTCTCCTTTGGCACTTTGAGAGGCTCAAAGACGCTCTTTTCAAAGAGGTCCGCAACATCTCCCTCCAGCACATTAACGCCATAGTACTTCTTACCCTCACTGTGCGCCTTGCGCAGCCTGAGCAACACATCTATCTGGTCCATACCTGCGTTCTCAGCAAGGGTCTTTGGAATGACCTCGAGCGCACTTGCAAAAGCTTCTATAGCGAGCTGCTCCCTGCCACCAACGGATGGAGCATACTTTCTCAGCTCAAGGGCTAGCTCCATGGCTGCTGCTCCTCCACCGATGCTGAATTTTCCATCCTCAACAGCTCTCGCAACCACACTCAGTGCATCGCGCATTGCTCTCTCTATCTCGTCAACCACGTGCTCTGTGCCTCCGCGTATGAGAATGCTCACGGCCTTTGCGTTCGGGCAGCCAGTCACGAATGTGAGCTTGTCCTCTCCGATCTTGCGCTCCTCAACGTGTCCTGCTAATCCCAGATCCTCTGCGCTCAGATCATCAAGAGCGCTCACTATTCTTCCACCACATGCTTTAACAAGCTTCTCCATATCGCTCTTCTTTGCTCTTCTGACAGCGTATATGCCAGCCTTGGCTAAGAAGTGCTGTGCAACATCGTCTATACCTTTCTGGCATATGAGCACGTTTGCACCGCTCGCCTTCACCTTATCAACCATCTCTCTGAGCATGCTCTCTTCCTGCTGGAGGAATCCCTGTAACTGATCCGGGCTCGTTATGCTTATCCTTGCATCAACCTCTGTCTTCTTCACCTCAAGGGCTGCATCCAGCAGAGCTATCTTCGCATTCTCAACAACCCTAGGCATGCCCTCGTGCACCCTCTCTTTATCCAGAATTATACCATCGATGAGTGATGTATCATCCACTGCGCCTCCCTGCTTCTTAATCACAAGTATGTTATCAATATCCGCAATTCTCTTTCCATCGGGCAGTTCTTCGGTTATGAGCTTTACAGCTTTAACAGAGATCTCGCTCAGCTTTTCTTTGTATGCACTTGCGCTCTTGCTGGCAAGGGCTGTCTCAGCCACCTTTCTCAACATCTCTTCATCATTCACTGTTATAGGCATTGCATTCCTCTCAAGGACCTCGACAGCCTTCTGTGAAGCCAGAGAATAACCTCTTGTTATGACCGTTGGATGTATATTCTGCCCCAGGAGATCCAGTGCCTGCTTCAGTAACTCTCCTGCGAGAACAACCGATGTTGTCGTTCCATCACCGCACTGCTGATCCATGGTCTTGGATACCTCTACCAGCATCTTTGCGGCTGGATGCTCAACATCAAGATTCTTCAGTATTGTCACACCATCATTCGTTATGGTCACATCACCCATCGAATCAACGAGCATCTTGTCCATGCCCTTTGGTCCAAGTGTGGACCTCACCGCATTACCTATTGCTATAGCAGCATTTATGTTATTTATCTGTGCATCTTTGCCGCTCTCCCTTCTTGTTCCTTCCCTCAACACAATTATTGGTTGTCCGCTCAACATTTTTTCACCTCTATAATGGTATAGTTTTACTTCTATTTAAACATTTCTAGATAGCAAACAACCCGGACAAAAGTTAAATAAGAAAGATATATATTAACAATGTGTTCAAGGGGATAAGGAAGGGCGTAGATGTACGCAATGAGATATTAGCAGGGCTGACGACCTTCATGACCATGGTCTATATTGTTTTTGTCAACCCCACCATTCTAAGCGAGACCGGTATGAACTTTGATGCCGTTATGCTTGCAACGATACTCAGCGCGAGCATAACCACGATAATCTGCGGATTATACGCAGATCTCCCCTTCGCTATGGCTCCGGGAATGGGCTTGAATGCCTACTTCACATACAGTGTTTGTATAGGTATGGGCATAAGCTGGCAGGTTGCGCTGGCGGCAGTCTTTATGGATGGTGTGATCTTTCTGATAATCTCTGTTCTGCCCGTAAGAGAGAAGATAATGCAGTCAATACCCCTGAGCCTCAAGCTTGGTACGAGTGTTGGTATAGGGCTATTCATAGCTTTCATAGGGCTTGTGAACTCCGGCATAGTTGTTTCAAATGAGAGCACGATAGTAGCATTAGGCAACATAGCTTCTCCATCAACCCTGCTAGCTCTCTTCGGTCTCTGCACAATGGCTCTGCTATCTGCACTCAATGTGAAGGGGGCTCTCCTCTTTGGCATACTGGCAACAACACTCCTTGGTTGGGTCTTTGGCATACCTGCTAGGCCAGAGAGCATATGGGATATCGTAGCTCTACCAGACTTCTCAGCACTATCAAGCACCTTTGTAAAAATGGATTTCGCGGGAGCCCTGGAGCTGGGGCTTGTGTGGGTTGTTATAACCTTTACTTTTGTTGATATGTTCGATACCCTGGGCACAGTAACGGGTTTAGCAACAAAGCTCGATATAATCGATGAAAGAGGCAGCTTCAAAGGTGCAAAGAAAATTTTCATAACAGACTCTATCGGCACAATACTTGGATCTGTGCTGGGAACATCAACCGTTACGACATATGTGGAATCTGCCAGCGGGGTTGCTGATGGGGGAAGAACTGGTCTGACTGCCATAGTGACTGGCATAGCTTTTCTGCTTACGCTCTTTCTTGTACCCTTCGCAAAGCTGGTGCCCAATGCAGCCACAGCTCCTGCGCTCATCATGGTGGGTCTCTTCATGATGGAGCCTGTGCTGAAGATAGATCTCAAAGACATAACAAATGCTCTGCCTGCATTCTTAACAATGATAGCAATGCCTCTAACCTACAGCATATCCAACGGGCTCATGCTGGGAATAATATCTTACACTGTGCTGAAATTGCTGACTAAGAGGTGGAGAGAGGTAAGCATAACCATGATCCTTCTCTCAATTATCTTTATAATCTATCTTCTCTATCCTCTGCTGATTTGACCTCTTATGGTTTATTCTTTATTATAATGGCATCCTTTAGCCTGGTGTTGGGAACTATCATATTGCCCTCGTCTGTCTCTATTGTTGTAGAGAGATTTGTTATCTCAACTATCCTGCCCATGTGATTCTCAAAGAGTATTGTGTCCCCAACCTCCCCGTTTCTCTTGAGCTGCATGCTTGAGGCAAAGTCCGCTCCAACATCTTTGAAACCAAGAATGAAAACGCCTGCAAGGGCTACGCAGAAACCGCCAACTATGAATGCCAGGAGTATATAGAGAGCTTCTATTGCAAGCCCGAGTTCATCAAGAGCTATTATCACACCAACGTAGATAACTGTGAATCTTATGCTCATAGTGAACAGATCTACAAAAGGCAGATCTCTATCCAAGGCAAACTTTTCAAATGCCATCCCGAGACGCGAGGAAAGCCACCATGCAACTATCAGTATGACTATGGCTAGCAATGCCTTTGGAAAATAAGCGAGGACAGAGATGATAGGCCCGGTTGGCAGGTTAACAACTGCGAAGGCTATTTGCAGGAATACCAAGAAAAATGAGATGCGCAGTATCCACTTTATGATTATTGTTATTATCCCTTTCACCTTCATTGTTCTCTCTAAAGGCTCGACCACATCCATCACACCAACAGCGCTGAGAATGCCGAAGATCACACGTATTAGAAATTCTGTTATTGCAACGCCAATGATTATCACAAATATCGCTACTATCAATCTCTGCACAAAAACAAGAGCAGGCGTTACATACGGAAAGAGGAAGCTCGCCCTGAAAACGAGAAGAGCAAGCTCAATGAACAAAAGCATAACAAAGATCCTTACAGTTATGTACAGCACATCAAACGTCTTTAAGCCCGTGCGTTCTATTGCTCTATCAACAGGAGCGAAAACCTGTTCAAGGTTCCAGAAGGAGAAGATCCTCCTCAGCACGGTGACAAATATCTCCATAATCGCTATGCCCGAAAAGATTATTCCAATCGCCGCAACAACATCCAGCAGGATTATAGAGATCCTGTTAAGGATCAGAGAAGCTTCTGGTACAGTTACGAACCCAAAAGACAGGTAAACAGAAAGGATAAATATCAGCCAGAAAAGGTAGTTAGCAATAAGGGAGGAAACGCTCTTCAGCCCCATCCTGTTAAATGCTTGCGTTATGTTTGCCCTGGAGCAAAGATCATCAAAGCCAATTCTGTTCAAAGCTCTATTTATTCCCCTCTTCACAAGATAGGCAGCAATATACCCAACTATCAGCACCAATATTACTTCAATCACCTGCGGTAAATATTCTATAACAGGAAAGAATTGCATCATCGTAGGAAAAGGTACCTATTTTTATATAAAACTTTTGAACTATTCAGCTCCAAGGGCTTCTTTAATCTCGAGCAGAAGAGAAGGTAATTTTTTCGTCACTGCAACCTCTTTGTTCATGAGAGAGACAAGAATAACAACATCATCCGAACCAGAAACCAGAAACGTGCCCATGTCTGTCTCAATGATCGCGGATCTAAAGCTCTTCATTCCCATGCGGGCACCAAGGTTCACGCCAGCATTGCACACTGCAGCAGCCATAGCGCACAAAGACTCTCCTTTCTCTCTTGGATCACAAACAATGGGAAGACCATCATAGGTAGAGATTACTATACCCAAAACACCAGGGTTGCTCTTACGAAAATTAGAAAGAATTGCCAAAAGATTTCTTTCCAAACCCTCCACAATCTAAAAAGAGCAATACACTATTTATAACTTTGCTTTATGGCATCTATCATCTTTGCAGCAAGAGCGCTCTCCCTAACATCATGAACCCTCACAATCTTTGCTCCACTCATAACCGAAGAAACCAGAGCCGCTATTGAGCCTTCGAGCCTTTCTTCTTTTTCACCACCCAAAACCTTTCCTATGAATGACTTCCTCGAGGCACCTACAGTTATAGCCCTACCCAGAGATCTCAGCTCTGAGAGGTTTTTTAAGAGAGAAAGATTCTCCTCAGCATTCTTGCCAAAACCTATGCCGGGATCTATCGATATCCTTTCTGCCTCAACCCCTTTTTTCTCAGCCAGATTGATGCTTTCCTCTAAATAGTCTAATATATCAAACATCATCTCCCCTCTATCCACCTTCCTGTTGTGCATAAGGATAAGAGAAGCATTGTAATCCACGGCAAGCTGCGCTATTTTTTCATCCCCGCCCTCCTGATCATTTATTATGCTCGCTCCGATCTTAAGGGCCTCTTCTGCCACCTCTGGCTTTGAGGTGTCTATCGAGATTGGTATCCTAACTTCTGTGCTTTCCAGGATGGCTCTCAGAGCCGGTATAACCCTGCGCTTTTCCTCCTCCAGGCTCACAGGCACATATCCTGGCCTGGTGGATTGCCCTCCAAGATCTATTATATCCCCTCCCTCTCTCTCTATCTGCTCAGCCCTCTCAGCTACCAGCTCTAATGTGTTATATTTTCCACCATCATAAAAGGAATCCGGGGTTACGTTGAGTATGCCCATAACGGCTGTTTGCTCAAAACAGCTGTCCCCAACCTTAAAAGTGGGTACGCTTAAGTAGTTCTCCACGGATCTCTTTATCTCCCCGGATAGAGATCTCAGGTTTTTTATTGGCTGAACATTAAGCTTTTCAGCGACCTCTTCCAGCGTTTTAAGAGAGCCCATCAGCAGGACCCTGGATGTGCCTTTCAGAGAATAAGCAGAGATCGAAATGCTGGCATCACCTCCCTTCGATAGGGCTTCCTGCTTTATTATGTTTGCATCCCTGGCGCTCAAATCTTTGATCTCTATGCAAAGGCCTATTGTCTTGGGAACAAGGTAAGGATAACCGCGCGCATCAGCTCCTGTATCCTTTATATACTCTAAAGCTTCTTCCCTGCTCTGTGGTCTGAGAACACGAAGAGCCATCTAATCCCTCAGCAATGAAAGGATCTCATTCCTTGAAGAGGCGCTCTTGCGGAATATGCCCCTTATAGCGCTCGTTATGACGAAACTATCCTCCTTCTTTACACCTCTCATCATCATGCATAGATGCTGTGCCTTTATGACAACAGCAACGCCATAGGGCTCAAGGACTTCAAATATAGAATCAGCTACCTCAGATGTCATGCGCTCCTGAAGCTGGAGCTTTCTTGAAGAGATATCGACTACCCTTGCTATCTTGCTTATGCCTGTTAGCTTCCCTTTCTTGGGGATATAGGCAACATTTGCCTTTCCAAAGAATGGAAGCATATGGTGCTCGCACATGGAGAAAAAGCTTATGTTGCGCACCAGAACGAGCTCTTCATGATCTTCATTAAAATAAACGCTCAGCTCCTGCTTTGGATCCTTTCCTGCACCATACAGGATCTCTTCACACATATCGGCTATTCTCTCTGGTGTGCCTTTTAGACCTTCCCTGTTCTTATCTTCTCCTATACCTTCAATAAAGAGCTCAACAGCGCTCTTTATCTTATCTCTATCCATAGAGAGATAGGCTGATATGCGGATAAAAGAGTTTCTGATAAAGAGGATAAAACAAAGCGTATCTTTTATAAAGTTTTATATTCTCATATACGTACTTTGTATTATGAAGAAAATAGCGATCCTTTTACTGCTCATGCTCGTGCCCTGCGTCATAGCAGAGGGCCTAAGCATAGAGATCGTAGACTACAGACACTCCAGCAGATACCTGGATAAAGAGGACTGCTATAAAGGAGAAGAAAATGGTATAGAGATGTACCTCGCAGGGACGATAATAAAGATAAGGGTAACTGAGGGAACAACACGCATGCCGGATGCTGATGTTAGAATAACTTATGAGCTAGATGGTAAGAAAAAAGAGGAGTATTTCAAGACAGATCTCTGGGGTGAGGTTGAGATAGAGCTTCCTTTTGTTGAGCGCAGGCCTGTAGAAGTGCAGATAGATGCTGTTGCTCAACCAGAGGAGGGCTTCGGTGGTGTTTCGGGATCAATAAAGATAATAGTTGTTCCTTATAGGCTAGGAAACCCTGGGGAGTTTTTATCCTGGCGGGACCAGATAAAATAAGATTGTAAATGAAATATTATAATTGGCATCATAGATTATTGTAGATGAGGGTTCGAGTTAAAATAACAGA
>WOYI010807351.1_pt1 | contig 11446 bp, 9 predicted proteins | sample 6423411 | NCBI WGS metagenome assembly WOYI01 (sample SAMN13441803, study PRJNA592873) | oil field metagenome | biome: oil field; feature: oil-well bore; material: oil-contaminated soil; isolation source: oil-contaminated soil from oil-well borehole | place: Germany: Wietze | collected 2016-10-18 ... | reverse complement strand
TATATCCGATATTTAAAAGATTTGTTAACAGTCTTTATTCAGTTATATCCGATATTTAAAAGATTTGTTAACAGTTTTCATTCCTTAACTATTTCCTATTATCCATATTAACATTTTCTAAATGTTTTTTATTAAATAATAGAAAAACATCTAAAAAAAAAACAATTTTACCCGGAGAGCAAATGGTGAGTAATAGAAGAAAAAAACCCAAATATTAATCTCATACTGAAAATTCCATCTATGACTTACAGAAGTCATAGTATTCTTTCGGGTCTAAGATAAAAAAAAATATTAAACCACTACAGGAATACCTAAAATATCCCTTTCACCTTCAAAAACAGCCTTCGCAATCTGGGCACTGCCAATAGAACCAGATCTTTCACCGATCCTGACAACCTTACTTAAATCATCTACTTTTTCTTTAATTGAACTGAACACATCAACAGGCTCAGTCATAGAACCAACAGAGCCAGTTAAAACAATGCCATCAATGTTGGCTGCGATTCCAGCCAGGCCATATATTTCCATAACTATAGTCATAACCATGGTCTCTAGGGCTAGCTCCGCCTTTTCATCTCCATTTTCTAAGCGTTTTAAAATCTCGTCTTTAGCCCGGGTTACTTTTTCGTGGACATCTGCAACTTTAACAGCCCCAGCATGGGAGAAACATTCGTTAGCAGTTCTCTTACCATCATCAATATCCCTGAGCATTTTCAAATCGAGTGGGCCGTGGATAACTCCCATTGCACCTAGACAGGCGTCCATAGCACCCCTTATTTTCCCATCTTCTATCAAGATACTGACAGTATTGGAGCTGATGTCGGAGACAATCATGTTCTGGAAGCCGGTTTCCAGGTAAGCGTGGTAGGTGATGCTGATTTTCTCGGAACTGGCGTGGTGAGAATAAGCCGCTTTAAACCAGGGGTATAAGGAAGGCGTTTCAGTGTGAATACCTGGAATTAACACAGTAGGAATTTTTGACTCTTTTATTTCATCGTAAACAGCGGTTCCACCACCAGTAACCTTACCAGCACCCCCCATGGATAGAATACCCCGGTTTTTAACCCTTTCCAGCGGAGTGATAGCTGATATCCCATCGCCCATGGCGTAGGTGATGGCCATCAACTGGATCTCATCAAGGTTAATCCTTTCTGAAAGTTCTTCTACAGCAGAAACGGTGCCGGCAGAGGTTTCTTCTCTTCCAATTTTAAAATGAGTGACTTTATCATCTAATATAGAGAAGGATACTCCAGTAGTGCCGTGATCCATTCCTACAAAGGCCATAAAAATTTATCCCCTTTGGTTAATAAAAAAAATAGAAAAGAAAAAAATATTATTTTTGAAGCCCGCAGAGCTTCCTTAACTTAGCACCAACCTTCTCTATGAGTAAATCCCCTTCTATAGCCCTCAAACGCTTAAGCTGGGGCTGGCCCGCCTGGTTTTCCAGTGCCCATTCCTTGGCGAACTTACCCTTCTGGATCTCTTCCAGGATTTTCTTCATTTCCTTTTTAGTGTCGGGTGTTATCAGCCTTTCTCTTCTGCTTAATCCTCCAAATTCGGCGGTGTTGCTCACGTTGTCCCACATACCCGCGAATCCGTTTTTATAGATCAGGTCGACGATTAGTTTCAGTTCATGGCAGGTCTCGAAGTAAGCCAGTTCTGGCTGGTACCCTGCTTCCACCAGGGTTTCAAATCCATTTTTAATGAGTTCAGTTGCTCCACCACACAGAACAGCCTGTTCTCCGAAGAGATCTGTTTCGGTTTCCTCTTTGAAGGTGGTTTCCAGGACTCCCGCCCGGGTGAGTCCTACTCCTTTACCCATGGCCAGAGCCACATCCAGTGTGTTGCCGGTGTAGTCTTGTTCCACAGCCACTAATCCTGGAATTCCAAAACCTTCTTCATAGGTCTGTCTTACCATGGCACCGGGTCCTTTAGGGGCTATCATGGATATGTTAACGTTTTCTGGTGGTTTTATATATCCGAAGTGGATGTTGTATCCGTGTGAAAATGATATGGTGTTTCCTTCCTCTAGACCGTCTTTAATGGACTGTTCATATACCTGGGCCTGTATTTCATCCGGGATGAGTATGTGAATTATATCAGCCTCTTTACTGGCTTCTTCTACTGATAAAACAGTCAGGCCATCATTTTTAGCTCTTTGCCAGGATTTACCTCCTTCTCTTAATCCCACGATAACAGTTAATCCGCTATCCGCCATGTTTCTTGCCTGGGCCATTCCCTGGCTTCCATATCCTATAACTGCTATTTTTTTATCCTTTAAAACATCTGTATCTACATCTTTGTCATAATACATCTTTTTTCCTCCTCAAAATTAGTTAATAACATATTTAAAATTCATTGGGAATTAGTCCAACGTTCCTCTGGATATCGCTGTAGGTCCAGTTCTAGCTATCTGTTTTATTCCAAAAACCCGCAATAAATCTATCAGTGCTTCTATTTTCCCTGGTGAACCGGTTATTTCCACGGTCAGCGTTTCCGGGCCGACATCGATTATCCTCCCCCGGAAGATATTGGCATACTGGATAACCTCGGATCTCTTCTTCTCTGAAGTTGCGTGTATTTTAATCAGGCACAACTCCCTTTTCACCGTGTTTTCCGGATCCAGGTCTCTTACCTTCACCACGTCGATTAGTTTATTGAGTTGCTTTATGATCTGTTCCAAGACCTTCTCATCACCTTTGCTGATGATGGTCATCCGAGCCATATTTTCCTGTTCCGAGGTACCAACCGTTATATTTTCGATGTTGAAGCCTCTTCTGGTGAAAAGCCCCGCGACCCTTTGCAGAACACCTGGTTTGTGTAGGACAAGAGCACTAATAACGTGTGTTCTTTGTTCGTCCATTTATTCCCCCTCCTTCTCCTTATGTGGAGCCCGGTAGGGTATTTCTCCCGGGACTTCCCTTTCCACTTTATATTCGCCTATTATTTCTGTAATTCCGCATCCTGGGGGTACCATGGGCAGAATTTCATCAGGGTCGATAATAACATCTATAAGAGTTGGTTCTCCCGATTTCAGGGCAGATTGTAGGGTTTCTTTCATTTCTCCTGGTTTTTCCACCCTCTCACCACGCACTCCAAATGCTTCTGCCAGTTTCACAAAGTCTGGAACTTCTCCCAGGTGGGTGTGGGACATTCGCTCGTCATAGAAGAGTTTCTGCCATTGGGCAACCATTCCTAGGTAGCGGTTGTTTAAAACACAGACTACCACGGGTATATCGTATTCTCTGACGGTGGCCAGGTCCTGGCAGACCATCAAAAATCCTCCGTCTCCGCAAACCGCCACCACATCATTTTCAGGAAGGGCTACTTTAGCACCCATGGCAGCTGGGAATCCAAAACCCATGGTGCCCAGCCCACCAGATGATAAGAATGTTCTGGGGATTTTTGAAGTGAAGTAATGCGCCATCCACATCTGGTTCTGGCCGACATCAGTGGTGACAATGGCATCATAATCAATGGAATCCCTTATTTCCTTAATAACCTGCTGGGGTTTAAGTGGTACATCCTCAAATGAAAGCCGGGGGATGCAGTTTATTTTAAAGTCTGATATGTAATCGGCCCATTCCTTTGTAGATCCAGGGTTACCCTCTTTTAACTTGCCGATGGTCTTGATGAGGCTGGTTAAGACTATCTTGGCGTCACCCACAATGGGTATATCTATGTCCACGTTCTTCCCAATTTCGGCAGGGTCCACATCTATGTGGATAATTTTAGCATTAGATGCGAATTCATCCACTTTTCCAGTGGTTCTATCTGAAAAACGGCATCCTATAACTATTAAACAGTCACACTCATCTACCACCAGGTTAGCAACTTTTCTACCGTGCATTCCCAGCATACCCAGGGATAGGGGATCGTCCTCAGGGAATGAGCCTTTACCCATCAGTGTAGTGGTTACTGGGGCTTTTATTAGCTTGGAAAGTTCTAATAGTTCGTCTGATGATTCGGAGAGTATAACCCCTCCACCGGCAAGTATGACGGGTTTTTTGGATTTAAGGATTAAATTTGAAGCCTTCTTAATCTGCCCGGGATGTCCTTTCCTGGTTGGCTTGTAACCCGGTAGGTCGATCTGGAAATCAGCTTTATACTCAAATTCCTGTTCCTGAACATCTTTAGGAAGGTCTATGGCCACTGGGCCCTGCCGTCCGGTACTGGCGATATAGAAGGCAGATTTTATCATCCCCGCTATCTCATCGGCCTGCATGGCCTGGAAATTGTGTTTGGTTATGGGCATGGTTAATCCCAAGGTATCTACTTCCTGAAAGGCATCACGACCAATTAATGCAGTTCCTACTTGCCCGGCGATGGCCAGGATAGGTGAAGAGTCCATGTGGGCGGTGGCAATTCCCGTCACCAGATTGGTGGCTCCTGGACCGGAGGTACCGATGCATACACCTACTTTTCCAGATGCACGGGCGTATCCATCGGCTGCGTGAGCAGCACACTGTTCGTGTCGCACCAGTATATGTTCTAAGTCAGAATCATATAACGCATCGTATAATGGTAGAAGAACACCTCCAGGATACCCGAAAACTATGTCTACTCCCTGGTCTTTCAGTGATTTGATTATTGCTTCGCTGCCTTTCATAAAAAAACACCTAGTTTAGTGTGATTATAAATTTCCTTTGAAAAGTTGTTATAATCAATTCTAAATTTATTTATCTGTTGAATTCTTATTTAATTTCATGATTATATATTGCAAGTATATATGATCTTTGGATGTTTATAAGTGATAGTTGGGATTTAAGGGAAATTATCTTAGAGGAGGGAACCATTAATGAAGATTCTTGTGGTAGGAACCGGAGCGCGAGAGCATGCCATATGCGAGGCAGCCATCCAGGATGAGGAAACTGAATTGTATTCTATTATGAGCAATCAAAATCCGGGAATAGCCAGGATATCGGAGTTTAAGATTGCCAGTGAAAATGAAATACCCACGGTGACCAAATTTGCCCTGGATAATAATGTAGACCTGGCCATCATAGGCCCAGAAGCCCCGCTGGAGAAAGGCATCGTTAATTCGTTGGTAAAAGCTGGTGTTGATTGTGTGGGCCCCACTATGGAGGCTGCTAAGATAGAAACTGATAAAGCGTTCATGCGTGATCTCTTCGAGGATTATAAGATCGGCGGATCCCTGGTTTACAAGGTATTCGATGATTCCGGGGATGCTGGTGATTTCATAGATGATTTCGGCCAGGACGTGGTGGTGAAGCCCATCGGACTGACCGGTGGTAAAGGTGTTAAGATAGTGGGAGAACAGTTGAAGGATAACGAAGAAGCGAAATCCTACGCTAAAGAAGTTATCGACACCAAAATGGGTGGCTACGCTGGTGTAGTTATAGAGGAAAGGGCGGTTGGTGAGGAATACACAGTCCAGGCCTTTGTGGATGGTAAGAACATAGCCCCCATGCCTGTGGTTCAGGACCACCCCTACGCATTCGAAGGTGATCTGGGCCCCATCACTGGGGGAATGGGTTCTTACTCTGATACAGATGGTTTACTACCATTTCTTGATGAAAAATACCGGGATGAATCAGTTAAAATAATGGAAGACACAGTTAAAGCTATAAATAATGAAGTAGGACCATATAAAGGATTCTTATACGGACAATTCATGCTGACTAAGGAAGGTCCTAAATTAATAGAATACAACGCCAGATTCGGAGATCCAGAGGCCATGAACGTTTTACCACTTCTACAGACTAACTTTGTGGATATCTGCAACGGCATAGTAGACGGTAATCTAAGGGGCGCTGAATTTGATTCCCTCGCAACAGTCTGTAAATACATCGTACCACAGGGATACCCGGGTAAAGCAGTTCCCAACCAAGTAATAAAGGTATATGAAGAAAAGATTAAGGAAAACAACACCCTCGTGTATTATGCTGCGGTGAACCAGAAAGATAACCAGATCTACACCTCCTCTTCCCGGGCACTGGCCCTGGTATCTGTGGGTGATAACATAGCCGAGGCAGAAGAAATATGTGAAGCATCCACCCAGTATGTTGATGGAGACGTCTATCACCGAAGGGATGTGGGGACTTCCGAGCTTATAGAAAAGAGAATTAAGCATATGCAGGAGTTACTGGGGGTAATGTAACATAAAATTAAGGAAATATTAACATCAAATTAAAGTAACCATATTTTTGGGAGGATAAGAGTACCATGAAACATCTTCTATCAGTCACCGATACTCAGGATAACATATTAGACATACTGGAACTGGCAGACAAACTTAAAAAGGATCCATGGGGTTATCAAACCCTTAAAAATAATGTATTAGGCATGATTTTTGAAAAATCATCCACCAGGACCAGGATATCCTTTGAAGTGGGCATGCTGCAACTGGGTGGTCATGCCCTCTACCTGTCTAAATCAGAACTCCAGCTGGGACGTGGAGAACCCATAGAGGACACGGCCAAGGTGATGTCCCGTTACGTAAATGGAGTGATGATCAGGGCTAAAGAACATTCAGACGTGGTTAATTTTGCAGAAAACGCAACTATCCCTGTTATAAATGGGTTAACAAATTTTGAACACCCCTGCCAGGCTTTAGCTGATATATTCACCATATACCAAGATAAAAAAACATTTAACGTGCATCTTGTTTATTTAGGGGATGGAAATAATGTATGTAATTCTCTGTTACTTGCAGCCTCCCTGGTTGGTATGGATATGACTGTGATCAGTCCGGAAGGATACGAACCAGACGTCATGATACTTGAACAGGCTAAAGAATATGCTCAAACCTCTGGGTCGAAGATAAAAGTGACTAATGATGTTTCCGGGGTAAAAGGAGCTGATGTGATTTACACCGATGTCTGGGTCAGTATGGGTGATGAAGAGGAAGTAAACCAGCGTTTGAAGATGTTAAGCAAATATCAAGTTAACACTGATGTTTTAAACCTCGCCAATCCCCAGGCCATGGTGATGCACTGCTTACCAGCAATCAGAGGCCAGGAAATCACTGAAGAGGTGATGAGTTGCGGCCAAGCAGCTGTCTGGGACCAGGCGGAAAACAGGCTGCATGTGCAGAAGGCCATACTCAGCATTTTATTAGGTAAAAAATAAGTGGAACTTCTATTTTTTTTAAAATAAAAATAGTAGAACATTCTATTTTTTTAAGATCATATTTTCTACAGTAGAAATAATTTGTCTACTGTAGAACACAGATTTTCGCTGTAGAAGGAATTTACATGGATTCCGGGGCATCGATACCCAGCAATTCCAGACTGTTCCTCAGGGTTATCCGAGATTTATCAACCAGAGCAAGCCTGAATTCTTCTTCTTCAGACCCTATCACAGGCATGGATTTATAGAACTTGTTGAAGGCACTGGCCAGATCCAGGCAGTACTGTGAGACAAGGTGGATTTTTCTACTGCGGGCAGATTCTTCAACCACCCAGGTGAACTGGGATATGACCTTGACCAGTTCCCTTTCCTGACTTTCCAGGTCATATTTACCTAAAATACCCTCCAGATCCACGGTGGAAGAATCAAATTCTGCTTTTTGGAGTATTTTACAGGCCCGGGCATGAGCATACTGTATAGAGGCGCAGCCCCTTTCAAAGCTCAGTGCTTCATCCCACTTGAACACGATATGTTTCTCCGGAGATAGGCGGGCGATATAAAATCTTACAGCCCCTACCCCAATTTTTTCGGCTATTTCCCTGGCTTCATCATCGCTCAGGTCATCTCTCCTCTTTTTAATCTCTTCCATCGCCCTTTCGGTGGATTCCTCGAGAAGATCATCCACACTGATGAATACTCCTCTCCTGGTGGACATGGAACCCTCAGGAAGAGTTATGAATTCATAGAAAATCACTTCCGGGGATTTACCATCTAAAAATCCCAGGACTATACTGATCTGCTGGATGGCCAGTTTATGGTCTGATCCAAGGATGTCGATTACCACATCACTTTCATTTGATTTTTCCAGGTGGTAAGCTAAGTCACGGGTAGAATAGAGGGACGTGCCATCGGATCTCATGAGCACCAGTTCTTTTTCGATACCGTAATCCTCCAGATTCAAACAGAGGACCTCATTTTCCTGGGTGTGGCCGTCCTCTTTAAGTTTGGTGATTATTTCATCCACAGAGCCGTTCCAGACAAATTTGCTCTCCCAGACGAAACGGTTGTGATACACATGCAACCTCTGGAGCGTGGGGTCCATTCCCTCTAAACAGGCGTTTACTGCTTCTTTAAAGAAAAATCCCAGAAGCGGGTCATCACCCCTTTCATAAACCCTTAATAACTCGTCAACACCGCCTTTAAGGTCTGGATTATTTTTAAGTTCCTTGTTAACCTGGAAGTAGAGTTCACCGATTTGATGATCGCGTAATTCGGCGTCTATGAAGATTTGTAAGTATAAGATGTTTTTGAGTCCATTTAAATACGTCCCTTCCAGCTCATTGAATTCAGAGTGCTCTTTGATGATGTTATCTATTTGCTGGTATGGATCGATATCCTTAGGTAATTGATCGGCCAGTTTACTGGGGTCGAATTTCAGGTTCAGCAATCCCCAGACAACCATGGCTATCTGACGGCCCATATCATTTACATAATACTGTGTTTCCACAGTATATCCTGATTTACTTAGTATACGGCTTAAAGAATCGCCTAAAATTGAATTTCGAATATGTCCGATATGTAATGGCCCGTTGGGATTTGCCGATGTATGTTCCACTATTATTTTTTCATGAAGAGCTTCTAATTTACCATAGTCTTCATCCACAGTTTCCAGTACGGATTTTGAATAGTTCTGGTAGTTTATGAAGAAGTTAAGGTAGGGTCCTACCGGTTTAATCTCTTTGAAGATGGCTGGTTTTTCGATAACATCCATTAATTCTCGGCTTATCTCCACTGGCGACCTTTTTAACTTACTTGCAAGTTCAAAGGCTACTGAAGTGGCCACATCCCCCATATCAGGATGTGGAGGTTCCTCTATCGGTATGTTATCTGGTAAATCCCAGCCTAATTCAGTTATAGCTTCTTTGACAGACTTTCTTACATCTCTATGTAATTTTCTAAACATTAGATTCACCTTAAATAAAAAGCATAAAAAGGGGAGGTATTTAATATTTTTAAGCCTTTAAAGATTAAAAGCCTCTAAAGATTTATTTTCATAATCCTCTTATCCAGAGGGTAATTTGACCTATATAAGGAATTATAAACAGGTTTTCACCAGGATTTTCTCCGAAGGAGATGACCTTGGCCTGGATCTGTTCTGGATATACTGGGGCCTGATCAGGGCTTGGATTGTTATCACCCTTGATTACATAATATAATCTTCCATCTGGGCTGGTTCCTTTTTCTATGATACGGTGTATCACTGGTTCGGGGAACCAGGTTGCATCATAGATTACTACGTCTCCTACATTTAAATTGGTGTTGTTTAATTCAGATAGGCCGAAAAAATTAGCCTTTTGAATGACTACCACATCTCCTCTGGCGAAGGTAGGTTCCATACTCCCGGAAACCACCACGTTTAAGTGTTGGGCCAGGAGAATTCCAATAATAATAATTGCAACGTAGCTTAGTATTTCCTTGGTATCCGTCATAAATTCACCTTATTTAAGGATAGCTCCTTTATCTGCGGAAGTAGCGAGTTTTGTGTACCTGGCTAGCCATCCTTTAACATGTCTATCCGGTTTAACAACTTTTTTAATCCTTTCATCTATTTCTTCTGGTGTAACTTTAATATCCAACTTTCTCCGGGGTATATCTATTTTGATGATATCACCATCTTCGACTGCTGCTAGAGGTCCGTCAGCAGCTGCTTCCGGGGATACATGGCCAACACACGGGCCTCGAGTACCTCCTGAGAATCTTCCATCGGTTATAAGTGCCACTGATTTTATTCCCATTCCAGATATTGCGGAGGTGGGGTTTAACATCTCTCTCATACCAGGACCGCCTTTAGGCCCCTCATATCTAATTATAATTATGTCTCCTTCTTTTATCTCGCCCTGATTTATGGCGTTAACACATTCTTCTTCACTCTCATAAACCCGGGCAGGTCCTTCATGGACCAGCATATCCGAATCAATCGCGCCCTGTTTTACAACGGCACCATCAGGTGCCAGGCTACCCTTTAAAATAGCCAGACCTCCTTCCTTGTGGACTGGATTATCCAGGGTCCTGATTACTTCACAGTCTAATACACTAGCATCCTTTATATTATCCTTAAGACTTTGTGCAGTACAGGTTAAAACTTCATCATGTAATTCATTTTCTAAAACTTTCAGAACTGCAGGAATGCCCCCGGCCTGTTCCAGATCGAGCATAGTGTGCTTCCCAGAGGGGCTGATAGAGGCAATATGTGGTATCTTCTTACTGTATCGTTCAAAGATGTCGAGATTTACCTTAACTCCTTTATCTTCCAGTTCATACGCGATAGCAGGTAAGTGCAACGTGGTGTTGGTGGATCCTCCCAGTGCTAAATCAACCATAACGGCGTTTTCAAAGGCTTCCTGGGTCATTATCTGGGATGGTGTGAGGTTTTTCTCCAGGAGTTGGAGGATCTGCCGGCCTGATGATCGGGCGATCTGTATCTTCTTCCCGGAAACAGCGTGGCTGCTGGCGCATCCTGGTAAACTCATACCTATTGCTTCTGTAAGACAGGCCATGGTGTTGGCGGTGAATAATCCCGCGCATGAACCCGCACCCGGGCAGGCACACTTTTCCAGTTCCCTTAACTCTTCTTCAGTCATTTTACCGGCGTTAACCGCGCCGACTGCTTCATAGACATTTATGAGATCCACCGGTTCATCTTTAAATATTCCCGGTAGCATGGGTCCCCCTGTAACTACGATGGAGGGTATGTCCAGCCTGGCAGCGGCCATTAGCATCCCTGGGACTATTTTATCACAAGTTGGGATTAGAACCAGGGCATCGAACTGGTGTGCCTGGGCCATGCTTTCCACGGTGTCTGCCACTATCTCCCGGGAGGCCAGGGAGTAACGCATACCCTCATGGTTCATGGCGATACCGTCACAGATGGCCATGGTAGAAAATTCAAAGGGCACGCCACCCGCCTGACTTATACCTAATTTAACTGCTTCAGCAATTTGATTAAGATGAATATGTCCTGGTACTATATCTGTAAAGCTGTTAGCTACACCGATGAAAGGTTTTTTCATTTCCTCGTCGGTTACACCGCAGGCGCGCAGCAAAGATCTGTGGGGTGCTCTTTGTAAGCCTTTTTTAATGGTATCGCTTCTCATTCTATCAACTTGAATCTGTTCTCTATGTTAAAAAATTAATTTTTTTAAAATAATGCTTCATTATTGATTATTATATAAATTAGGGGGCATCAAAATTTACTAAAAAACATGTCTTTTAAAATTTTTTTACTCCTTTATTAGTATCGTTTACATAATTTAAATATCATCATATTAATAAAACGATTATGTTACAGACCATG
>WOYI010882700.1_pt2 | contig 11447 bp, 9 predicted proteins | sample 6423411 | NCBI WGS metagenome assembly WOYI01 (sample SAMN13441803, study PRJNA592873) | oil field metagenome | biome: oil field; feature: oil-well bore; material: oil-contaminated soil; isolation source: oil-contaminated soil from oil-well borehole | place: Germany: Wietze | collected 2016-10-18 ... | reverse complement strand
GCGGTGGCACCCCCGCCCCCGCCGCCGACACCTCCCACGTTGACCAATGTGTCGGCAAGCCAGCCGGTCTGCCAGGCCACCACCACCGGTGCGACGTTCACCGTCACCTACACGAGTACGAACACGAACACGTTGACCCTGACCGCACCGAACAACGGCGCACAGACACCCCTCACCCCGAACGTGACCGGCCAGACCTCCGCACCGATTCCCTACGACTGCGCGAACCCTGGCGGAAGCTATGGACTGAAAGCGATCGGCTTGAGCGGGACCACTCCCGCGACCGCGACCGTCACCCCGACGCCGACTCCCTGACGACGCGCCGCCATTGAGCCCGGGCCCGGGCTGCCCCTAGGCTGTGCCCCATCCCGCATCCTCCAGAGGAGTCCGATGAGCGACAGCACGCCCACCCAGCGGATCGACGCCCCGGTCCCGGAGGGCGGGAGCACGCCCGATCCCGAGAAGAAGCGCCGCGGACTGATGATCGCCCTGATCGCGATCGGCGCGGCGATCCTCGTCGCGATCATCGTCCTGCTCATCGTGCTGCTGAACGGGTCGGGCGGACCCGTCGCGGTGAGCACCACGACTCCGACCGCGACCGCGACCGATACCCCGACGGCGAGCACCACTCCCAGCGCGACCCGCACTCCGACACCCGTAGCGGGCACCCCTGCACCGAAGCAGGGTTCGGGGGGCGGCAACTCGCAGCCGACCGGAGCCGCTTTCACGGCATTCACCCCGGTGACCGAGGTGCAGTGCGACCAGGGCGGGCCGTACTTCACTCCGCCGCCGATCCCGATCCAGGTGAAGTGGTCGACGGCCCGCACCAACTCGGTGTGGATCGTGTTCGGCGGCGGCGACGCAGCCGACTCCCAGTTCATGCAACTGCCGGTGAGCGGCAACCAGTCGAACTTCTCCTACGAACTGGACTACCCCTGCGGCGCGGCGTCGACCGAACTGACGATGACCCTGGTGGGCAGCGATGGTCAGCACGTCCAGAAGCACTGGACGGTCACCAACACCGGCGACAGGTTCTGAACGGCTGCCCGTAAACTGGTTCGACCACAACCAGGCACCTCACCAACGACACGGTGCCGCGCAGATCGAATCGGAGCACCGGCATGACGTCTGCGAACGACGCCCACCAGATCCCGGACAGGCCAGCCCTGGAAGGGCTCGAGGCCACATGGGGCGCCGCGTGGGAGCGGGAGGGCACCCACCGGTTCGATCGCGCCGCCGCCCTGGCTGCCGGCAAGGCATCCCTCTTCAGCGTCGACACGCCCCCGCCGACCGCCTCGGGCAGCCTGCACATCGGCCATGTGTTCAGCTACACCCACATGGATCTCGCGGCCCGGTTCCAGCGGATGCGCGGCAAGCACCTCTTCTACCCGATGGGCTGGGACGACAACGGCCTGCCCACCGAGCGCCGCGTGCAGAACTACTACGGGGTGCGGTGCGACCCGTCGCTGCCCTACGTCGAGGGCTACATGCCGCCGCTCGAGGGCGGCGACAATGCGAGCTCGAAGGCCGCAGACCAGGTGCCGATCTCGCGCCGCAACTTCATCGAACTCTGCGAGAAGCTCACCGCCGAGGACGAGAAGCAGTTCGAGGCGCTCTGGCGCGACCTCGGCCTCAGCGTCGACTGGTCGCTCAGCTACCGCACCATCGGGCACGAGGCGCAGCTGGCCGCCCAACGGGCGTTCCTGCGCAACCTGGCCAGGGGCGAGGCCTACCAGGCCGATGCGCCGACCCTGTGGGATGTCACCTTCCGCACCGCCGTCGCCCAGGCCGAACTGGAGGACAAGGACCAGCCGGCCGCCTACCACCGCGTGTCGTTCCACCGGCCATCCCCCGGGCCAGAGGGCGCGGCGACCGTCGAGATCGAGACCACCCGGCCGGAACTGCTGCCGGCGTGCGTGGCGCTGGTGGCGCATCCAGATGACGAGCGCTACCAGGCGCTGTTCGGCACCACGGTGACCACCCCGTTGTTCGGCGTCGAGGTGCCCGTGCTCGCGCACCACCTGGCGCAGAAGGACAAGGGATCGGGCATCGCCATGGTCTGCACCTTCGGCGACGTGACCGACGTGGTGTGGTGGCGCGAGCTGGACCTGCCGACGCGCGCGATCATCGGCAAGGATGGCCGCATCCTCGAGGATGCCCCTGCCGCCGAGTTGTTCAGCGAGACGGGCCGCGCCGCATATGCCGAGCTGGCCGGCAAGACCGTCTTCAGCGCGAAAGCCCGCGTGGTGGAACTGCTGCGGGAGTCCGGCGAGCTGATCGGCGATCCGAAGCCGATCACGCATCCGGTGAAGTTCTACGAGAAAGGCGACCGGCCGCTCGAGATCGTGACCACCCGCCAGTGGTACATCAGCAACGGGGCCCGGGACGAGGCGCTGCGCGACCGCCTGCTCCAGGCCGGCGAGCAGATCGACTTCCACCCCGAGTTCATGCGGGTGCGCTACGACAACTGGGTGGGAGGACTCACCGGCGACTGGCTCATCTCCCGGCAGCGCTTCTTCGGCGTGCCGCTGCCGATCTGGTACCCGGTGGATGCCGACGGGGAGGTGATGCGCGAGCAGCCGATCGTGCCGGGCGAGCACCTGCTGCCGGTCGACCCGGCCTCAGCGCCTCCGCCCGGCTATGACGAGGCGCAGCGCGGCCAGGCCAACGGCTTCGTCGGCGAGTTGGACATCATGGACACCTGGGCCACCTCGTCCCTGACCCCGCAGATCGCGGGCGGCTGGGAGACCGATCCCGAGCTGTTCGAGCTGGTGTTCCCGTACTCGCTGCGCTCGCAGGCGCAGGACATCATCCGCACCTGGCTGTTCTCGACCGTGCTGCGCGCCGAGCTCGAGCACCACAGCGTCCCGTGGACGGATGCCGGCATCTCCGGCTTCATCGTCGACCCGGACCGCAAGAAGATGTCGAAGTCGAAGGGCAACGTCGTCACCCCGGCGGCGATGCTCGCGGAGCACGGTTCGGATGCCGTGCGCTACTGGGCGGCGTCCAGCAGGCTCGGCACGGATGCTGCCTTCGATCCGCAGAATCCGAAGCAGATGAAGATCGGGCGCCGGCTCGCGATCAAGGTGCTGAACGCGGCCAAGTTCGTGTACTCCTTCCCCGAGCCGCCGCGCGGAGCCGACATCACGAATCCGCTCGATCTCGACATGCTCGCCGAGCTCGACGAGGTGGTGGGGATCGCGACCGCGGCCTACGAGCAGTACGACCACGCCAGGGCGCTGGAGGCGACCGAGCAGTTCTTCTGGACCTTCTGCGACGACTACCTCGAGCTCGTGAAGGAGCGCGCATACGCGGGCGACGGCAGCGCGACCCGGAGCCTGCGCGAGGCGATCGACATCCTGCTGCGCCTGCTCGCCCCGGTGATCCCGTTCGCCACCGAGGAGGTGTGGCGCTGGACGCACGAGGGCTCGATCCACCGCGCGGCGTGGCCGGAGCGGCGCGGCACCACCGCCGGCCTCGGACTGCTGTCCGCGGTGAGCGCGGCGCTGATCGGGATCCGCCGGGCCAAGACCGATGCGAAGGCCTCGCAGAAGACGGAAGTGCTCTCCGCCACGCTGTCCGGGCCGGCCTTCCTGGTGGAGGCGGCGGGCGACCTGAAAGCGGTCGGACGCATCGCCGAACTGGCCTTCGTGGAGGCCGAGGAGATCGCAGTGACCGGAATCGTGCTGGCGGAGGCGGACTGATGCAACTGGGAACGCGCTGGCCGGTCGGCGACGAGCCGCCGTCGCGGCTGCCCGCGGTCATGGTCGCGGCCATCGCCGAGGTGGAATCGGAACTCGCCGGGCCCGACGGGCCAGGCACCTCCGGCTGGCGCTGGACGCTCACCTGGCTGGAGGGCCGACCGGAGGTCGAACTCGACGACGGGACGACGCTGCACTACGAGCGCGGCACCGACACGGTCAGGCGCGAGCCATGACATCCCCCGACAATCCCTTCTTCGCCCCCAGCACCCTCCCCTACGGGCTGCCGCCCTTCGCCGAGATCCGCGACGAGCACTACGAGCCGGCCTTCGAGAAGGGGATGCGCGACCAGCTCGCCGAAGTGCAGGCGATCGTGCGCGACGACGATCTGCCGACGTTCGGCAACACCTTCGAGCCCCTCGAGAAGAGCGGGCAGCTGTTGGAGCGCGTGGCGAACGTGTTCTTCAACAAGAGCTCGGCCGATTCCAGCGACTTCACCAACGAGCTGGAGGAGAGGATCGCCCCGAAACTCGCCGCGCACAGCGACGCGATCCTGCTCGACTCGCAGCTGTACGGGCGGGTCAAGACCGTCTACGAGCAGCTGGAGCATGACGCCGAGCTGGATGCCGAGCAGAAGTACCTCGTGCACCGCTGGTACACCGAGATGACCCTCGCCGGCGCCGGCCTCGACGACGCCCAGAAGCAGAAGCTCATGGACTTCAACAAGAGGCTCTCGGTGCTGACCACCAGGTTCGAGAAGAACCTGCTGAGCGACACCAACGAGCTCGCCGTCGTGATCGACGACATCGCCCAGCTGGACGGACTGGAGCCCGGGGAGATCAGCGCGGCGGCGCAGGCGGCATCCGAGCGCGGGCTCGACGAGGGCACGTACCTCATCACGCTCGTGCTGCCGACCGGGCACCCGTTCCTGGCCTCGCTGACGGATCGCGGCATCCGTCAGCGCATCATGGAGGCCTCGCAGGCCCGCGGCAGCCACGGCGGAGAGTTCGACAACACCGGTGTGCTGCTGGAGATCGTGAAGCTGCGCGCCGAGCGGGCCGCGCTGCTGGGCTTCGCGAGCCACGCGGCGTTCGTGCTGGCCGACTCGACCGCGAAGACCCCGGATGCTGTCGCCGCCATGCTCGGTCGGCTCGCTCCCCCGGCGGCCCGCAACGCGAAGGCCGAGCAGGGCCAGCTGGAACTGCTCATCGAGAGCCGGCTCGATGATGCGGACTCCACCGCCGCCGCGAGCAGCGATGGGGTCAAGAGCTGGGACTGGGCGTTCTGGACCGAGAAGGTGCGCCAGGAGAAGTACGACGTCGACACGGCTGCGCTTCGCCCATGGTTCGAGGCCGAGCGCGTGCTGCAGGACGGCGTCTTCTTCGCCGCGAACCGGCTCTACGGCATCACCTTCACCGAGCGGAAGGACCTGCTCGGCTACCACCCCGACGTCCGCATCTTCGAAGTGCACGATGAGGACGGCTCGCCGCTCGGCCTCTACCTGCTCGACCTCTACACCCGCGACTCGAAGCGCGGAGGGGCGTGGATGAACGAGCTCGTCGCCCAGGCTGCGCTGCTGGGCCACGACCACTCCATCGTCGTGAACAACCTCAACGTGCCCAAGCCGGCGGAGGGCTCGCCGACGCTGCTCACCTTCGACGAGACGTCGACCTTCTTCCACGAGTTCGGGCACGCCCTGCACGGCCTGTTCGCCACGGTCACCTACCCCAAGTTGTCCGGTACGAACGTGTTCCGCGATTTCGTCGAGTTCCCCAGCCAGGTCAACGAGATGTGGATGCTGTGGCCGGAGGTCCTGGCCAACTACGCCAAGCACTACCAGACCGGGGCCCCGCTCGACCAGGGCGTCGTGGACCGCCTGCACGAGTCGGAGCAGTTCAACGAGGGCTTCGCCACCAGCGAGTACCTGGGCGCCGCCCTGCTCGATCAGGCATGGCACACGCTGACCGCCGACCAGGCGGCAGCGGTGAAGGATGCCGCATCCTTCGAAACCGCAGCCCTGGCCGCCGTCGGCCTGGACGATCCCGCCGTGCCGCCCCGCTATCGCAGCAGCTACTTCGCCCACGTGTTCTCGGGCGGTTACGACGCCGGGTACTACTCGTACATCTGGAGCGAGGTGCTCGACGCCGACACGGTCGACTGGTTCAAGGAGAACGGCGGCCTCGCGCGCGCCAACGGTGACCGCTTCCGCACCAGGCTGCTGGGGGTCGGAGGCTCGAAGGATCCGATCGAGGCCTACATCGACTTCCGCGGAAGGGCGGCCGAGATCGGGCCGCTGCTCAAGCGCCGCGGTCTCCAGTGACGCGCGCCCGGAAGATCGACAGCACCCTCTGGTCGATCCACGAGATGTCATCGGCCACGCGCATCTCGTAGTTCTCGGTGCCGACCCAGGACGCGAAATCCCGGGCGCCGATCGCTGCCGCTCCCTGGTCCAGTTCGGCGCGCAGTTCCGGTGTCACCGGCATCCGCTCCGCTGCGGTGGATGCCGTCAGATAGAGATCGTTCAGCTCGAGCAGGCGGGCCAGCTCCTCGACGGGCGCCGGGTGATCATCCACCCGGAGGTCGACCGCCGTGTCGTCGAGACCGCCGTAGCCCGCTCCCCGACTGACGACGAGCAGCGCCGCCGACTGACGGCCCCGCGAATCGCCGCCCGCCGCGTCACCCGCGGCCAGGGCGGCGAGCAGCCTCCGGGCGAGGGGCTCCTCGGGCATCGAGCCGCGCCATGCCGACTCCATCGCCGCCACGACCTCCTGGCCCGTCAGGATGTTGCCCTGGATCGCGTAGCCCGCGCCGGTGACGCCGCCCGCCCAATCGAGACAGGCGGAGCCGGTGCTGCTGGCAGCGCGGCCCGCGGCATCCACGATGCCCACTTGACGCTCCTCGCGCCCCTGGTCGTCGGCGAGGAGCCGCTGAAGGGCCGCCTCTGCCGTCGCGCCATCCTGCAGCATGGCAAGACCGGCTCGCTTGTATGCGACGTTGGCCGCAGCCTGGGTCGCGATGGCACCGACTCCGGCCGAGGCCGCCGGAACGGCCGATCCGACCGCGAGGAACTTCGAGGCGACGGCCACGCCCCAGGACTCCCCGTCAGCGGACCGGGCAACGATCGAGAAGGTCATGAGCCGAAGCTACCGCCCGCCGGGGCAGGGCGGCGCCCGCCCCCGCCCGGTCCCGGTCCCGTCCCCGTCCCCGTCCGCGTCCATGTCATGTCCGCGTCCATGTCGCGATTCGTGCCAAACCGACGTCATTCAACGCCGAACCGTCGGTTTGGCACGAACCGTGGTCAGCTGGGCGGTGGGGGCGCGAGTTCGCGCAGCGTCCGCAGCCGTTCTTCGCGCGTCGAGCCCTGCGGCACGACGATGACCTCGTCGGCGCGGGTGGATGCGAGCAGCGCGTCGATCCGTTCGCGCACGTGATCGAGCGTGCCGACAGCCTGGTGCGCGAGCCGCTCATCCACGAAGGCGTTCTCGGCCTCGGTCCAGGGATGCGCCAGCGTCGCCTCCAGCGACGGCACCCGGGTGGGGTGCCCGCTGCGCAGCCGGATCATCTGCAGCAACTGCGGCAGCGCGAGCTGCCGGGCCTCCTCGGCGGAGTCGGCCACCAGCGTGGTGACGGCCACCATCGAGTGCGGCTCGCTCAGGACGGCCGACGGCCTGAATGCGTTCCGGTAGAGCTCGAAGGCCAGCGGCGTGGTGTCGCCGCCCGCGAAGTGATGGGCGAAGGAGAACGGGAGCCCCAGCATCCCGGCAAGGCGCGCGCTGAAGTCGCTGGAGCCCAGCAGCCAGAGTTGGGGAGAATCCCCCATGCCGGGCACGGCCATGATGCGCGAGCCCTGGCCGCCTTCGAGGGCGGGGATCGTGCCGAAGTATGCGAGCAGTTCGATGACCTGCTGGGGGAAGTCATCCACCGTCTCGATGCCGCTGTTGCGCCGGATGGTGGCGCTCACGAGCGGGTCGGTGCCGGGCGCGCGCCCGAGCCCCAGGTCGATCCGGTCGCCGTGCAGGGCCACCAGGGTGCCGAACTGCTCCGCCACCACGAGCGAGGAGTGGTTGGGCAGCATGACGCCGCCGGATCCGACCCGGATGCGCTCGGTCACGGCCGCGACGGCGGCGATCAGCACCGGCGGCGATGAGCTGGCGATTCCGGGCATGCTGTGGTGCTCGGCGACCCAGAACCGCCGGTAGCCGAGCCGGTCGGCCTCGCGCGCGACGGCGAGCGTGTCGGCGAGCGCCTCGGCATGCGAACCGCCCTCGCGGACGGTGGCGAGGTCGAGGACGGAGAGCGGTGCTGTCATCCCTTGGTCAACCGACGGGCGGCACCCCGGATTCCGACAGAGTCGTCGGCGGACGCGCGGGCGGGCGGGCGGGAGAAGCTCAGGCCGACTTCTCGGCGCGGCGTGCCACGCGCGGCACGATGGTCGGCGCCGCGTTCTCGAGCACGGCCGCCTTCGTCACGACCACGCGGGCGACCTCCTCGCTCGATGGCACCTCGAACATGATCGGGCCGAGCACCTCTTCGAGGATGGCCCGCAGGCCGCGCGCACCAGTCTGCCGCAGCACGGCCAGGTCGGCGATCGCCTCGAGCGCGTCGGGCTCGAACTCGAGTTCGACGCCGTCGATCTGGAACATCCGCTGGTACTGGCGCACCAGCGCGTTCTTCGGCACGGTCAGGATCTCCATGAGCGCGTGCTGGTCCAGCGGTGAGACGGTGGTGACGACCGGAAGGCGCCCGATGAACTCGGGGATGAGTCCGAACTTGTGCAGGTCCTCCGGCAGCACCTCGCTGAACAGGGCCGCCTCCTCGCGCTTGGAGTGCAGTGGAGCGCCGAAGCCGATGCCGCGGCGTCCGACGCGGGCCGAGATGATGTCCTCCAGGCCCGAGAACGCGCCGGCCACGATGAACAGCACGTTGGTGGTGTCGATCTGGATGAACTCCTGGTGCGGGTGCTTCCTGCCACCCTGCGGGGGAACGCTGGCGACCGTGCCCTCGAGGATCTTGAGCAGCGCCTGCTGCACGCCCTCGCCGGAGACGTCGCGGGTGATCGACGGGTTCTCGGCCTTGCGCGCGATCTTGTCGACCTCGTCGATGTAGATGATGCCGTTCTCGGCGCGCTTCACGTCGTAGTCCGCGGCCTGGATCAGCTTGAGCAGGATGTTCTCGACATCCTCACCGACATATCCGGCCTCGGTGAGCGCCGTGGCGTCGGCGACCGCGAACGGCACGTTGAGCCGCTTGGCCAGGGTCTGCGCCAGGTAGGTCTTGCCGCATCCGGTCGGACCGATCAGCAGGATGTTGCTCTTGGCGATCTCGATGTCGTCGATGACCGCGTCGGCGGCGGTGAGCGTCGAGCGGGCCCGGATGCGCTTGTAGTGGTTGTAGACCGCGACCGAGAGCGCGCGCTTCGCGGGCTCCTGGCCGATGACGTACTCCTCGAGGAAGGAGAAGATCTCTTTCGGCTTCGGCAGGTCGAACTCGCTCGAGACCTCTTCGCCCGCCTCGGCCAGGCGCTCCTCGATGATCTCGTTGCAGAGTTCCACGCACTCGTCGCAGATGTAGACGCCGGGGCCGGCGATCAGCTGCTGGACCTGCTTCTGAGACTTGCCACAAAAGGAGCACTTGAGCAGGTCAGCGCTCTCCCCGATGCGTGCCATGGGTCCGAGCCTAACCCGAACCACCAGGGCCGACCGGCAGTGTGTGGAATTGGGTCACCGGCGCGCCGTTCTAGGCTGGAGGCATGCCGATGCATGCCCGCGCGCAGCGTCTGGCCCGGGGCTGGATCGTCGGTCTCGTGGCCACGACCGTCGCCGCGGTCTCGCACTCGCTCGCGGGCGGGTACCGGCCGGGCTTGCTCAGCTTCGGCACCGCACTGATCTTCGCCGGGATGCTCGGCACCATCGTCATCGGACGGCGGCCCTCGCTGCCCCGCATGATCGTCGCCGTGGGCGTGTCGCAGCTCGCCTTCCACCTGCTGTTCTCGCTGCTGGGAAGCGGGGCATCCGCTTCACCGGCGGGGTCCGGGATGTCGGGCATGGCAGCCATGGGCACGCCGACGCCCTCCCCCGCTCTCGTCACGCCCGGGCACGACCACTTCGCCGATCCGGGGATGTGGGTCGCGCACGCCATCGCCGCCGTGCTCACCATCCTGTTCCTGCGGCACGCAGAGCTCGCGGTCTGGGGCATGCTCGCCCGCCTCGGGCGCGTGCTCGCGACGCGGCTCACGGTCGTGCCGGCTCCCATTCCGGCCGGCGACCGGTCGCGGATCCCCGCATGGCCGGCCATCGTGCTCCCCCCGATCGAGCGGATGCTCGTCGCGTCCGCGTCCCGCCGCGGTCCCCCCCTGCTCACGTTCTGAGCCATGCCGGCGCCGCCCACCCCGGGTGCGCGTCGAGTGCCGCGTGCTCGCGGCATCCAGAACATGCCGCCACCGCGCGGCACCAGCAGACAGGAACCTTTTCGCATGACCGACCACACCCGACGCATCGGCGTCACCGCCCTGACTCTCGGCGCTGCCGCGCTGCTCGCCATCGCCGCCCCGTTGAGTGCCGGCGCCCACGTGTCCCTTCAGGAGAACACGGCGAGCCCCGGCACTTTCACCACTCTCACCTTCCGGGTGCCCAACGAGTCCGCCGACGGCGCCTCGATGACCAGGCTCACGATCACCTTGCCGACCGGGAAGGAGCTGCTCCGCAGCGTCGAGTACGTCCCGGTCCCTGGCTGGACGACCGAGCTCGTGACGACGAAACTCGACACGCCGATCACCGACGGCGACAGCACCATCACCGAGGCCATCACCCAGGTGATCTGGACCGCGCAACCCGGCTCGGAGTACGGCCCGGGCAGCCAGGGCCAGTTCAAGCTCTTCGTCGGCCCGATCCCGGACGTCGGCGCGCTGAGCCTGCCCGCCTCCGAGGGTTACAGCGACGGCTCCGTGGCGTCATGGAACGGCGCCGCGGACTCCGAGCACCCGTCTCCGGTGCTGTACGTCAACGACGCCGCCCCGAAGAGCGGCGACCCCGACAGCGCACCTGAGGCGACCGTGGCCGCCACCGCGGCGGCGAGCGGCGCCCCGGCCCAGCCCGACGTGCTGGCACGTGTTCTGGGCGGTGCTGGCCTCGTGCTCGGCGTCGTCGCACTGCTGATCGCCATCGTCGGGCGCCGTCCGGCACGGAAGGCGGGCTAGCCCATGCGCCGCGGCCCTGCCCTGCTGCCGGCGTTCGCATTCGCGCTCGCGATGGCGGGCGTGATCGCGATCGCCGGTCCGGCGTCGGCGCACAGCCAGATCGTGGCGTCGACGCCGAGCCCGAACGAGACGCTGACCGCGCTCCCGGCCCGGTTCGAGATCGACACGAACGAGGCGCTGCTCGACATCGGGGGCACGGGCCGCGGCTTCGCCTTCGAGATCGAGGATGCCACGGGCAGGTTCTACGAGACCGGCTGCGTCTCGATCGTCGACGGAAGCATGTTCACGGCGGCGCGCCTCGGGGCGCCCGGTGCCTACACGGTCGTCTACCAACTGGTCTCGGCCGATGGGCACACCGTGAGCGGGCGGATCCCCTTCACCTGGGCGCCGTCGGGCGCCGCGGTCGTGACGAAGGGCGTCTCGTCACCCCCTGGGTGCCACGGCGCGCCGGGGCCGGCGAAGCCCGACGCGAGCGGAGGCGGCAGCGAGGGGACCCGCGATGCGACCGTGCCGCTGGCGGACATCCTCTGGATCGGCGGGATCATCGTGGC
>WOYI011180283.1_pt1 | contig 11449 bp, 13 predicted proteins | sample 6423411 | NCBI WGS metagenome assembly WOYI01 (sample SAMN13441803, study PRJNA592873) | oil field metagenome | biome: oil field; feature: oil-well bore; material: oil-contaminated soil; isolation source: oil-contaminated soil from oil-well borehole | place: Germany: Wietze | collected 2016-10-18 ... | reverse complement strand
GTGTCTAACAGATAAAATAATTGATTGATTATTGATACATGCTTGTCAATCGGAGCAAAATTTAATTCGCACGGATAATTAACGATAAAATCATTTAGAATCGATAAACAATCAATTTGAAAGACTTTCAGAAAATAAAAAAAACGCCATGCAATAATAAATCATTTTGACGTTTAATTTGATGTTCTATTTTTAATAAACTGTAAAGTATAAAACAATCGAAAGCAATCCAACGATGAAACAGTATAACGCAAAATATACAAGGTTTTTGACATGCACATATTTATAAAAGAGATGTACAGAGATGAAACTAAAAACAAAGCTCATGACAAAGGCTAAACTATAACCAACGATATCGATTGATTCTGAAACTTGTGAAGCTTCATAAACTCCAAGAATCGTAACGGGTACTGAAACCAAGATGTAACTCAAGAACGAAAATCGCAACACTTTTTTCAGATCAATTTTTTGTACGAGACCACCCGACATCGTAATACCGCTTCGTGAAATACCGGGGAAAACTGCGAGCATTTGAAACATACCGATGATCAAAGCATTTTTCCAAGAGATTTCTTGGCGCCACTGTATATCCTTTACGCGATAAACATAATAAAGAATCCCGCCGGTTATCAATAATGCGACACCAACAGATAATAAATCATTGGGCAAATATGGTTTAATTAATAACCCAAAAATACCAATCGGGATAACAGCGATAATCAATTTTATAACATATTGAAAATCTGGTTTACTCGTCTCTTGATGTCTAATCAAATAACACCAAGTACCTTTGACGAGGTCGACGATATCTTTCCAAAAATAAATCAATAATGCTAGAAAACTACCGGTGTTTGTAATCATTAAGAAAATGGTTAAGTGTTCAAGGTTCATACCAAAAAAATTGCTAAACAAAGTTAAGTGTCCGCTACTCGAAACAGGAAATATTTCTGTTATGCCTTGAATGATTCCTAAAACAACATATTTAATAATTTCGATAAACCTAAGCATATTATGATCACCACATGTATTATATCACAGCAATCACCAAAAATATGTTAAAATAAAAGCAAACAAGAGAGACAATACGGGAGAAAATATGCATCACCTCATTAAGGTTATTAAAGGAAGTTTAGTAGGTATCGGAAGCATCCTTCCTGGAATTAGTGGAAGCATGGTCGCAACTATTTTAAAAATATATCAAGAACTGATTGATGCCTTGAATGATGTGACACATCATCCCTTTCAATCCATTAAAAATGTTTGGCAATATATTGTTGGAGTCATTGCCGGATTGTTGATTGGGTTTCTATTTATTAAATTGTTTTTTGATTACGCACCGATTCCTTTAACATTTTTGTTTGTTGGGTTCATTATTGGAGCAACCCCCGTTTTGTTAAATGAAATCAAAGGAATTAAGATTGCTTGGCATCATGTTGCTGTGTTTGTACTGGCAATGGTTGGTATGATTGGCATCATTTTTATTACAGGATCACAAGTCAACCCAACATCTTGGGTTTATCACCTTGTCGTGATACTCATTGGTATGATTTACGCAATCGCTTTAATCATACCAGGACTCAGCGGGTCGACGATGTTACTAGCTTTTGGGTTTTTCCATCTTCTTTTGGATATTGTTTCAAACGTTGGTATCGCGATTGCGACATTAGATTTTGCTCTATTTGCTAGTCAGATGCCTGTTTTATTGTTGTTGGTACTGGGGACGCTTATTGGTTTGATTGGTATGGGGAAAGTGATGCACTTTCTATTTCACAAATATAAAACACATTTTTATATAGCAGTTTTAGGAATTATTATAGTATCACCATTCAACATCATGATTACTTTAAATAGAGATCCCGAGACAAGTTTACTAGGACAAACATGGTACCTTTATGTTGCCTCCGGTGCACTTTTTCTATTAGGACTTATATTTACGTATTGGATGTCTACACATAAGCACAAGAAAATGGAGGAAATGAAATGATAAAAAAGGCAGTTATACCGGCAGCGGGATATGGCACAAGATTTTTACCAATCACCAAAGCAATGCCAAAAGAAATGTTGCCGATTATCGATCGTCCGACGATAGAATTCATCGTTAACGAAGCTGTAGAAAGTGGCATTACAGATATTTTGTTGGTTGTTTCAGGAAATAAGAACGCCATTGTCGATTATTTCGATCGTAATCTTGAATTAGAAACAATTTTAAAAGCACAAGGCAAAGATTTTGAATATGGCATGATCAAACATATTGGTGAAGGTGCAAATATTCACTTTGTCAGACAGCGTGAACAACTGGGATTAGGACACGCCGTCTTGCAGGCTGAAACATTCATTGGAAACGAGCCATTTGCTGTTCTGCTTGGCGATGACATGTATGTCAATCATGAATATCCCGCTATTAAACAAATGATCGACGTGTATGAAGAAGTACACGCTTCTATATTAGGCACCATGGAAGTTCCTCATTCACACACGCATTTGTATGGCATTACATCACCCAAAAAAGGCGAAACGGGCAAGCTGAAAGAACTAGAAAGTGTGATTGAAAAACCCAAACCAGAAGATGCCCCATCAAGAAGTGCGATTGGTGGGAGGTATGTACTATCGCCATCAATATTTAAATACCTCAGAAATCAAGAACGCGGGAAAGGCAATGAAATCCAGTTAACAGATGCCATTTTAAGAATGATGGCAGATGAAAAAGTATATTCACTAGACCTTGATGCGAAGCGTTATGATGTAGGAAATAAAGTCGATTATATTGAAGCAATTATAGATTTTGCACTGCAAGACGAATCGTTAAAGGCGGAAGTATTAGAAAAATTAAAGAAAAAAATATGACGAGAAAAAACGATTTGAAATAACGCTCTAATGTGATATGAAAAAACAATTGATAACTAATTGCAGGTTGAGTTCTTTACTTTTTATTAAAATAAATTTATAATAATAATAACACGTGATAGAGACTATAGTTAGTTAACAATGCTTAGAGAAAACGCGGCCGGTGAAAGCGTTGGATTGGCACTAACGAATCTACTCTGGAGTGGCTTTAAAAGCGCCCGTAAACCTGCGTTAAAGGTATTGAGTGCTAGAGAAATCTAGAACTAAGGTGGTACCGCGAACTAATCGTCCTTAGCTTTGACTAAGGACGCTTTCTTTTTAAAGGAGGAATAAGCATGTTGGATTTAAAGTACGTGATTGAAAATATCGATGAGGTCATCAAAAAATTATCAACAAGAAATGGTGATTTTATGTTTATCAGGGCATTGGTTAATCTCGCCGATAAAAGACGGGTAATTATTATGGATGTCGAAGCGAAAAAGGCTTATCGTAATGAAATCTCAAAAAAGATTGGTCAATTGAAACGTGAAAAGAAAGATGCTTCTGTCGCTTTAGAGGAAGTAGCAAATATCGGAGATGCCATTAAAGTTTTAGATGAAGAACTACAAATCGTGGAACAAAAGATCAAAGATATTATGGATGTCATTCCGAATATTCCTCATGAAAGCACACCTATTGGTAAAGATGAAAGTGATAATGTCGAAATCAAAAAATGGGGGAAACCACGTGTTTTTGATTTTCCTGTCAAAGACCATGTTGTCCTCGCCGAGCAATTAGGCATTCTTGATTTTGAGCGTGCCGCTAAGATCACGGGTACTCGGTTTGTTGTTGATAAAGGTTTAGGGGCTAGACTAGAGCGTGCACTCATTTCATTCATGATGGATCAGCACGCTTTGATTGAGGGTTATACAGAGATTATCCCCCCATATATTGTCAGTGGCGAATCTATGTATGCTACGGGACAATTTCCCAAATTTAAAGAAGATGCTTTCAAACTTGATTTAAAAGATAGTGATTACTATTTGAATCCCACAGCTGAAGTACCAACGATTAACATGCATCGTAATGAGATTATCAACGGCGATGAATTAACCATTAAATATTGTGCCTATACAACAGCATTTCGTTCTGAAGCTGGTTCTGCAGGAAGAGATACGAGAGGTATTTTGCGACAACATCAATTTCACAAAGTCGAATTGATTAAGTTTGCAAAACCAGAAGATTCATACGAGGAACTTGAAAAAATGTTGAATGATTCTGAAATGGTGCTACAGCGATTAAAACTACCATATCGTGTGGTTGCATTATCCACGGGAGATTTAGGGTTTGGTGCAGCAAAGACTTATGATCTTGAAGTATGGTTACCAGGACAAGATAAATATCGTGAGATTGGATCGATATCCAATGACGAGGATTTTCAAGCAAGACGAGCAAACATTAGATTTAAACGTGACAAAGAGGCTAAAACAGAGTATGTGCACACACTAAACGGATCGGGATTAGCCGTTGGGCGCACCATGATTGCCATTATGGAAAACTATCAAAATGAAGATGGCACAATCACAGTGCCAGAAGCGCTAGTGCCATACATGAAAATAGATGTCATCTCGTAACACAATTTCACATTAAAAAAACATTGACATCACATAGTATTTTGCTATACTTAAGGTACTTCATTTTTCTCCTATTTATATACTCCTATGATATAATAAGCGTGTTCAGCACGCTTATTTTCATTAAAGAAAGGGGCTCATTATGCGAATATATTATGTTGAAGACGAAAAAAACTTATCTGAAATCATTAGAAAATATCTCGTTAGAGAAGGATTTGATGTCACGGTGTTCAAAGATGGCGAAACAGCTATAAAGTACGCTGATGATCCTGTTGATTTATGGATTTTAGATATCATGCTTGAAGGTGACATTAACGGATATGATATCATAAAGAAGGTTAAAGAAGTCAGACCTGATGCGGCGGTAATCTTCACGTCCGCTAGAGATCAAGATCTCGATAAGATTATTGGACTCGAATTGGGAAGTGATGACTATTTAGCGAAACCTTATTCACCGAAAGAATTAATTTTACGCGTAAAAGCAATCCTGAGACGCCAATCGAAGACTCAAATCACAGAAACGATACAATATAATGATTATGATATAAATCTCACGAAGCGAGAAATTAAATTTCAAAATGAAATGATTGAATTAACCAACAAAGAGTTCGAGTTATTGCTATTCTTTTTAAAAAATCCGAATACGGCATTCGAACGTGAAGCTATTCTAAAAAAAGTATGGGGAGATAATTATTATGGTAGCGATCGGGTCGTTGATGACCTATTAAGAAGATTACGCCATAAGATGCCACTCTTGAAAATTGAGACAATTTATGGGTATGGCTATCGTCTATTATGAGAAAATGGAAACTGGTCACACAAATTAATGTCATTTTTACATTAGTAACCCTGGTCATCGGTTCTATCTTTTTTGTTACGCTTTCCATGGTCGTCAGAAATACGAGAGTTCAACAAAACATTGACCAGTTAAATATTTATTTTGAACAAATTCAATCTCCAGATATTCCATATAACCAATATAATGGGTATGCAATCTATCGAAATGGGACGATACAGTTGCCACTGTCTTCGAATTATGGCATCATTCAAGATGCATTCCCTACTTATGCATCACTGTACTCCTATTACTGGTATAACTGGCGAAGCCTATCTAATCAATCCTCTGTTAAGACCTATGATCATCATGGGGTCACCTATTATTTTATTGTTTCACAATCAAGTACGCAAAGCGGTACTGTTTATATTGCTTTTACTGATGAAGCTTATTTAGAGGCGAATCCAAGCCCATTTACAGCACTTATTCAGGCTAGTTTTATCTCGATGATTCTTATTGGTAACATTATCATTCTCATCTGGTCACGATCTATCGTTGACCGCATCAAGCATCTTGAAGCCGAAGTCGGTCAACTAGGTAGAAATGATTATGCTATTCCCGTCGCCATTGACGGACACGATGAAATCACGGATCTATCATTGGCAATTGAGAAAATGCGACAAGAAATTGAATTGAACGATAAGATCAAAAGCGAAATGTTGCAAAATGTTTCACATGATTTCAAAACACCAATTTCTGTTATCCAATCTTATGCTGAAGCAATCGCTGATGGCGTATCAGATCCTAAAGAAGCCATTGTCATTGTAAAACAAGTGGAAATCCTCAATCAAAAAGTAAAACAGTTATTAGAATTCAACAAACTTGAGTATATGAAGGATCCATCTGAGTTTGAACCGGTGACTATCAAAGACATCATCATGAATATCGTTGATAACCAGAAGTTTAGAACTGATTTGACATTTGTCACAAATCTAGATGACTCTACCTATTACGGCATTAAAGATAATTTTTATACCATGTTTAGCAATATTGTTGAAAATGCCTTGCGTTATGCAAAGACAACCATCGAAATCACTTTGAAACGAAAAAAACTCACCTTCTTTAACGATGGTGAGCCAATTAGTGAGAAATTTATTGATACGAGATTTAAGCCTTACGAAAAAGGAGACAAAGGTCAATTCGGTCTTGGACTGACAATCGTTCAAAAGACCGCACAGCACTTCAATCTTAACGTCAAAGTCGAGAATGTCGAAAATGGAGTATTATTTACGATAGAGCCGCTCTAATCCGTTCGGCTCTTTCTTCATAGTCTTCAAGTGATAACTCATCTTGATGCTCCGTAAAGGATAAGCCGATATCATTTTTCTCGTAACGAGGAATCAAATGAATATGAAAATGGAATACTGATTGACCAGCAATCGTACCTGTATTACTAAGGAGATTTAATCCTTCCGGTTCGAATGCACGTTTAATCGCGTTAGCAACTTTGATAGCCACACCCATCACATGCCCTGCCAACGCTTCTGGCATTTCATATAAATTTGGGTAGGGTGACTTAGGAACAATAAGCGTGTGACCTTTGGTTGCTTGAGAGACATCAAGAAAGGCAATTGTCAAATCATCTTCATATACGATATGAGCTGGAATTTCCTTCGCGATTATTTTTTCGAAAATAGTCGGCATAAAAGCACCTCTTTCCTAGTCTAATTCTACCATAATTTAATTGAAATGATAGCCTTAAAAGTGTTATAATGTCAACGTATGTAGGAGGAAACCATATGAAAAAAATACCAGTAGGAATTTCTGGAAGACACGTCCATGTTACAAAAGAACATCTTGAAGTCCTTTTTGGAAAAGGATTTGAATTGACCGTATTAAAGGACTTAAGTCAACCAGGACAATACGCAGCAAACGAGAAAGTAGATTTAATCAGCCCGGCTGGAAAGGAATTAAGCGGTGTTCGCATTCTTGGTCCTGTACGCCCGGCGTCTCAAGTAGAAATTTCAAAAAGCGATGCACTTCGCTTCAAATTTGATGCTCCGGTGAGATCATCCGGAGATGTTAAAGGATCTGGAGCATGCACGCTTGTTGGACCCAAAGGGAAAGTTGAACTAAAAGAAGGCGTTATTATCGCTGATCGACATATTCATTTTTCTGAAGAGGAAGGTAAGTTGTTTGGCGTAAAAGACCAAGATTTAGTAAGTATAAAAATTGGTGGTGAAAAGCCCGGTATCCTAGATAACGTGCTTTGTCGTGTCAGTCCTAAATTCCGTTTGGATTGTCATCTTGACACGGATGATGGTAGTGCGTTTTTGTTAAAGACGGGCGATGAGGTCGAACTCATCAAATCGTATACGATTAACAACTAAGTGCCTACAGGGCACTTTTTTGCTTGGTGGTGAAATCATGGAAAAATTAGATAGACAACAAGTAATGAAAGATCCAATATACGGTTATATTCATGTGGATCTAGTCGTTATTAAGAAAGCCATTGATACGAGTATTTTTCAACGGCTTAGAAGAGTTAGACAGTTGAGTGGTGTTCAAATGGTTTTTCATGGTGCAGAACATTCGCGGTTTTCTCATAGTCTTGGCGCCTATGAAATTGCATACCGCTTTTTGACGATACCTGATTTAAAAAATGCGTTAAGTGAAAGAGAACAGGCGCTATTTTTAGGTGCTGCACTATTGCATGATTTGGGACATGGGGCATATTCGCACGCATTTGAAGATATATTTCATACCAATCACGAGCACATTGGTGCAAGACTCATTTTGGAACATGCCGAGTTAAGAAAAGTACTCGATCAAGTAGATAATACGTTCGCAGAAGATGTTTCGGGTATTATAAGAAAAAATGGTAAGTTTCCGATTATCGAAGCGTTGACGTCAAGTCAATTAGATGTCGATCGCCTTGATTATCTTGAACGTGATGCTTATTTCACGGGTGCGGCTTATGGTCATATCGACCTCGATCGCTTAATGCGTGTCATGCATGTCAAAAATGGTAAAATTGTTTTTAGACAAAGTGGCGTTCATGCGATTGAAAACTATTTAATCAGTCGCTATCACATGTATTGGCAAGTTTACTATCATCCAGTTTCAAGAGCTTATGAAATTGTTTTAGAGAAAATCTATCTACGTCTAAAAGACTTGTGTATCAATGATTATCGTTTTGAAGGTGATATTGAACCGCTAAAGGCGATGATTAAAAACCCCAATGATCTCGAAAACTATATCAAAATTGATGATTTTTATATGAATGGTCTTATCGCAAGTTTTTTAAATACTGATGATGATATATTAAGAAAATTATCTGATGATTTTATGAACCGTAATATTTGGCAATATATTGATGATGACGCATCCACTAAAGAAGAAATAGCGGAGATTAAACAACAGTTCAGTCAGCTCGAACAAAAATATTTCACCGCTGATCGAAAGATTGCGAATTTAACATATAGTGAAGATGATTTAGCTAATCAAATTCACATTCTATTACCAGACGGTACAATATCTACACTGCAAGCAGAGTCGAGAATTGTAAGAGGACTAATTTTAACCGGCATTAGAACAGATCAAAAGTTTTTTTATCGTCGCGAAAAATGAGACAGCAGGTTTTTATTGTTGAAGGTCAGCACGATGCTTCAAAACTCAAACAAGTCTTGGGAGATGTTGATGTCATCATCACGAATGGTAGTGAAATTAGCGAAAAAACATTAAAAATGATCCAAGCGTTGGATCATGCTCATGATTTAATTATTTTCACTGATCCCGATTATGCTGGAGAACGCATTAGAAAAGAAGTCGCCAAAGGATTAAAACATGTTTATCATGCCTTTCTTGATCAGGATTTGGCGTTTAGTAAAAACAAAAAGAAAATTGGTATTGAACATGCTGATAAAGATGATATTTTAAAAGCGCTAAACGATATGAAACTAGTGACGACACAGACCACAAGTGATGTCGATCATTATTTCTTATACAGCAATGGGTTTATTGGTCATCAGCACAGTAAAAAAAGACGCGATATTTTATCAAATCGTCTTCATTTAGGACACGTCAATGGCAAGACACTTTTAGATAGATTGAAACTTTTTAGCATTACAAAAGAAGTTATTAGTGAGGTCATGCATGAATCATTATCCTAAAAAAAAGTTTGGCCAAAATTTTTTACGTGATAAGAATTTGCTTGAAAAGATTGTGATTAAGTCACATATTGAAGGTAAAAATGTAATTGAAATAGGACCGGGTCAAGGTGCATTGACCCAATTTTTAGCACAGTATGCCAAACACCTGACCGCCTATGAAATTGATGAACAATTAAAGCCCTTTCTCTTGCAGTATGATGCGAAGGACAACGTTGATATCAAATACGAGGATTTCATCAAAGTTGATTTACCTGAAGGTGACTTTCATGTTGTAGCAAACCTACCTTATTATATTACAACGCCAATTCTATTTAAATTGTTAGAAACAAACAGCATTAAAACAGCATCTTTAATGATTCAAAAAGAAGTGTGCGATAGATTGTTGGCAACGCCTAATCAAAAAGCGTATAATGCAATTTCTATCATCGTGCAATATTATGCAAAGGCATACCGCATGATGAATGTTAATCGAAAATTGTTTTTTCCTGTTCCTCGTGTGGATAGCGCCGTTTTACGCATTGAGAAATATGACAAAAGAATATTAAACGGCGAATCGGAAAAAACATTTTTCGTTATCGTAAAAGCGGCATTCAAACAAAAACGTAAGACATTAGCAAACAATCTTCATCAAGTGATGGGAATTGAAAAAGACGAAGTGATAAAATTTTTAGAAGCACAAGGGTTAACGGATAAAATTCGTGCTGAACAGATTGACATGAATACGTTCATTAAACTCGCGGAGGTTTGGCCATATGATAATTGAGCATGCATATGCAAAACTCAATTTAGCACTAAATGTCGTTGGCAAAAGACATGATGGTTTTCATGATTTGGAAATGATTGTCGTGCCACTCGCACTAGCAGATTTGATTTATTTTGATGAAGCTAATACGATTGATTTAGTGAGCAATGTCAGTATCAATGATAACGTCATTCTCAAAACTGCAAGATACATGCAAAGACGATATGCAGTCGAAAAAGGGGCACATATCAAACTGGAGAAACATATTCCCATCGGTAGTGGTCTCGGTGGCGAATCAGCAGATATTGCCGCAACCATTAGGGGGTTAAATAAACTATGGCAATTGAATTTGAGCAATGTGTCATTAACCGAGATTGCCGTATCTTTGGGTTCTGATACCAACTTCTGCTTATACAATAAAACCGCGCTTGTAACAGGTAGAGGTGAACATCTTAAATTTCTTAAAAATCCACCTATTAAACATGTCTATCTACTCATTTCAGATCACCCGATTTCAACACGAGAATCATTTGAAAAATATCGTAAAGAAGCAAACGACATGCGTTTCGAATCTTTGCTTGATCTCTATGAAAAAGAAGACTATCCACAATTTTTTAATCACGCATACAATGGATTGTTAAAAACTGCTTTTGCACTTGATAAGACATTAGAAAAAGCGTATTTAACACTTAAAAAAACATATAAAAACGCATACATGACAGGAAGTGGTTCTACCTTGTTTTTACTAGAATTCCCCGACGAACCCATAAATTTAAAGGAAATAAAGTCGATTTTAGACCGAAAAATCATCAAAACGACTGTAATTGTTTGAATTAACTTAACTTAGTTTTAGCATTGTGTTATAATTACAATATAACAAACGTCTTGGAGGGCACAATGAAAATCACGGATGTTAGGGTTAAAGTTGTAAACAGTGAAAGTCGCTTAAGAGGGGTTGCTACCATCACTTTCGATGATAGTTTCGTCATCCACGACATTCGCATTATCGAGGGAGAGAATGGATTGTTTGTTGCGATGCCAAGTAAGAAAACTCCGAACGGCACATTTAGAGATATTGCACATCCGATTCATGGGGAAATGCGCAAAATGATTGAAGATGCCATTGTGAGTGCTTATCAGGAACTTCTTGAAGCACCTGAAGAACACGACGAATAGCATTAATCAGCAAAGCATTTACAGTTTGAATAAAGTCTTTTTGCACGTTTGTGTAAAAAGACTTTTTTATGAGAAACAACATAAAATATCTTGTAAAATCATGTATAATAAATAGTAGAAATAAGAG
>WOYI011358381.1_pt1 | contig 11452 bp, 6 predicted proteins | sample 6423411 | NCBI WGS metagenome assembly WOYI01 (sample SAMN13441803, study PRJNA592873) | oil field metagenome | biome: oil field; feature: oil-well bore; material: oil-contaminated soil; isolation source: oil-contaminated soil from oil-well borehole | place: Germany: Wietze | collected 2016-10-18 ... | reverse complement strand
GGTGCGTGGGGCGCAGGCCGGCTTCGATGACCGGACCCTGGGCCTGGTGATGTCCGGCTACTTTGCCGGGTTCTTCTTCGGCACCTTCCTGGGCCCGCCGATGATCGGCCGGATCGGCCATATCCGCGCCTTTGCGTTCTTTGCCGCCCTGGCGGCGATCGCGATCCTGCTGCATCCAATCTGGGTCAACCCCTGGGCATGGGGCCTGCTGCGGCTGGTGACCGGGGTGGCCCTGGTGGGGCTGTACACCACCATCGAAAGCTGGCTCAACACCGAGCCCGACGCGGGCACCCGCGCCAGGGTGTTCTCGGTCTACATGATGATCAACCTGTCGGGGCTGGCCCTGGGCCAGCTTCTGCTGGGCTGGGGCGGCATGGAACTGGCCACCCTGTTCAACCTGACCGCGATCCTGATCTGTGCCTCGGTGATGCCGGTCTCGGCCACGCGGCTGGTGCAGCCGGAGATCCCTTCGCTGACCCGCTTCAGCCTCAGGCACCTGTATGCCCTGGCACCGGCGGCCACGGTGGGCGCCGGATTGTCGGGGCTGGCGATGGGCGCATTCTGGGGCCTGTCACCGGTCTACGCCGGACGCATCGGCCTGGACACGCGGGGCGTGGCCCTGTTCATGCTGGCCGCCATTGCCGGCGGCGCGCTGCTGCAGGTGCCGATCGGCCGGATCAGCAACGGTCGCGACCGGCGCCTGGCGCTGGCCATCACCGCGCTGGCCGCGGCCGTTGTGGCCCTGGCGATGCTGCTGCCGGCGGTGCAGGCCAACCACCGGGCGTTGTTCGGCCTGTTCTTCCTGTTCGGCGGGCTGAGCTTCTCGCTGTACCCGTTCGCGGTGGCGCACATGCTCGATTACCTGCCGCGCGAACACCTGCTCTCGGGCTGCTCCAGCCTGCTGCTGGTCAATGGCGTCGGCTCGGCCGTCGGCCCGGCACTGGCCGGCGGGGCGATGCACCGGTTCGGCCCGTCGGCCTTGCCGGTGTACTTCGCGGTGATGCTGGTCGCGCTGGCCGGCTATCTGTTTGTGCGGCTGCGTTTCCGCCGCGAACGCACCTTCGCCGCGCCGTTCCGGCCAATGCTGCGCACCACCCCCTCGGCGCTGGAACTGATGCCCGAGACCGAACCTTCCCATCCACCCTCAGAGGATTCTCATGACTGATCTGACCACCACATCCCGAAACACCTCACCCCGCTCCACCCAGGCCCGGCCCGACCCACGCCTGATCCTCGCCACCGACCTGGACGGCACCTTCCTGGCCGGCAGCGCCGAACAACGCCACCACCTGTACCGCCTGGTGGACCAGCATCCGGAGATCTGCCTGATCTTCATCACCGGGCGCGGCCTGGAAGCGGTGATGCCGCTGCTGACCGACCCCTCCATTCCCCGCCCCGACTACGTGGTCTGCGACGTGGGCGCAACCGTGGTCGACGGCCACACCCTGCAGCCGCTGCAGCCGCTGCAGAGCAGGATCGACGCGCGCTGGCCCGGCGACCAGACCGTGGCCCAGGCGATGCGCGCCTTTCCCGCCCTGGCCCGCCAGGACGTGCCCCAGGAACGGCGCTGCTCGTACTTCTGTGATCCGCAGACCCTGATGCCGCTGCGCAGCCAGATCGAGGAGGCCGCGCGCGCGCTGGGCTGCTCGGTGCTGTATTCGGCCGACCGTTACCTGGACATCCTGCCGCCGGACACCGACAAGGGCCGCACGCTCTCGGCGCTGGCCGCGCAGCTCAAGCTCAGGCGCGAGCACGTGCTGGTTGCCGGCGACACGCTCAACGACCTGTCCATGTATGTGGCCGGCTTCCGCGGCGTCTGCGTCGGGGAGTCCGAGCCGGCACTGATCGAGGCCACCGGCTCGCTCTCGGACGTACTGCATGCGCAGGCACCGGGCTGCGGTGGCATCCTGGAAGCCATCGCCCACTTCGGGCTGCTGGCCAAGGACGACCCGTACCTGCCGGCCGCGCGCACCCTGTCCACCGGCAAGGCCGACCTGGTGATGGTCTACCACCGCCTGCCCTACGAGGAAGTCATCGAGGACGACCGGATCGTCCGCCGCCAGCCCAAGTCGCCCAACGGCATCATTCCCTCGCTGCTGGGCTTCTTCGCCGGCGGCCAGAAGGGCTCGTGGGTGGCCTGGGGCATCGATGACCCCAAGCGCGCCGCGCCGCCGACCCACAGCGCCGTGGACGTGGACAAGTATCCGCAGCTGACCGTCACCCGCGTGCCGCTGACCAAGACCGAAGTGGACATCTTCTACAAGCGCTTCAGCAAGGAAGCGTTCTGGCCGATGCTGCACGTGTTCTGGGAACGGGCCAAGTTCCGCGAGGACGACTGGCAGGTGTTCCTCAAGGTGAACCGCAAGTTCGCCCAGGCCACTTCGGCCGACGCCGCTGAAGGCGCCACGGTCTGGATCCACGACTACAACCTGTGGATGGTGCCGGCCTACCTGCGCGAGCTGCGCCCGGATCTGAAGATCGCCTTCTTCCATCACACCTACTTCCCGTCGGCCGACGTGTTCAACGTGGTGCCGTGGCGGCGGGAGATCATCGGCAGCCTGCTCTCGTGCGACTACGTGGGCTTCCACATCCCGCGCCAGGTGGAGAACTTCGTCGACGTGGTCCGCGGAGTGGCCCCGGTCGAACGGGTCTGCACCGAAAGCTGCGCCCCGCGCTTTCTCACCTATGGCTGCGCGGTGGGCCTGGACACCATGACCACGCGCCTGCGCGTGCCCGGCCGCGAGATCGCCCTGGGTGCGCATCCGGTCGGCACCGACCTGCGCCGGATCAAGGGCGTGCTGGCCAACCCGGAGGTGCGCAACAACATCTACAAGCTGCGCCGGGAGATCGGCGCGCGCAAGCTGGTGCTTTCGGTCGAGCGCCTGGACTACACCAAGGGCACCCTGGCCAAGCTGGAAGCCTTCGAACGCCTGCTCGAAGCCCAGCCCAGCCTGCACAACAAGGTGACGTTGCTGATGATCTGCGTGCCGGCCGCACGCGAGATGACCGTCTACCGCCAGCTGCAGAACGCCATCGAGCAGGCCGTGGGCCGCATCAACGGCCGCTTTGCACGGATGGACTGGACGCCGGTGCGCTTCTTCGCCCAGGCCTTCCCATTCGAGGAGGTCGTGGCGCACTACGCCGCCGCGCAGGTCATGTGGATCACCCCGCTGCGCGACGGGCTGAACCTGGTAGCCAAGGAATTCGTCGCCACCCAGGGCATGGAGGGCGGCAGCGGTGTGCTGGTGCTGAGCGAGTTTGCAGGCGCCGCGGCCGAGCTCAAGGGTGCACTGCTGACCAATCCGCACGATCAGGCCGACCTGACCGCAGCCCTGTCACAGGCGCTGCAGATGCCCGAAGAGGAGGCCAGCGGGCGCCTGCGCCAGCTGCACGACATCGTCGAGTACCACGACGTGGATCGCTGGGGCCGTGAATTCCTGGATGCGGTGCGCCTGTTCACCCAGCCCGCAGCGGCGGTGCCCCAGGGCGAGGCACCGCCGCTGCCACAGCAGCAGGAAGCGGCCGAACCGGGCTGAGCCCGCACTGCGCCGTTGGGCGTGGAACCCAACGGAAAGCCGTGCGCGGCGCCGGAGCATGGCGCCAGGGCGCCATGCCGTCGAAGCGTCGGTTGGATGATGCCCTCAGCGTTGCAGCGACCGGGCCGGGCAGGGCACGCCGTGCCGGGCCATGCAGGTGGCCGCCTGCATGGCCCGGCGACGGTCAGAGCAACGCGCTGAAGGCGATCCGCCAGCACGCCAGCGCCGCCACCAGCCCGACCACGCCTTGCTGCATGCGCGGGCCGTACACCTGCGGCACGCGCGCCAGCAGGCGCACCCCGACGATGGCAAGGCACAGCAGGCACAGGAACGCGATGCGCATGCCCGACAGATACGCGGTCGGCGAGAAGCCCATCATCCCCAGCGATGCCAGGCCCAACAGCAGCACCCCGAGCATGCGCAGCACCTCGCCCGGCCGCGGCCAGAAACAGCACGCGCAGGCGATCACCAGGCAACCGGCGCTGAAGGCCAGCCACGCCGACAGCAGGTAATGCCGGCCGAAGGCAACCGCATCGCCGTCCAGGCGCCTGGGCAGCCACAGCTGCAGCGGATCGCCGGGCACGCCAGGCACGAACAACACCAGCTGCACCAGCAGCGTCGCCAGCACCAGCCCCAGCACGGTCTTGACCAGCCGCGACAGCGGGCTGGGCCACAGCAGCAACAGGGCCAGCGCGGCGACCACGCCGACCAGATAGGCACGTGGGTCGGCCAGCGCGCGCGCAATCAGGCCCAGGCCGATGCGCAGTTTCTCCAGCACGTCCTGGTCGGCGAAGTTGGGAAAGCGCATGCCCTGCTCTTCCAGGAAGCGGCGCGCGTTGCCCGGCGCACCCAACGCAACGGCCGCGTTGGCGCACAGCACCACCGCCTGGACCACATCCCAGGCAGTGGCGCGGCGCTGCCAGCCGCGCCAGGCCAGCAGCCCCAGGCTCAGCGGCACCAGCACCAGCGCCAGCTGGTCGCAGTACGCGGCCCAGGCCGCGGCCAGCACGAAACCCAGCCGCTGCGGCCAGCGATACGCCCCGCCTTCCACCAGCGGCACCAGGCTCCACAGGCCCAGCGCGATGGGCCACAGGTAGTTGAGCGAACCGGTCAGCCACCAGGCCGATTCGAAGATCGCCTGCGGCGTCATCAACATCACCAGCATGAAGGCCAGCACCGCAGCGCCGCTGCGCGACAGGTCGGTCCCGACCCGGGCCAGCCGCCCGCTGGCCACGCACAGCAGCACCAGCATCGCGCTGTTGCACGCCCGCCACAGCCAGGGATGGTGGACGATCACCACCAGCACCGCCTCGATCGGCAGGCGCCCGGTCCAGGTGTGATAGCGATGATCCAGGTATTGGGCCAGCGTGTACCTGGACAACATCTGCGCGAAGTAGCCATCGTCGGCCACCGGCGCCAGGCTGATGCCGAAGGCATGGATGCAGACGATGCTGGCCAGCATCCACGCCCAGCCCAGCGCTGGCCAGGAACGCAGCCACGCCTTCATCGCGCCAGCGCCGGGCAGTCCAGCGGCAGCAGCGCGCGCACCTGGCCTTGCTCCCAGAGCAGCAGCAGCCGGGCACCGGCCGGGTCGATCCGGGCCACCGAGGTGTTGAGCGAGGCGGCAAAGCGCGGCGCGTAATACACCACCTGATCGCCGGTGCGCGCGTGGATCGCCCTGGCCAGCGCCGGCTGCTGTCCCAGCCAGGCCGTGTCCAGGCCCACCGCGCGGCCATCGGCCAGGCGCAGCACCACCCGGCTGTGGGTCAGCGGCCAGCTGTGGCCCTTGCGCACCGCCCAGCCGCGCACCACCAGCGTGTGGGCACTCACCCGGCAATGGTCCAGGTGAAAGAAGAACTGGCCGGCCGGCGCCGGCGCGATCCCGGCCAGGTCGATCGCCGGGGCCGCGTTGTCGCGCCGGAACAGCCCCAGGTAGAACAGCGCGAACCCGACCGCGCACGCCGCGATCCCGATGCCCGCCCAGCGTGACAACCGTCTTGCCCCATCCCGGTGTTCGGACATTGGATGTTCCGGCGCTGCTGCAGGTGGCCCGGCTACAATGGTCGCATGTCCCTACTGCAACTCCAGCGCGTCGACTACAGCGTCGGCGGCCCGCTGCTGCTCGAGCATGTCGAGCTGTCCATCGACCCCGGCGAGCGGGTGTGCATCGTCGGCCGCAACGGCGCCGGCAAGTCCACCCTGATGAAGCTGATCGCCGGCGACATCCACCCCGACGACGGCGAGATCCGCCTGCGCTCGGGCGCGGTGGTGGCGCGCATGGCCCAGGAAGTGCCGCAGGACACCGCCGGCAGCATCTTCGAGGTGGTGGCGGCCGGCCTGGGCGCGCTCGGCCAGATGCTGGCCGACTACCACCACGCCCTGCACGCCGGCGACATGGACGCCATGGGCCGGGCCCAGACCCAGATCGAGGACAACAACGCCTGGGACCTGGACCAGCGCGTGCAGGCCACCCTGGACCGGCTGGAGCTGGATGGCCAAGCCGATTTCGCCGCCCTGTCCGGCGGCATGAAGCGCCGGGTGCTGCTGGCCCAGGCGCTGGTGCGCGCCCCGGACATCCTGCTGCTGGACGAACCGACCAACCACCTGGACATCGAGGCCATCGACTGGCTCGAAGGCTTCCTGAAGTCCTTCGAAGGCAGCCTGGTCTTCGTCACCCACGACCGCAGCTTCCTGCGGGCGCTGGCCACGCGCATCGTCGAGATCGACCGCGGCCAGGTCAGCAACTGGCCGGGCGACTACGACAACTACCTGCGCCGCCGCGAGGAACGCCTGCACGCCGAAGCACAGGAGAACGCCCGCTTCGACAAGCTGCTGGCCCAGGAAGAAGTCTGGATCCGCCAGGGCATCAAGGCCCGCCGCACCCGCAACGAGGGCCGCGTCACCGCGCTCAAGGCCATGCGCCGCGAGCGCGCCGCCCGCCGCGAGCTGACCGGCAACGTGCGCATGGAAACCTCCGCCGCGCAGTCCTCCGGCAAGAAGGTCATCTGCGCCGAGCACATCACCCAGGCCTATGCCGGGCGCACCCTGCTGGACGATGTGTCGATCAACATCATGCGCGGCGACCGGGTGGGCATCATCGGCCCCAACGGTTCGGGCAAGTCCACCCTGCTGAAGATCCTGCTGGGTGAACTGGCAGCGGACGCCGGCAGCGTCCAGACCGGCACCAACCTGCAGATCGCCTACTTCGACCAGCACCGCAGCCAGCTGGACCAGACCCGCAGCGCGCTGGAAAACGTCGCCCAGGGCAGCGACTTCGTCGAGATCAATGGCGCGCGCAAGCACATCATCGGCTACCTGCAGGATTTTTTGTTCTCGCCCGAACGCGCGCGCGCGCCGATCACCCGCCTGTCCGGCGGCGAGCGCAACCGCCTGCTGCTGGCCAAGCTGTTCGCTCAGCCCTCCAACCTGCTGGTGATGGACGAACCGACCAACGACCTGGACGTGGAGACCCTGGAGCTGCTCGAAGAGCTGCTGGCCGACTACACCGGGACCCTGCTGCTGGTCAGCCACGACCGCGACTTCATCGACAACGTGGTCACCAGCACCCTGGTGCTGGAAGGCGGCGGACGGGTGGGCGAGTACGTGGGCGGCTACAACGACTGGCTGCGCCAGCGCCCACGCGGGCGCAGCGGCTTTGACAGCGCCGGGGTGATCACCGACCGCACCGCGCAGGAACGGGTGGTCGCGGCCAATGCCGCAGCGGCCAGCGCAGCGCCCGCAGCTGCCGCACCGAAGAAGAAGCTCAGCTTCAAGGACCAGCGCGAGCTGGAACAGCTGCCGGGTCGCATCGAGCAGCTGGAAGCGGACATCGCCGCGCGCACCGCCGCGATGAGCGAGCCGGCGTTCTTCCAGCGCGATGCCGCCGCCATCGTCGCGGCCAACGAAGCCCTGGCCGCGTTGAACGCCCAGCTGGAAACCGCCTACGCCCGCTGGAGCGAGCTGGACGGCTGATGGCATCGGCGCCCGGCCCCCGGGCCGTTTGCTCAGGGGCGCGGCTGGTCCGAGGCCAGCTGTGCATGCAGGATGCGGCGGATCTCGAGGATCGCCTGCGGCGTCTCCTGCACGCTGTGCCAGGAGGTGATGACCTTTTCCGATTCCGCCCCGTCCAGGTGGGCGCTGCGGTAGGGCACCAGGCCATCGTCGGATTGCTCCAGCGGCACCTGCGGGTCCCGCCGCGCGATGATGGTGTGGTAGCGCACGCCGGGCGCGACGGGCAGCTCGGCGGTGGCGCGGATGAACGGATCGGTGTCGCGCAGGTTGTCGATGGCATTGGGCACGCCTGGCTTGCCAGCTGCGGCGCCGTCGTGCCCGGCCAGGTCCTGGAGCACATCACCGAACCGCGCCAGCATGGTCACCGGCAGCCGCACCAGGCGGCCCAGGAAGCGGCCCAGCCTGCTCCCGGCCAGCGGCGTGCCACGCATGGGTGCGGCGATGAAGATGGCCCGGTCCACCTGCGGCAGTGGCGAAAAATTCAGCAGCGGCTTCAGCCGCTCGCGCACCCGCTGGCGCCTTGCGGCATCCAGCTCGCGTCCGGCCACGAACCGGTTCCAGAGCCCGTCCCCCGACGAACTCACCAGCAGCCGGCCGATCACCCCGCCCATGCTGTGGCCGATCAGGGTCATCTCGCGCGAGGCGCGCGCGGTCGCCTGCGGATCGAAGTGCTGCAGGGTCTGTTCCACCAGCGCCTGGATCTGCGCGCGGTTGATGGCGATGGGCACGTTGGTGGGGTAGTAGACCTGCCAGATCTGGTACTCCTGGCGCAGCAGCTGGTCGCCCATGATCTCGTTGGCCACGTTCACCCATGCCTCGGGACTGCTGCCCAGGCCGTGCAGCATCAGCACGATGCGCCGGTCGGGGTCGTAGCGCTGCATCAGGTACAGGTGCGGGCGCTCGATGCCGTTCTCGCGGCCCAGCATCGAGCGCAGCGACTGCCGGGCGAACCCGGACTGGGCCAGCCACAGCCCATAGGCGGCGGTGAAGTTGCCGGCCAGCGGCACGCGCTGCCCGTTCAGGGACACCTGTTCCACACGATAGGGATCGTAGGGGTGCAGGACCACTTGCCTGGAGGCCAGCACCGTGCCCAGGTCCTGGCCCTGGAAATCCAGCAGGACCGTGGCCGGCGCGTACGGGATTTCATTGTATGCGGGCGTTTGCTGGCTGCGTGGGCGCAGCGGGCCCTGGCCGGTCGCGCTCGGGTCGCCGACCTGTCCGGGCGGCACCCGCGCCACCAGTTCGGCGCCGAAGCCGTCGCGACGGTAGATGCTGAGCAGGCCGCTGAAGCGCAGCATGCCCGCCGGCACCAGCGCATCGGGCCTGGCGATGCCGCCGGGCAGGCGGAAGTCCTGCATGTCCGTGCGCACGCTCCAGTCGCCGATCTGCACCGCGCCGGCGGTGCCATCCGGCGCGCCTTCCAGCTCGCCACGCTGGAACAGGCCTGCGCCCACCTGTTCGGCCGCGTAGTTGTAGTAGTCGCGCACCTGGGTCTGGCGGTTCTCGAAGGCCCGTTCGCCGGGCATGCGCTCGGTAAAGAACAGGTAGGCGTAGGCATAGCGCGCCGCGCGCAGCCACGCATCCAGCGCCACTTGGTCCGGTGCCTGCCCGCGCTCAGGCATGTGCGTCAACGCCTGCCCGGTCCACATTTCCGCCAGGGTGGCCATGCGCCGTTCGGCACTGACCCCACTGACCGCTTCCAGCTGGCTGGCACAGGCCTGCAGTGCGCGCAGGCATTGCTCCGGCTCCAGGCCCGACACGCGCAGGGTCTCCAGCCCGGCCTGGCTCAGCGCGCCGGTGCTCAGCACATCACCACGCACCTGGCCGACGTAGTCGCCCGGCTTGCGCGCCTCCACCTGCACCATGGCGCACGAAGCCAGGCCCAGCAGCACAGCCGCCCCGGCCAGCGGCCGCAGCCAGCCCAGTGCCTTGCGCCAGCTGCTCATGGCGCCCGCGCGCCGGGCACGCCCTGGCGAATGCGTTCGGAAAACCGGTCCGGGTCCCGGCTCGCGCGCGCCCGGGCGGTCACGTTGCCGCGGTCGCGCAACGTGGCCAGATCCAGGCCAGGGGCCAGGCCGCCCAGCGCGTAGACGTAGCGGTCGAAGTAACCGGACAGCAGCAGGCGCCAGTCCAGCGGCAGGCCGGGATCGAGGGTCCTGGCCAGCTCGAACACCACCGTGGTGCAGTTGCTGGTGAGCGTGTTGTAGAACGCGGGCCTGGCGCGCAGGGCGTCGGCCTGATCGAGATAGGCCAGGAACAGCGCGCGCGCCGCTTCAGGCGGCATGTTCAACCGGTACAGCTGCATGTCCTCGCCGCGGACATTGGTCCGCACGCGCAGGATGTCGCGCTCGTCGGCGGCCACCAGCACCTTCTCGAACTGGCGGAAGAAGCCGCCCAGCGCGGAGAACGACTCGCCGCGCTCCTTGCGGATCTCCAGCGACAGGACCACGCGCTGGCCATCGGCGAACTCGAAGGACAGCAGCGTATGGGCGATCGCCGGACCCATCCAGTAGGACATCGCCAGGTCGACCCCGCGCAGCTGGTCCAGGTCGTACTGGCGGGTTTCCCACCTTGCGCTGTAGTCGTGGTCGCTGCGCCAGTCGAAGTTGCGCACGTTGTGCAGCACGACCTGCGTGCCGCTGACCTGCGGCTGCAGCAGCCGGGCCACGTCATCGGCCCAGTCCCGGTCCTGCCGCGGCTGCTGCAGCAGCCAGCCAGCCACGAACACCAGCCACGCCGCCAGTGCCAGCCAGGCCCAGCGCCTTCCATCCGGGCAGGCCCGACGCCACAGCACCACCACGGCCAGCGCAAGCCACAGCACTGCCAGCGACCCGCGCAGCGCGGCCGGCGCGTGGTCCAGGTACAGGCTGGCCAACAATGCCCACAGCGCCAGCGGCGCAACCAGCCACCAGGTCAGGACACGGCGCAGGCGGGACCCATGACGGGCAGGAACGGACACGGGCGATGACGGCATCGGGCCATGATGCCTGCCTTGCGCCATGCAAGACCACCGGCCAGTGGCGTGTTGTCGGGACTTCGACATCCACACCGCTAGACTGGAAGGCCCAACCCACCGCACCCGGAGCCTTCCATGCCCAACGTCCCGTTCCTGGAAATGCTCGACGGCCGGACCATCCCGCAGTTCGGCCTGGGCGTGTTCCAGACCCCGCCCGAGCAGACCGCACAGGCCGTGCGCACGGCCTTCGACGCCGGCTACCGGCACATCGACACCGCCGCCATCTACAAGAACGAGGAAGGCGTCGGCCAGGCCATCGCCCAGGCCGGCATCGCCCGCGAGGACCTGTTCATCACCACCAAGCTGTGGAACGCCGACCAGGGCTACGACAGCGCGCTCAAGGCGCTGGACGCCAGCCTGTCCAGGCTGGGGCTGAAGTACGTGGACCTGTACCTGATCCACTGGCCGTGCCCGGCCAATGGCAGGTTCATCGACAGCTGGAAGGCGCTGATCCAGGCCCGCGACCAGGGCAAGGCAAAGTCGATCGGCGTGTCCAATTTCCGGATCGAGGACATCGAGCACATCGTCGCCGAAACCGGGGTCATGCCCGCGGTCAACCAGATCGAATTGCACCCGCTGCTGCAGCAGAGCGCCCTGCGCGACTACCACCAGGCCCACGGCATCCTGACCGAGTCCTGGAGCCCGATCGCCCAGGGCGGCGAACTGCTGCAACACCCGGTCCTGAAGGACATCGGCAAGCGCCACGGCAAGACCGCCGCCCAGGTGATCCTGCGCTGGCACATCCAGCTGGGGCTGGTGGTGTTCCCCAAGTCGGTCACGCCGGCGCGGATCAGGGAGAACATCGACATCTTCGATTTCAAGCTCAGCCACCAGGACATGGCCGCCATCGCCGAGCTGGATGCCGGTCAGCGTCGCGGTCCGGATCCGG
>WOYI010823240.1_pt1 | contig 11454 bp, 10 predicted proteins | sample 6423411 | NCBI WGS metagenome assembly WOYI01 (sample SAMN13441803, study PRJNA592873) | oil field metagenome | biome: oil field; feature: oil-well bore; material: oil-contaminated soil; isolation source: oil-contaminated soil from oil-well borehole | place: Germany: Wietze | collected 2016-10-18 ... | reverse complement strand
CCATGATTTTTCCGCCTACCGGCATTTTATGGGGCTTGTCTCGGCTGGAACCCAGAATGGTACCACCCCGTGTGATTATACCGGAGAGGTATGCATCATTGAGTTCAACAAACCGATTCTCCATCAATCCACGGTACCCATCAAGGTAACCGATCAAGGTGTATCCACCCTCATGTAGCAACGTCTTTCCTACCGCTCGTATGGCTGAATTCAACCCAGGGGTATCTCCACCAGAGGTCAGGATCCCAATCAACTTGCTCATCGATATTACTCCTTCTTATCAGTATGCTCACTCGGTGAACGTTCACGCAAAAATGGTACCAATTCCTCATACAAACCACGGAAGGCTAGTGCGCCTTTCCCCTTGGGTTTGCTTGTTACCACTGGTTTCTGTATCTCACCCATTTTCTCTATCTCACTCGCGAAAGGAATCACACTTTGCAACGCCTCACTTCTATCTAACAACTCAGCTGCTATCTTCACCTGCAGTTTTTTCCTTCTATCGAGCATGGAAACTACCAGATGTACCTGAGTATCCTTCTGCTGTAAACGCTCCAACTCACCCAACAATTGTTCATATGCAAGTACCGCAAAAGGGGTAGGGACCACTGGAACCAACACTATATCTGAGGCATACAAGACATTCTCACTGACCAAGCTCATGGTTGGTGATGCATCGATAATGACCAAGTCATAGGTAGGGATCAACTCTTCCAGTCGTTTTTCCAACCGATGATGAGAGTGCTTCTTCGCATCAAAAAGAATGGAAAGATAGCGATATGCTGTTGAGGAAGGAAGTATATCCAGAGAAGAGAAATTGGTAGCCTGAATCTGCTTTGTCAGTTGCTTCCCCCCCTTTACCAACGCAGAGGCATCATGGCTCTTCTTTGGCTTTACATCCAGCAAATAGCTGCTTGAACCGAGCGGGTCAAGGTCGAGCAACAAGGTCCGCTGCCCGGCCATTGCAGAGAGCACTGCCAGATTCACACTGAGGGTGCTCTTGCCAACTCCACCCTTGATGCTGTATACGGCCAGTGTTCTCATGCCATCTCCTCCCAGTACTCACTACTCAAATGACGATACTCCTCCACAAGATGTTGTATTTCCTTTTCCAGATCAGCTAACACTCTCAAGGACTCTATGGGTGGCTTTTTCTGTTTCAGGAGTAGATCTTGCAGCAGAATAAGATCATGCCACTTGCCCAAGATCTTCTCGAGGTCGTAGAGCTTCTCATCCCGTTTCACTGAGGCCATCTCGCTTACAGCAAGCAAGGACCGTACCCGTCGTCGTACCTTGTGCATGGCTTGTACATCCCTTGCAGAGTGTACAGTGTGCACAGCCTTGACCAACCGCCTGTGGGCTTTGGCTACCAAGACCTTTGGATGATACCCAGAAAAGGCAAATCTGTTCTCCTCCAAGAGTTCCTGGATATCTGAAGCAAAGGAGGAGGGATATGCTTTCTTCAGTGCTTTCAGGTGTTTTTTCACCTTCAGTTGTTTCTGTTCCTGTGTAAGACCTTTCTTTTCCAACAACTGGAGAAGCACTTGGTCATCGCGGACTTTCCCTGCAAGTTTCACCAGTTTCTTGAGCAACCGTTTCATATCGTTTCGCCTCTCCTTGGAAAGTGTTTTTCCGATAAGAGGAAGCATGAGACGGAGATTGCACAATGCTGTCCTGAATGCATGCAAGGATTCCCTGTCTCCCAAGGTTGAAGCATTCTCAGAAAGGATTGCAACCTGCCTCTCGCACCATCCAATGATGGGGCTGTTGCACATCTCCCTGAAAGCAGGTACTGCTAGCAGTCCTTCAAGCTGATCTTGGGTGTCGGAGAGTGGAAACAGTTCCAGACGCAACTCCTCGGGGAAGTATCGCACCTCCCCCACAGCCTGTTCGTCCAGAAACAGGGTACCCTCAAGCGGGCTCGATCCTTCCTTCCAGACTATCCGGTAGGGGGAGAATGCCTGCTCCCAGCTTGCAGGAGTAGATTGGGTTTCAAGTAGCAGATAGTAGGGAGCGTTGTTATTCATAGATTTTCCTCCAACTGACTCTGATACCAGAGATATAGATCCCGTTGTGCGCGTTTCTCATTGGGTTCACCTAACTGTAAACGCTGATTGAAATTTTCTTCATGCAGGCTGAAGGAAGAAGCTGTATCATTCCAATGTGCCTGCAGGAACAATTCCAACTCTTCCTTGATCCTGTCATCAAAGATAGGGACCATGACCTCGATACGGGTATCAAGATTACGTTCCATCCAATCCGCAGACCCAATGAAATATAGTGGATTTCCCTTGTTGTGGAACTTGACCACCCGGGTATGCTCAAGATACCGGTCAATCAATGCCTTTCCCCTAACATTCTTCTGCTCTGGGTAGAGTGCCATGGAACAGATTCCCCTGATCATCAAGGTAATGGATACCCCACTATGTTCCGCCTTGCTCAGATGCTTGATCATTCCCTCATCAACAAGGTTGTTCAACTTGAGCGTTATTGCTGCAGGCCTGCCCTCCCTCGCTTCCTCCATCTCCTTCTTGATCAATGAGATGAAACGCTTTCGCGTATGGAATGGGGAGACAATAAGATGCTTGAACTTGATATCTGCAAAACCACGGTCCAAAAGAGTGAACAGCAAGTCTATCTCTTGTGTAAGCTTAGTATTGGAAGTGAGCAGAAGATGGTCACTGTACTGACTTGCCGTCACCTCGTTGAAATTCCCTGTCCCTATGATTGCTATCTTCTTCTGCTTCTTTCCACTGTACCGGGTGATGAGACCAAGCTTGCTGTGCACCTTCATCCCCTCAACGCCACTGATCAGCGTGATGTGGGGTTCACGGGTGAGAATCTCGGTCCAGTGCATGTTGATTTCCTCGTCAAACCGTGCTTGGAGTTCCAGGTACAGTACAATTTCCTTCCCATTTCTTGCCGCATTTCTCAGTGCGTTGATCACACTGGAGTTCTCTGGAACGCGGTAGAGCGTCATCTTGATCCCCTGGACCGTCCTATCCAGAGCTGCTTCCCGCAACAGGTCTATGATGCAATCATAGCTTTGGTAGGGCAACGTCACCAAGTGATCCCTTTCATCTATCTGGTCAAGCAGACTTCGATTCTCCTTCAAAGTATGGTGGGGCAAGGGAGGTTGTTCCTCAAAATACAACTGGTCATTGCCTACCTTGGGGAAATGAAGCAAATCCCTTGCATTGTGGTACCTACCTCCTGGGATAATAATCCTACACTGTTTCAGCTGTGCATGTTCCATGATGTATTCAAGCATTGGCTTTGGCAACTCACGGTCATAGACAAACCTAACCGGGTCCCCTTGACTGCGTTGCTTGATGGACGTGGAGAGTTTCTCATAAAGGCTCCTGGTGATCTCATCAGTCAGATCATATTCACCATCACGGGTGATCTTTATGGTATAGGCATCATAACAGTCATAACTGAATGCCTTGAATATGTCCGCCAACTTGAATCGGATAATGTCCTCTAGAGCAATGAAGTGATGCCAGCCGCCTCTCGACGGCAGTTCCACATACCGCTGGATCAGATCACTGGGAACCTCGATCAAGGCATACCGGAAATCCTTCGGATCATGGCTGTGGTACATATGCACGGCAAGATAGAGCGTTACATGCTTGAGATAAGGAAATGGCAGCTTCGGATCGAGGAGAATGGGAAACAGCCGGTTTCTGAGTATATGACGAAAAAACCCCTCCAAAAATTGTTTCTGCTCATCGGAAAGTGTTGCTTCATCCACTATGGCTATATGATGTGTCCTGAGGGTTCTGAAGAGTTGCTCAACCACCCGATCCATTCGATCATTGAGTCGTTTCACTTCCTTGAGAATCTGTCTGATCAAGGTCTTGGGATTACCGCTCTCCTTGAGTTTGTAATGCTCGGGATCAAGAAGGGCACGATGAATCGATCCTACCCGTACCGCATAGAATTCATCCAGGTTGGAAGAGAATATCCCGATGAACTTCAATCGCTCCATCAGGGGAATATTCGGGTTTTCAGCACTCATCAAGACCCGTTCATTGAAACTCAGCCATCTCAGTTCGCGATTCACATAGACTTTTTTTGAACCCATCGATTTGCTCCATGTAGTTTCAGTTCTCTACAAAGCCAGTATACGGGTCCCCTAGAAGGTCTGTCCACGAGGAATCATGAAAAAAGTGCCAAATATCTCTAATAATATCAATTTTGTTCATCTTTGTTCTGTATAGGCTCTTTGCAAACCTTCTTCTCCCTAAGGGTATGTTCCTCTGGTATTTTTTGGTATATTGGAGGGCGTGAACGGAGGATTCATGGAAACATTGCTTACACGCTATGCACGACTTGTCATTGAAGTGCAACTAAAATTACAAGAAGGAGACAGCCTCTCCATAAACAGTGAGGCAAGCACCCTTGCCTTTGCCAGGCTCCTTGCACAAAAGGCTGTTATGGCCACCAGGCAGACGGCCACTATCGTACATACCAATCATGGGAAGGTGGTTGACGTCATTCCCATTGAACCAGTTGAGAAGGAAATATTCCGCCCCCCTGTACAAGGAGCGGTGATGTGCCATATTGTAGACCTTGACGAGCACCCCTACCTAACACCAACCAATCTCAGTACAGTAGCAAATGAGGTGTCTATCCTGGGGAAATATGGATTGCTTGCTGATCCCGTTTTCCTTGACCGGAGAATTGCTGTCCCTTGGGCGAATATTCCCTACCCAGGTCCACGTTGGGCCTTGCAATTGCTTGGTGCCCAGGCTAGCGAAGAGGATATGTGGAAACTTTTTACTGCTATCTATCGCATCGAAGATGAGCATGCCTTCCGTTTCTGGGAAGAGCAAGGGAACCTTTTAGCATACAGAAAGCAGAAATTGAATAAACAAGGACGTTGCATGCTCCATATGGTCGGTGATGGTTGGCAACTGGAAGCTACCATGGCCAAGGATACCATCTGGGCTGGTGGCAGGCAAACCCTGGCAAATCAGCGTTCGTTTTTCTCTTCCTTGCCGGTTCAAGCACTCCATGCCGCTCTTGACGGGAAGAGTGCCAAAGGGACATTTACTTCTTCCAGACCCTTCTACGTACTTGGGCAGGAAGTAAAGGGAGCACAGTTCACCGTGGAAGAGGGATTGGTGACTGACTATACAGCCGAGACAGGAGGGGATGCACTGGATGCACTCTTTTCAGTGGATGACGATGCAAAAAGGGTCAGTGAAATTGCACTGGCGGACCATGACACGGTTGAGAGCCACTCCCTGGAAAAATCGATTCATCCACACTTCGCCCGTGAAATGGCAAGTGTGATTATACTCGGAGGATTCTCCCTCGATAATCTTACCACACAACAGAATGAAGAGGATCTTGAGGAAAGTGCGCTCTGCACCTCTTTGGTAAGAGTGGCGATCCCAATCGGGGACAGCCACCTTTCGGTGACGATCCACAGTGAAGATGGGAAAGAAGTATCTGTAATGGAAGAAGGAATATTCACGGAGGAAGAACTGGTATGAACCAACAAGAAATTGAACGATATGCTGACTTGATCATCCGTGGGGGAATCAACTTGCAAAGCGGAAAAGGGGTTGTCATCACCACAGGTCCGGGTACCTATTACTTTGCCAGGGAGCTGAGCAAGTCAGCCTACCGCCATGGCGCCAGCTATGTCCAGGTGATGCTTGATGACCTTGATGTCCTCGCATCACGCTTGGAACATCAGGATGAAGACGCTTTGAAATTCAACCCCCATTTCCTCAAGGCATTCGACTACGAATTTGTCAGTGAAGGATGGTCCAATATCAGGATCGACAGCACGGAAGAGCGGCTTGACCATGCTCCGCTCGATGGAAGGAAAAACCAGATCCTAGGAAAGGCCAAACGGCAGTTCAGTGAAGCAAAAACCAAGAAATTGATGCGTCACCAACTCCCCTGGTGTGTATGTGTTGCCCCCGGTCCGCTCTGGGCAAAACAAGTACTGGGAGATGGAGCGACCACCGATGACTTAATGAAGGTGCTGAAACCTATCTTGCTCCTCGATGCTGATGATCCGCTGCAGGCTTGGAAGGAAAAGGCATCGCTCTTGCAGAAACGCCAGGACTATCTCAATGAACTTGGGATCGACACCCTTCACTACCAGAGCAGCAAGAGTGATTTGACAATCGGCTTTACCGAGAGAGCCCGTTTTACTGGAGGCAGTGAGACGCTCCCCGATGGCAGGGCGTTTTTTGCCAATCTTCCTACTGAAGAGATTTTCACCACTCCTGACAATCTCCGCGCAGAGGGGTACATAACTACAACCAAACCAGTGGAGGTACTGAATACCACCACCGAGGAGGTCCGCTTTGTTTTCAAGGATGGAAAAGTGGTTGACTATCAGGCTAAGAAAGGACAGGATGCACTGGACAAGTTCTTTGCCATCGATAAAGGTACCCGAAGACTTGGAGAAGTCGCCTTGGTTGATGAGACCAGCCCCATTGCGAAGAGCAATCTTGTGTTCAATTCAATCCTGCTCGATGAAAATGCCTCTTGCCACCTTGCCCTTGGAGAGGGGTACCCCACGGCACTGAAAGATGGTGCATCCTTGGATACCAAGGAACAACTGCAAGAAGCACACTGCAATACCAGCTTGATGCATGTTGACTTCATGGTGGGCTCCCAGGACATGAAAATAACCGCCCATACTCGTGATGGGCGACAGATAGTAATCATGGAAGATGGGGTGTTTACCTTCTAGTTGAGCTCCTGGATGAGCTTGAGTCCATCCATGGTATGCATGGAGGAAATCTGATTGATCCGGTCGATGAGCGGTGCAATGGTCCTGCTCAATCCACCGGTTGCAATGACATAGACCTCTTTGCCAATTTCCTGCTCCACGCGTTCAACCATGGTCTTAACCATGCCAGCGTAACCAAACATGATTCCACTCCTGATTGAGTCCTGGCTGTTCCGGCCAAGGACGGAGGGAGGAATTTTCAATTCTACCTGGGGAAGCTGGGCGGTATTCCCAAAGAGGGCGTTCACCGCAGTAACCAGACCGGGGGCTATGGAAACTCCCAGCACGGAACCATCGCTGTCCACCGTCGCCAGGGTGAGTGCAGTTCCAAAGTCAACAACCACCACTGCATGCCTTGGACATGAGAAGTGTGCTTGGGCAAGGTTTGCCAACAAGTCAGTTCCCAGTTCGGCAGGTATGGTCTCCTTCTTCAGCCCGCTGTTCACCGTATGGTCGACCATCAAGGGTTGAACATCAAACAACCTAATGATATTTTTCTGCATTGACCTGGTCAGGTTGGGTACAACCGAGCTGATTACAGCACGGTTGATATCATGCTTATAGACCTGGGAATGACTCAACAGGCTCTCCAGAACTACAAAATACTCATCACTGGTCTTTCCTTGGTCGCTGTAAATCCTGTATGAGTGTATCCAGTTCTGTCCATCATGGACAGCAATCACGATATTCGTATTCCCAACATCTACAGCAAGCAGCATAAGACCTCCTTATAAAGCCATGGCGTGATGGGAACCACTATACATCTCATCACGCAACACCTTGATGGATTCGTCATTGAAATAATCCTCGAATCCGATCAACCTGTCAATGACACCTGACGGAGTGAACTCGATGATACGGTTTGCAATCGATTCAACAAACTGATGGTCATGGCTGTTGAAGAGCAGGACGCCACTGAATTCAATCAAACCATCATTGAGGGCTGTGATAGCCTCCAAATCGAGATGGCTTGTCGGTTCATCCAGAATTATGCAATTTGCCTGCTCCAGCATTATACGGGCAAGTACAACGCGGACCTTCTCCCCTCCACTGAGGACTGTACAATCCTTCAGTGCTTCATCACCACTGAAAAGCATTCTACCGAGGAAGGAGCGGATGTAGGTGTCGTCCTTGTCACTGCTGTACGTTCTGAGCCAATCGGTTATGGATATATGCTCATTAAAAAGGTGGGCGTTGTTCTTGGGGAAGTAAGAGAGACTCGTAGTGACTCCCCACTCATACGTACCTTCATCAGGTTCCATGTTTCCACTGAGAATCTCAAACAGAATGGTTTTAGCATAGTGGTTAGGACCGACAAAAGCTACTTTGTCATTTTTATTGAGTACCATGCTGAAGTTGTCCAATACCTTCTCTCCCTCAATGGTCTTGGTCAGTCCTTTGACCTCAAGTATCTTCTTGCCTACCTCCCTCTCCGGTTTGAATGCCACATAGGGGAATCGTCTGCTGGATGGCTTGATATCGTCAATGGTAAGTTTATCGATCAACTTCTTCCGGCTGGTAGCCTGTTTTGCCTTTGCCACGTTGCTGCTGAATCGTTGGATGAACTCTTTCAACTCAGAAATCTTTTCTTCCCTGCGTTTCTTCTGATCCTTCATCTGCTTTGCAGCGAGCTGGCTTGAGAGGTACCAGAAATCATAGTTGCCGACATAGAGCTGAATCTTTCCAAAGTCAATGTCTGCTATATGGGTACACACTGTATTCAAGAAGTGCCGGTCATGGCTTACGACGATGACGGTATTGTCAAAATTGGAGAGGAAATCTTCTAGCCAATGGATGGATTCTAGGTCAAGGTGGTTGGTGGGCTCATCAAGCAACAGGATGTCCGGATTACCGAAAAGAGCCTGAGCAAGGAGAACACGGACCTTGATGTTGTCTTCCACATCCGCCATCATCTTCTGCTGCATCTCAGTGTTGATGCCGAGCCCGTCAAGCATCTGTGCTGCCTGTGCTTCAGCTTCCCATCCACCAAGATCGGCGAATTCACCTTCGAGCTCTGCAGCCCTGAGACCATCTTCCTCGGTGAAATCTTCCTTCGCATAGAGGGTATCACGCTCCTTCATGATTGAGTAAAGCTGTTCGTACCCCATGATGACGGTTTCAAGCACGGAATAGTCATTGAAGGCAAAGTGATCCTGCCTGAGGACGGCCATTCGCTGGCCGGGGGAGATGATGACTTCACCACTATCGGCTTCAATCTCACCACTTAGAATTTTCAGGAAGGTGGATTTCCCTGCCCCGTTTGCTCCAATCACCCCATAACAGTTTCCTGGGGTGAATTTTATGTTGACTTCCTTGAAGAGTACTTGTGTACCGTAGGATAGACCGATGTTTGCAACTGTAATCATATAATTTGTGGTTCCTCTTACATAGTATCCGAAAAAAAAGAGCAACCTGCAAGGCTGCCCCTTCCATATAAACTATAGTTCCTAGGGGAATCGAACCCCTATTTAGAGACTGAGAATCTCCTGTCCTAACCATTAGACGAAGGAACCGGTACCTGGGATGGAGGGATTCGAACCCCCAAAGGCAGAACCAGAATCTGCAGTGTTACCATTACACTACATCCCAATGTCAAAATCCTGTGGTAGAATACGGAAATGCGTATACTTTGTCAAGTACATGCAGGAATTTATCCCTACTCCCCATGATAGACCTGCAAGACGTCCACAGGGTGTCCTTCCAAGTTTTTTTCATAGTCAAGGAACGGTAAACCAATGACCCCCAGGAACCCTTCAACATGGGCTCCATGCTCCTTGAACATGGCAGCCGCCGCCTGCAGAGTACCCCCGGTTGCAATCAAATCATCAACAAGCAGCACATTGGTTCCCGGTACAATATCAACTTCCTGGACACATACCATATCTGAGCCATACTCAAGATCAAAACGTTTCTTATACGTCTTGTTAGGCAATTTCCCTGGTTTCCTGACAAGAATCAGAGGAAGAGAAAGCCGTTCGGCCAAGGGAGCCGCAAACACAAATCCACGTGCTTCAATCGCAGCTATAGCATCAATATTTCTTCCTCTACTGAGTGCTTCAAGGCGATCGATACAGTAGCGAAACGCCTCCGGTACTGCTAGAATACCGGTAATGTCATAGTACAGAACTCCCTGTTTCGGAAAATCGGGAACCTTTCTGATTACGCTGTCCAGATTATAGTTAGTGTCCATAGAACCCTCTCACTTGGCGTATTGTTTCTTAAATGCTGTAACCCGGGCATGTGGGGCCTCGGAAAAATCACTCAGTATTCCGTCCTGGAGATATCGATAGGCAAGGGCTGCTATCATGGCACCATTGTCGGTACAGAGTTTCAATGAGGGGAAGGAAACTCCATAACCACCCTCTTGTAGAGAGAGCAACTCACTTCGCAAGTAGCTGTTTGCTGCAACCCCACCACCAGCGCTCAATCGCTTGAGCCCTGTTTCCTTGAGGGCCTGCCGTACCCGCTTCATCAGCATGTTCACTGCAGCGCGTTGGAATGATGCTGCAATATTCTCGGGACTTTTCTCGCTTTCCCCGTCCCAGAAGCTGTCCAATTGGTTGATGACCGCAGTCTTCAGGCCACTGTAGGAAATATCGTACGGGTGGTCCATGACATTGAGTTTCGGCCCAGGGAACAGGAAGGCAACAGGGTTGCCAGTTCTGGCAAGCCTGTCAATGGCGACCCCTCCTGGGTATCCAAACCCATAATGCTTGGCAACTTTATCAAAAGCCTCCCCTATTGCATCGTCAATCGTTGTGCCAAGGACCTCGATGGTGTCATAGTCATCCACACGACAAATCACCGTATGTCCTCCAGAGACAAGAACCCCGAGATAGGGATACTCCAGAGGATGTTCAATCTGTGAGGCATACAGATGTGCCCTGATATGATCAATGGTAATGAAGGGAAGGTTGAGGGAAGCAGCAAATCCCTTGGCGAAGCTTACCCCAACGAGCAGGGAACCCAAGAGTCCCGGTCGGCTGGTAACAGCTACTGCATCAATGTCATTGACGGTAAGATTTGCCTTATCTAAGGCCGATTGTACAACCTGGCTTATCCATTCGGTATGGAGACGGCTGGCTAATTCAGGGACAACTCCCTCATAGGGTTTGTGTAGTTCTATTTGGGTTGCAATAATATTGCTAAGAATGGTATGACCATCCTCAACCAGGGAAGCACTGCATTCATCACACGATGTTTCAATGCCAAGGACGATCATAGATCCTCCAAGTCATAATCATCATCAAGCAATGCATAGCCCTCCGCACTGAAGTTGATAACTTTCTCACTCACCAATGGCGCAATATCCTTGAGCTCAAAACCATACTCCAAGGCACCAGGAAACATATCCAACAAAAATTGGGCAACATCTGGTTGCCATCCTAACCCAACTTTGGTGCGTACTGCTTGTTTCTCTCTATTCAGCAAGACAACCACCTCCTGGGCGACAGTATTTCTGAACCGTCTCTCTCTGTTCACGATATTCCTCTTCACCCGCAAGCCTACTCGACATTCGAGGAGAAGGTCAAGGTAAAGGTGAACAGGCATTTTAAACGCAATCCGTCTTTACCTTCTTCCCTGTTTCGGGTAGAATGCATCTGTTTTCAGTAGATTGTTGCCAAAATAGCTCAGCGGTAGAGCAGCTCACTCGTAATGAGCAGGTCAAGGGTTCAATTCCCTTTTTTGGC
>WOYI011005249.1_pt1 | contig 11456 bp, 12 predicted proteins | sample 6423411 | NCBI WGS metagenome assembly WOYI01 (sample SAMN13441803, study PRJNA592873) | oil field metagenome | biome: oil field; feature: oil-well bore; material: oil-contaminated soil; isolation source: oil-contaminated soil from oil-well borehole | place: Germany: Wietze | collected 2016-10-18 ... | reverse complement strand
CTGCTCACTCTATTTTTAACAACTGCGCGTTGATTGCAACGATAATGGTGCTGAGGGACATAACGGCCGCACCTATGGCGGGGGTTATGACGAATCCACGGGAAGCCAGGACACCAGCTGCCAGTGGGATAGCAACGATGTTATAGCCAGCAGCCCAAAGCAGGTTCTCGATAGTCTTTCGGTAGGTTGCTTTGGAGAGTTTGATGATGCTCAGAACGTCGTTAGGGTCAGAATCCACCAAAATCACATCGGCAGTCTCCATTGCGACATCAGTACCCGCACCAATGGCAATGCCCAGGTCAGCAGTCGCGAGAGCGGGGGCATCGTTGATACCATCACCTACCATGGCGACTTTCTTGGTGTCGTTTTCCTGCAGATCCTTGATTTTGGAAGATTTTTCATCCGGCAGTACCTGACTATAAACCCTGGATAGACCAAGTTCTTTGCCTACAAAAGACGCAATCTTTTCGTTATCACCCGTCATCATCACAGATTCAATACCGAGTTCCTTTAACTCAGCGATGATCTCCTTTGAAGTTTCCCGGATGACATCCATCACCGCGATAAGACCAAGCAGGCGGTTTTCTTCCAGAACGAATACGACTGTCTTGCCTTCGGAAGCAACCTTTTCAAAGAAGGCTTTGTCAAAAGAGATGTTGCGCCTTTCAACCTCACCTGGGCTGACAATGAAGTAGGTTTTGCCTCTGAGATCTGCTTTCAGACCCGCCCCGGTCAGATTTTCATAATTTGTGACTTTTTCAAGGGGAAGCTTGCGTTCCCGGGATAAATTGGTAATGCCAACGGCAATGGGATGCTCGGACTGGGATTCGAGCGAACCAGCGATTGTGAGCAGCTCTTCTTCGCTTACACCTTCACTGGGAATGAGATCGCTGACACCAAACACACCTTTTGTGAGCGTCCCGGTCTTGTCGAAGACAATGATGTCCACGTTTCTTGCTTCTTCAAACTGGTTTCGATTGCGAATGAGCAAACCGTTGCGGGCTGCGATGGAGGTGGAAACTGCGTTGACAAGCGGAATCGCCAGCCCCAGCGCGTGGGGGCAAGCGATGACCAGCACTGTGACCATGCTTTCAAGGGCAAAATTGATGTCACCGTTAATGATCCAGTAAATGAACGTGATCACCCCAGCGACCACGGCAATGTAAAACAGCCAACCGGCGGCTCTATCAGCCAACCCCTGGGTGCGGGATTTTTGTGCCTGGGCATCCTGAACGGTCTTGATTATTTGGGCAAGGTAGGTTTCATCGCCAAGTCGCTCAACTTCTACCGTGAGGACGCCATTTCCATTCACAGACCCACCAATGACTTGATTGCCTGGTTTCTTTTCCACAGGAACCGACTCACCAGTGAGCATTGCTTCGTTGACAGCAGATTCTCCTTCAACGATCTTACCATCGGTAGGAACCTTCTCACCAGATTTAACCAAAATCAGGTCGCCCGGCACCAACTCCTGCATGCTCACATCGATGATGTTGCCTGATTCATCCAGCTTATGGGCGGTTTCAGGCATTAGCCGGACCAACTCTTCCAAAGCCCGGGACGCTCCCAATTGAGAGCGCATTTCGATCCAGTGACCGAGGAGCATGATCAGGATTAAGGTTGAAAGCTCGAAATAAAACTCAGAGCCTTCTATGAAGAAGGTGGTTAGTGTGCTGTAAATGTATGAGGTTGTAATGGCGAGGGTGATCAACATCATCATACCGGGTTTGCGATCCTCAAACTCATTTTTAGCACCCTTGAAGAAAGGCATGCCGCCATAGAAAAAGACGACGCTCGAGAGCACAAAGAGGATGATTTTGGAGCCAGAGAAGGAGAGAGTATAGCCGAAAAGCATTTGGATCATGTCTGAGAGGATGACAATGGGGATACTTAGAAAGAGCACTATCCAAAAACGCTTCATAAAGTCTTCGATCATGGCGGCATGGTGCTCACTGTGTCCGATATCATGCTGGCTATGATCACCATGATCCATGCCTTCATAATTTTTGTGGGTTTCGTGATCTTTACTGTGTTCCATGGGTTGATGGAGCGGATGGTTATGATGTGTCTGTTCTTTGTCTACAGCGCTTTTGTATTCTTCTTGAGATTCGTCAAGATGTTCATGGTGTTGGTGAGCTTCACCATGCTCGGAATGGCTGTGAGCAGAATGATTTTCGGAGTGAAAATGAGGATCCGGTTTTGTTTCAGATATTTCATTGTTTTTTGGAGGATTGTCACTCATATTAACCTTTGCTTTCAATATTTTGTCATTGCAAATCGAACTATAAAAATGCAATAACCCTATTATCTGGACTTTACCTCTGCTATGCCGGAGAGGTTCGGGTGTCAGCATTTGCTTTATTGTTTTATAATACTTGAAAGTTGATTGCATTTTTACAGTAGTATAGGATTTCCAAATCGGGCACATCTGGGGAGAATGACAGGGCGAGAGATGGGTAATTTTGAAGTGAAGGTTGAGGTTATCTTATGAAAATTAATAAGATTTTGGTTGTTGTTTTGGCAATTTTTATACCTTACATACTGCTAATGACAGGGGTCAGGTTGGTTATGACGCCAGCGTTTCCTGCATGGGAATACAAAAGGGCTGAGTTCCCGCTGGATCCTTACGGGTTCACGGTTCAGGAACGTACCAAATGGTCAGACTACGCGGTCAGCTACTTAACCAATGATGAAGGCATTGAATACCTTGGCAACCTGCAGGATGAGACCGGTCACAAAATGTACACACCCGATGAGCTTTCGCATATGGTGGACGTGAAGGACGTGGTCACGACCGCTTCAATTGTCTGGTACGTATTGGGGGGAATAAGCATCGCGATTTTACTCTGGTTCGTGATCATGCAGCAGTGGACTAGCATTCGAAAATCGCTCAACGCCGGCGGTTGGATCACAATCGGGCTGCTGGGAGCACTCTTGGTATTTTTGGCGGTAAGTTTTGACAAATTGTTTGAGTATTTTCACCGCCTTTTCTTCCAGGATGGCACCTGGACCTTTTCGCCTTCCTCAACACTTATCCGGCTATTTCCATTTGAATTTTGGCGGGACGCGTTTGTGTTGGTTATTGCTTTCGCAATGGTGGTAGGGATACTACTGGTGTTGCTCACGAAGAAAAGAAAGGGACACAAAGCAAGTTAATGGCAGATCATCTCCTACGCTTGTATCCTCGGAGTTCTGAGACAAAAAAGTGCGCCTGTGAAGGCGCACTTTTCTAAATCGAATAATACTAAAGAACCAAATCGCCAACAACAGGCGGATTCTCGGGGTCGATACTTGGGTCAAAGATGTGCAAGTTGTCCATATTGAAGGCAACTTGAAGCTGATCGCCAAATTTGGCCTGGGTGCGCGGGTCAACCCGGGCAGTAAAGTTGTGTGTCCCATTGACCAGGTAAAGGAAGATTTCATTACCCATCAACTCGGTTACATCCACGGTGACATCGACGAGCTCGGCGGTGATACCAGGAGGAGCAAACTCAGGCTTGTGAATGTCTTCCGGGCGGATACCGAAAATGATATCTTTCCCGACCACAGACTCATAGTGGGCCTTAATATGTTCAGGAACCTTCACGCGGAAGGTATCCATGTTAATTATCATTTGACCGTCCTCAACCACGACCTTGCCATTGAAAAAGTTCATGGCAGGAGAACCAATGAAGCCAGCCACAAAAAGATTGGCGGGGTGATCATAGAGCATCTGGGGAGTATCCAGCTGCTGCAGTTTGCCCTTGTTTATAACAGCGATGCGGCTCGCCATGGTCATTGCTTCTGTTTGGTCATGGGTGACGTAGATGAAGGTGGTCTCAAGGCGCTTATGTAGTTTTGAGAGCTCGGCACGGGTCTGAACGCGCAATTTGGCATCAAGGTTTGAGAGGGGTTCATCAAAGAGGAATACCTTAGGCTCGCGAACGATAGCGCGACCGACTGCGACACGCTGGCGTTGACCACCGGAGAGTTCCTTTGGTTTACGTTTCAACAGACCTTCGATACCCAGGGTGTGGGCAGATTCCTGCACGCGGCGATCGATATCGGCTTTATCAAGCTTGCGAAGCTTGAGCCCAAAAGCCATGTTGTCATAAACGGACATATGGGGATAAAGGGCGTAGCTCTGGAAGACCATGGCGATGTCGCGGTCTTTTGGTGCGACATCATTGACGACCTGGTTTCCGATCAGAACTTCACCTTCAGTGATTTCTTCGAGGCCAGCCAAACAGCGCAGAGCCGTGGTTTTACCGCAGCCGGAAGGTCCGACCAGCACCAGGAACTCTTTGTCCTCGATCGCAAGAGTAAGATCTTGCACGGCGACAACGTCACCATACTTTTTCCAAACATGACTGTACGTTACACTTGCCATAATTTATTCCTCCTATCTTGAACGAGTATAGTGAGCTAATTATACGTCCTTTTTGAAAAGTTGAGAACTAATTAAACGATTTTTTCAGGGCATTTTCCTCCCTTTTGGATTGAAGAAATTCGTTAAAGCAGAAAACCCAAATTCCGGTTTTCTTTCAAGGAATCCCAACCATCTGGATGGGGGGTCCTGCGATCAACTTACAAGCTCAATAGAGAGAACAGCGTAATCAGGTGTGAACGTTTTTGAGGAAAAACAAATAAGAAAATGGCGCGATCGCGCCATTTTCTTATTTTAGTTTCTAACAATCATCGATTAGATCTTTTCAAACTGATCTTTACCAACGCCGCAATCGGGGCAAACCCAATCATCAGGAAGGTCTTCAAAAGCGGTTCCGGGTGCGATGTTTGCTGAGGGATCACCAATCTCGGGGTCGTAAATGTATCCACAGGCGATGCATTCGTATTTTTCCATTGTTTCTCCTTGTAACTCTTTTTGGCAGTTGTTTTTCTGCCTTTTTAATATTATACAATAACTTCGAAAATACAATACCAAACAGGCGAATAGTACAATCAGTATGAGGTGAAAACATGGAAAGATTTTCAGATTTAATTAATAACATGCCCAATCAAATCGATCTCGATAAGACCAAAGGTATTCATGCATTGCTGCAATTTTCTCTTTCAGGTGAAGGAGGTGGTGATTGGGGTGTGACAGTTGATGATGGTAAAGTTACGGTTGTTCCAGGACAAGTTAACAAACCCCAGGTGATCATCAAAGCCAGTGCTGCTGATGCAATAAAGCTGATGCATAATGAACTCAACCCGGTCGGTGCGTTTATGACCGGAAAAGTTAAGGTCGCTGGCGATATGGCACTGGCGATGAAATTACTAAACTTACTAAAGTAATTCTAAGGGAAGAGTCCCCAGTCAGAATCCCTGAGATCTTGATCCATCATCGCGGGACTCCAAAACTCGCTGCTCAGTTCGACAGTGGTAGGGAGTCCAATAATTTTTTCAACCATTGCCTGGGTATCGCTGATCATTTCAGGTCCATATGGACAAAATGGGGTGGTTAAGACCATGGTAACTTTGACTTTGCCATCATTAATTTGAATATTTCTGATCAATCCAAGTTCGATGAAGGAAAGACCAATTTCATTGTCTACCAGACCCGAAAGTCCTTCCACAAGATCGTCATGATGTTGTGGATGAGTCTGGTCAATATCCCATATTGCTGGTTGATGTTCGATCATTTAAACCTCGTATGAATAGATACAAACTGGTTCTCCGGTAGTGATCCCATTTTCAGTACGCAATTCCTTCGCAAGAATAACTGAAAAAAGTGAACGATCCAGAGAGCAGATTTCCGGATGAGTTTGTCTTAGATGGTAGTAAGGACAGCTGGCGTTGTGGATGTAAACCCGGTTTTCTTTCCTCTCCCAATCTACCTGGTAGCCCTGCTCAGCCATCAAGTCGCAAAAACTGTCCATCCGTTCTGACAGGTTGGAATCGGAGGCAAAATTAATTGCCTGCGCTTTTTCCTGCCCAATTGTCTCCAAAAGCTCAGATAAACGTTGGCTGCCGTGGATTTCTTTAAGTTTCGACAGCAGGCTTTCTGATAAGAAGCGATAACTGGAAGTGACCTCTTGCTGACCCTGATTGGTCAATCGGTAAACCATTTGTGGACGACCGACACCATGGCGTCTTTCACTGGATTTGATCAAATCTTCTTCCTCTAAGGTGAGGAGATGATGGCGAACAGTGATTGGGTTGATATCCAGCCGATCCGCAAGACTGTTGATAGTCGCTTGCCTGGAAACAGCCAGTGTTTTCAAGATTAGTTCTCTCGTGTTTTTCATAGTCACTACCCGAGAGCCAGTATACCATTTAGTCGGGTTGGCTGAAAAATAACCTTGAATAACCTTGAACGAAGATCCAGAAAAAGACTGATTTTTTATGTAATAGCTCATGAAATCGCAGTATTTTTAAATCAGTCATATTTTTATTGCCATGCTATAATTTTTTTATCGTATTTCATACTAATAAGGAGAAAATTATGACTAAGATTATTGATATCGAGGGCATTGGACCTATGTATGCTGCAAAGTTCCAGGAAGTTGGGATCAAATCAGTAGAAGCTTTGCTCGAAGCCGGTGCGCAACCAAAAGGTCGCCAGGACCTTGCTGAAAAGACCGGGATCAGCAAAGATCTCATTCTTGAATGGGTCAATCATGCTGACCTCTATCGCATCAAAGGCGTTGGGGAAGAGTATTCTGACCTGCTTGAAGAAGCTGGTGTAGATACCGTGGTCGAGCTTGCTACCCGCAACTCCGAAAATCTGTTTAAGAAGATATTGGAAATTAATGACGAGAAAAAACTGGTCCGCCGCCCACCTTCCCAGAAAATAGTCGAGGATTGGGTTCACCAGGCGAAGAACATGCCTCGCGCAGTTTTTTTATTAGACCGAGTATTATGCCCTTTGAGAGATCTCAGAGGGCATTCTTTTGCGTGACTACCCTTCGCTGGTGCTCAGTTGAAAATAGCAGTCATTATGAGCATCTGCTATATAGTACACTTCGTGTGCAAGAAATCTCTCTTTTGTTGATCAAACGACAAGATCTTTAGGCTATTCACTTACAAAGTACACTTCGGTTGTGTTGTTGTCCTCAGGATGACAAGGTTGGGTCATACGCTTTCCTCAGGACGACAAACAGGAAGCTGAATGAAAAAAAACCCCTCAGTATGAGGGGTTTTTCTAATACCTGTTATTTGTCTTCTACTTTTTCCCGAGCATATTCAGGATGGTGTTGATCACCAATGCGCCTGATTGTTGTTGGTCCTGCCGTTTTCCCAGGGGGCTGGCAGTTGCCAAAGCCTGCATAATTGCCTGCAGGTTGGACTGTCCACTCTGTTTAGCGGCAAAATAGGCTAAACCGAGGGACAACAAGTCCTTGGTATCCAAACCAGAGCTTTCGCTTGCGCTGGATTGACCGCCAAGCAAACTTCCGACCAAATCGCTGATACCGCCAGAACTTGATTGTGATGAACTTGAGGCAGAACCGGTCAGTCCACCAAGCAGCCCGCCCAACAAGTCACTTGCATCAGGTTGGCTGGGTGTTGTGGAGGTCGGTTGCTGAGCTGCCAGGCTGCCAATCAAAGATCCAAACAAATCGCTTGGTTGTGCAGGTGCTGGTGCCTGGGTTTCTTGCTGTGTTTCAGGCTTTGAAAGGGAGCCCAGAAGAGTAGAAAGAAGATTACCAGTACCGCGTTCGGTTCCGCTGCTCATTCCCATCATAGAATTGATCAGGATGCCGGCAGTTGAAGGGTTGAAATCCTTGCCTACAAATTCCTGGGAAGCTTTAGCAAGACCTTCCGCATAAATTTGGGCAGTACTGCTGGTGCTCTGGTCTTTCAAGATCTGGCTTGCATAAGCGAGCTGGTCTGAAACGGGTTCGGTTTCTTTGCTTGCCACAGCTTGCTGGATCAGGTTGAAAGTATGCACCATGTTACTGCCATGGTTATGGTTGTATTCGTCGGCGTCGTCCAGTTGTTGACGGTTGGTCGCCAGAACCTTTGTGACCTCTTTGAAAACAGTACTTAGATTTAGTTCTTCGGTCATCGAGAAATGCCTCTGCCTATTTCAGTTCTTCCGGCAGAGCGGGGATGCGTAACACCTGACCGGGTTTGATGAGATTCATATTTCCACCGATCACATCCTTGTTGTGTTCATAGATGAGGGTGTAATGGGCTGGGGTTGCTTTGCCATAAAAACGCATGGCGATGTGGCTGAGTGTGTCGTTCGCCTGGACTGTGTAGTTATCGATATATGCAGCGGCCGCTTTCTCGGCCATCTCTTTGGCAAGGTTGTCTTTCTTGGAGCCCATCTCTTCAAGTTTTTCCTTAGCGGCTTCTTTAGCCTCGTCCAATGCTTCGCGAGCTTCGCGTTTTGCTTCTTCCAATTTAGCTTCAGCTTCATTGGCAAGTTTTTGGGCTTCGTATTCAGCCTTGCGGGCTTCAGTTTCAGCTTTCTTTTGTGCGGTTTCGGCTACGCGCCTGGCGTTTTCTGCAGCGATCTCCGCCTCAGATTTAACTTCCTTGGCAACTTCCTCTACCTTGTCTTTTTTTCCAAAAAGTTTTCCGAAAATTCCTTTTTTCTCGTCTGCCATTTCAATTTCTCCTTATACTCTGATTAATAATCTGTGATTTTCACCACTGGTTTATTTAATAGAACAACTAATAATTTTTGTTCTTCCCCTATGTGATTATATCTTATGTGAGGGAATAAAAAGTATTGTATAGCGTATACAGAAATGTTAATAAACTATACTTTTATATAAAAAATTGACTTTGCCTCTCCCATCTGCTATAATCCCGCAAGTTATTTTCAGTTAAATTGTCGAGGAAAAAACCTTTATGTCTATCTTAGAAATCAAGAATCTGCATGTCAATGTTGGCGGTCAGGAAATAATCAGAGGCTTAAATCTGACCATCAACCAGGGCGAAGTACACGCATTGATGGGACCAAATGGAGCTGGTAAATCGACGCTTTCGAACGCTATCATGGGACATCCAAAGAATGAAATCACTGAAGGACAGATTTTGTTAGATGGAGAGGACATCACTTCGTTAGCAGTTGACGAACGCTCACATAAGGGAATCTTTCTTGCTTTCCAATATCCTGTCTCAATCCCTGGTGTGACCATGGCGAACTTTTTGCGGGTCGCGGTAAACGCGAAGCTAAAAGCACAGGATCCTGATTCCAAGGGCATTTCTCTTGTCGAATTTCGCAAAAAAATGAAATCCAAGATGGACCTGCTCAAAATGGACTACTCATTTGGCGGACGCTATCTGAATGAAGGCTTCTCGGGTGGTGAAAAGAAACGTGCTGAGATACTTCAACTGGCAATGCTTGAACCAAAGTTTGCCATCCTGGATGAGACTGATTCCGGGCTCGATATTGACGCGATCAGAATCGTTTCTGAAGGCGTAAATTCTCTGGCAGGCGACAACCTTGGCATCCTCGTTATTACTCATTATCAGCGTTTGCTGAACTACATAAAACCCGATTTCGTGCACATCCTTTTTGATGGACGGATCGTTGAAACCGGTGGACCCGAGCTGGCTTTGAAGCTCGAAGAACATGGCTATGACTGGGTTAGAGATGAATTTGACAATTCAGATGACTTTGAAAACCAGGCGCAAGGTTAACAATGACAGATTCGATCGATAAGGATGTGCTTGCCAATCTGGGCAAGGATTATGAATACGGTTTCAACGACCCAGACCGTTCAAGTTTCAAGAGCAGAAAGGGACTGGATGAAGAGGTTATCCGGCAGATTTCGGCTTTTAAAGAAGAACCTGCCTGGATGCTTGAATTTCGCCTAAAAGCCTATCGCCATTTTCTCGAAAGACCCATGCCTACCTGGGGACCAGACCTGAGCGGGTTGAACTTGGATGAAATCTATTTTTATGTTCGACCAGAAGAAATCGACCAGAAATCCTGGGATGACGTACCTGCTACGATCAAGAACACATTCGAGCGTTTAGGACTCCCTGAAGCCGAACAGAAATACCTGGCAGGCGTTGGCGCGCAGTATGACTCTGAAATGGTCTATCACAATATCAACGAACGCCTTGAACAACAAGGTGTCATTTTTTTGAGCATCGAAAATGGTCTTAAGCAATATCCGGATCTCTTCAAAGAATATTTTTCAACGGTTGTTCCGATCCAGGATAACAAATTTTCCGCATTGAACAGCGCGGTTTGGTCAGGCGGATCGTTTGTTTACGTTCCAAAAGGTGTCAAAGTGGACTTGCCTTTGCAGGCTTACTTCCGTTTGAATAACGCCAGTATCGGTCAGTTTGAGCGGACGCTGATCATTGCTGATGAAGGTTCCCAGGTACATTACGTGGAAGGCTGCACGGCTCCAACTTACAGCACTGAATCCTATCATAGCGGTGTGATTGAAATCGTGGTCAAAAAAGATGCCCGTGTGCGTTATTCCACCATCCAGAATTGGTCCACGAATGTTTACAACCTGGTCACACAGCGTGCGTCGGTGTTTGAGAACGGCACAATGGAGTGGGTGGATGCCAACCTGGGGTCGAAGGTCACGATGAAATATCCCTCCTGCTACTTACGCGGAGAAGGGGCGCATGGAGAAATGCTTTCCGTCGCTTTTGCTGGACCTGGTCAAATTCAGGATGCCGGTTCAAAAATGATACATTTCGCCTCGAACACAAGCAGCAAGATCACATCGAAATCGATTTCACGCGGTAATGGGCAGGCATCTTACCGGGGTCTTGTAAAAGTAGCCCGGGACTTGAAAAATGTTCGATCCAACGTGGTCTGCGATGCGCTTTTGCTTGATCCGGAATCACGCACTGACACCTGGCCAACCATCGACTCGGGTTCTTCTGATGTCAGCATTGGTCACGAAGCTTCTGTGAGTAAAGTAGGTGAGGAACAGTTGTTTTATTTGACCAGTCGCGGTTTGAGTGAAGAAGAAGCAACAACAATGATCGTTTCCGGCTTCATTGAACCTTTGGTAAAAGAATTACCCATGGAATATGCGGTAGAGATGAATAAACTAATCCAGCTTCAGATGGTCGGGGCGGTAGGGTAACTATGGCAATAGCAGCAACTACACCTTACCAACTATTTCGCTCTGAAAAACTGCCGGTTTCCTGGGAAAATGGATTTCAGGAAAATCTACAGAACTGGCCGCTTGAATTACAACCTCAGCTCCGGTCTGCATGGGAAATTGCCTTGACCCAAGCGTTTCCCAGTCGAAAAGACGAGAGCTGGCGTTGGATGGATTACAAGAACCTTGATCTTGAAAGCCTGTCACTCAATTCTCAAGGCAGCCGACTTAACCTGGCAGTTTGCCATGTTGATGAAAAAGGAGAACTTATCACAGTGCCTGGTTCCCTCCCGGATGGCGTTATTGTCACGACACTGAGAGAGCTTCTCACATCCAATGCTGACCTGGCAGCCAGGCTTTTGAAAGATCACAAATTGGCTAACGATGGATTGTTTTCAGTGCTGCCTTCTGCTCTTGCCAATGATGGATTGATTGTCTATGTTC
>WOYI011181668.1_pt1 | contig 11459 bp, 13 predicted proteins | sample 6423411 | NCBI WGS metagenome assembly WOYI01 (sample SAMN13441803, study PRJNA592873) | oil field metagenome | biome: oil field; feature: oil-well bore; material: oil-contaminated soil; isolation source: oil-contaminated soil from oil-well borehole | place: Germany: Wietze | collected 2016-10-18 ... | reverse complement strand
TAAAAAGGACTAGGATGGTAGATAAGCGAAAAAGGCTCTATCCTATCTCAAGCATCCTGTCCAGTGCTCTCTTTGCTCTCACTCTGATCTCTTCAGGCACTGTTACTACATTTTTTCTCTGCTCCATCGTTTGAATCACCTTCTCAATGGTTGTCCTCTTCATATCGAAGCACACAGCCTCTTCTGAAAGGGGAATAAACTCCTTCCCGGGGTTCTGCTTCTTCAGAGGATATATCATTCCTGCCTCTGTGCCTATCACGAACCTCTCTCTCCTGCTCTCCTTGACATAGCGCAGCATCTGTGATGTGCTCATAACCCTATCAGCAAGCGCGGTAACAGAAGGCGTGCACTCTGGATGGACAATCACCTCAGCATCAGATCTCTTTCTGACGTCTCCCGCTTTCAGCATCTCGTGCACATAGCAGTAACCCTGAGAAAGAATGACCCTCTTTTCTGTATGAGCAGAAACGTAATTGCCCAGATTTCTGTCCGGGACGAAGATTATGCTGCTCTCATCCATGGAATTCACAACATCAATAGCGTTTGCAGAGGTGCAGCAGCAATCGCTCTCAGCCTTTACTGCAGCAGAGGAGTTGATGTAACAGACGACAGCTGCTTCAGGATGCTTCTCCTTCATCTCTCTGAGATCTCTCACTGTTACCATGTCTGCTAGAGGGCAGCCAGCGTTCATGTCTGTGAGCAGCACTTCCTTCTCAGGGTTCAATATAGCGGCGCTCTCCGCCATAAATCTGACGCCACAGAATATGATTGTGTCTGCATCTGTATCTGCGCATAGACGGGAGAGCTCAAGTGAGTCCCCCACAAAGTCTGCAACTTCCTGAACCTCAGGTCTCTGATAGTTATGCGCAACTATCACCCCGTTCAGCTCCTCCTTCAGTCTCCGAATCCTATCCCTGTTATACTCTGTATTCTGCATTCAAAGCCACTCTATTCCCCGCTCCCTGGCTGTTTTCTCCGCTTCTTCATAGCCAGCATCTGCATGTCTCACAACACCTATGCCGGGATCACTCTTGAACACGCGCTCTATCTTTTTATCCGTGAGCTCACTTCCATCAAGCACGACTGTCATTCCAGCATGGGTTGAGTACCCTATGCCTACGCCCCCTCCATTGTGTATGGCAACCATATCGGCGCCGCTGGCGCAGTTTAGCAGTGCATTCAGCAGTGGCCAGTCAGCTATCGCATCACTCCCATCCTTCATGCCCTCTGTCTCTCTGTATGGTGAGGCAACACTCCCGCTATCCAGATGATCTCTGGTAACTGCTATTGGTGCCTCAAGCTCCCCTTTCCTAACCATCTCATTTATTATCCTTGCAAATCTGTCTCGCTCTCCATAGCCCAGCCAGCACACTCTGGCGGGAAGCCCCTCGAATGGCACCTTAGCCTGAGCCTTTTTTATCCAGTTCGCAGTCTCTGGGAATTCCTTCATAGCAACCTCATCTGTCTTCAAAATATCCTCTTTATTTCCGGAGAGAGCAATCCATCTGAATGGCCCTTTTCCTTCGCAGAATAGAGGCCTTATAAACAGTGGAACAAAGCCCTTGAAGTCAAACGCATTGTCTATTCCTGCCCTTCTGGCTTGCTCCCTTATGTTGTTACCATAGTCAAAGACTATTGAGCCTCTGCTCATGAAGCCCAGCATGGCTTTGACATGCTCTCTGACGCTATCATAAAATAGCTTCCTGTACCTCTCCGGGTCCTCTACTCTGAGTCTGTCAGCCTCCTCAACGCTCAAACCTTTGGGCACATAGCTGAGTGCGTCATGGGCTGGTGTCTGATCCGTCACTATATCAGGTATGAAGCCTCTCTTAAGGATCTCCGGATAAACTTCAGCTGCATTCCCTATGAGCGCTATGGATATAGCCTTTCCTTTTTCCTTTGCATCATTTGCAATACTGAGCGCTTCATCTGTGCTCCTCACCATAACATCACAATAGCCCCTCTCTATCCTCTTCTGAGCTCTCTTCTCATCAACCTCAACAACTATTGCTATGCCATCATTCATTGTTATTGCCAGAGGCTGCGCACCACCCATACCGCCCAGACCTGCACTGAGGGCTATCCTGCCTTTTAGCGACCCACCAAAATGGATCTTTGCGCATGAAGCAAATGTTTCGTAGGTGCCCTGGATTATTCCCTGCGTGCCTATATAGCACCATGAGCCAGCGGTCATCTGTCCATACATTGTGAGTCCTTTCTTCTCCAGCATTCTGAAATATTCCCAGTTTGACCAGTAGGGCACAAGGTTGGCATTTGCTATCAACACTCTCGGGCTGAACTCCGTCGTTTTGAATATCGCAACAGGCTTGCCTGATTGTATTAACAGGGTCTCATCGCTCTCAAGCGCTCTGAGCGCTCTAACAATAGCATCAAAGCACTCCCAGTTGCGTGCTGCTTTTCCTGAGCCTCCATAAACTATGAGATCCTCCGGCTTTTCAGCATTCTCAAGGTTGTTCATCAGAAGCCTGAGAAATGCCTCCTGCTTCCATCCCTTACAGCTTATAGTTTTGCCCCTCGGTGCTTTTATCTCCATTATGATATATAGAAAGCAGGATAAATAAAATTTTTCATGGCTGTCATTATGCAAGGTTTGATTTTTTTAACACAGAATAAATAGGTAAAATGGTTGGGATGTCTAGATTGTCATCAAATGATACAATACTCGCTCATACTTCTGGGATCTGATCTCAGAACGCACCATTTATTTTGAAGTAAACGGCCTCTAAGACTGTGCGAGATCTTATCTCAGTTCTTTGCCAGTGCCTCTACCTCTCTTTTTCCACTCTCGAGCTCTGTTCTCTGCTCCTGGTCCATGTTTATTAACAGAGCCTGGAACTCACCCACATGTGTCTTCTCCTCCCTTGCTATGTCCAGAAGCACCTTTCTTGTGGTGGCGTTTTTTGTCATTGAAGCCATCTGTTCATAGAAATTTATGGCGTCAAGCTCGGCTGTTATTCCATTTCTCGCTATCTCCTTTTCGAGATCTGCCTGCGGGACCTTTGACATGTCTACAGGTGTTGTCGCCATCTGGGCTTCGCCTTTCTGAGTTGCATCTGCTAGCAGATAGCCCGCAAACGCCGCTATCACCAGGCACACAGACATGATAACTGTTTTTGTTTTCATAATTATTAATACTCTCTTTGCTATATCTCTTTTTTCGCGCCTTAGATTGCGCAGGGAGATAGGTTCAGTTTGTTCCTGGACAGCACCATAGCCTCAACGGGTCTATGGATAAGCAAGCAATTCTGTATTCATCGACATTATGCAGACCCATGGTAGAATCCATAAAGGGAGCAGGAAAACGTTGCAATGCGCCTCTCTGCGAAGCAACAGGGAAGCGGTGTAAAATTCTCATAACCTTTTTATATGCATAATGTAATCTCCGCTCCATGGAGAAAGGAGAGATTGTTTATGTTGAATATGACGCTTACGTCGATGGTAAGCTATTTGATACAACTCATGAAGATGTAGCAAAAGAAAATGATATACACAATGAGGATAGAAAATACGGCCCCTTGCCCGTTATAATCGGTGCGGGAAGGCTTGTTAGAGGATTTGAAAACGCGCTGGTTGAAGCTAATGTGGGGGAAGAAAAGGAAGTAGAGTTTGGTGAAGAAGAGGGGTATGGAAAGAGAGATCCAAAGCTCGTTGAGACCTTTTCTATAAGAGAGTTCAGAAGAGAAAGAATAGAACCACAACAGGGAATGGAAGTAAGCATAAGGAATAGAAGGGGCACGGTGATTGCTGTTACTGCAGGTAGAGTTATCGTTGATTTCAATGACCCTTTAGCGGGCAAGACGTTGAAGTACAGGTTTAAGATATTAGAAAAAGTGGAAGAGCCTGAAAGAAAAGCACAGGCTATAATCGAGATGTACTACCCGAGTTATGAGGGTTTCAGGATCTCCTCTGATGGGGAATCCATGAATGTTGTTTTACCAGAGATCTGCAAGAGCGATCAGCGCTGGTTTCTGGTCAAATTCGCTGTTGTTGGAGACCTGAGAGATTACGCAAAGATAAACAGGGTAAGGCTAATAGAAGAATATATGAGCGAAGAAAAGAAAGCTGAGGAGACAAAGACAGAAGTAGAGACAGAAGCGGAGAGCGAGGCCATGACAGAAAAAGCAGAGGTGGCAGAACAAGCAGAGCAGCCCTCGGAACAAAAAGTTGAAGAAATAAGATCAGAAGAAACAGAGGAGCAGAAGGAAGAGCAGCTCACTTCATAAGCTCGCCGATTATCCTCACGTGCTTCTTTTCCTCTTTTATTATCTCCTCCAGCACCTCTCTCGTTTTACCTTCAGAGAGCTCTGAGATCTCTGTGAAGAATAGTAGAGTATCCTTCTCGAACTGCAGCGCGAAAGAGAGCAGCTCTTCTCTACTTTTTGCCTTCTTTGCCTTGACCAGAGTTTTTTCATTCCCCAGGAAGAACTCAGAGCTCACTATCGTATTCAGATACTTTTCGACCTCTTCCATATCATCAGGTTGAATGAGCTTTTCTGTTTTTCCTCTCAAGCCCTCAAACCTCTTTCTGTGCTGGTCCTCCTGCATGGCCAGAAAGTCAAAAAGATCTTTGAGAGTTTTGTCTTCAGTGTCTTTTGCAGCGCCCGCGTAAAATTCCTTCCCATTCTTTTCGGTGTTTATTGCCATCTCAACTACTTCTTCCGCAGAGTACATGTCTCAAAATCACCCTGCGCATTTATATTCATTTCTTTTTATAAGCCCGAGTTATATCAGCTCTCCTCTTTTACACTCCTGAATGAAAAGCAACTTATAGTTTTCTCAACACCCTCTACCATTCTCAGGCGATTAACCACGAGATCGCCAAGCTCTTCAACACTCCCAGCTCTGGCTTTGACGATAAAATCCCATTCACCAGAGACTATGTGCACCTCAAAAACATTCGGTATTCTTGCAATCTCCTGAGCAAGCTCGCTCTGCGTCTTCTCTATTCCCGGAGAAAAAGAAACAAGAATAAAAGCCGTAGTGCCCAGTCCGAGTTTGTGATAATCGAGCTGCACCGTGAACTTTTTTATAACCTTTTCATCCACAAGCCTCTTTATTCTTTCATGCACCGTAACCCTGGGAATGTTGAGCTTTTCTGCAATCCTCGTCGTGCTCTCTCTGCCTCTCTCTTTTAGCTCCTCGATTATGCTGAGATCTTTCTCATCCATACAAACAATGTGTCTACAAAAATAAAAATTTTTGTAATAAAGTTTACATTTTGTCATAATTTTTATCAAAATGTTTTTATTCCACGGAGTTATAACGCACTTTATGCAGGCGGAGATGCTAAAGGAAATAACAGACCTATCTGAAGAAGAGCTGGAAAGAAAAAGAGCTATTGGTAGCATAACAACAAAGACACTGAGCTATCTGACACAGGCCTTTGTTACAGGGGGCTTTAACTGGATTTTGCCGGTGGTTTTTTCAAAGGCAACAGACCCTTTATGGCCAGATCCTCAGGCATCCATAGAAAAAAGGGTTGAGGTAGAGATCTATGGAAGAGAGGTGAGAGCCATGCAGAGCATGATCGTGCATAAGATAACAGCATGCTCTCTTCTTTATGGCAGACTCTTTACGCTCTCCCCAAACATAAGGATAGAGAGAAGAGACAGAGCAGCAACAGGGATACATGCCTATGAATTCACGCAACTCGACTTTGAGGTGAGGCACGCCAGCTCTAGAGACATTATGAAGCTGGTTGAAGACCTGTTGTGCGGGCTTATAGCGCACCTCAGAGTTGAGGCAAAAGAGGAATTAAAGCTCCTTGGCAGAGATCTCAGCGTTCCTGAAAGACCCTTCCGTATCTACGAAGTAACAGGTAACGAAAAAGAGTTTTGCTGGGTTGTGAACATGCCGAGGGAGTTCTATGATTTTGAGGATTTTGATACGGGCAAATGGGATAACTACGATCTTTATTTACCAGGCTTTGGCGAAGTTCTTTCAGGCTCAAGAAGGGAATATGAGTACCAAAAGATAATAAGTAAGATGGAGAGAGATGGTGTGAGAAAAGAGAGCTATAAAGCGCTCCTTGAACTGGCAAAAAGCGGCAGAATAAAGCCTACGGCTGGAGCAGGGATTGGAGTAGAGCGATTGATTGCATGGATCTGTGGCTCAAAACATGTTTGCGAGGTTCAGCCCTTTCCAAGGATCCCTGGTTTTGTTGGAGAATTGTGATGTGTAAAAAACTGGTGCAATGTCCTGATAAAAGCTTTGAGACCAGAGCATATAATACAAAAACAATAGCAAACTATTTAAACACAATAGACCTTTTACCATTAGAGGTAAGTTAGATGAACAGACTATACATCGGGAATCTGAGCTACTCTGCAACAAACGATGAGCTCAGACAGCTCTTTTCGAGCTACGGAAACGTGAAAGAAGTGAAAGTGATCCAGGGTAGAGGCTTTGGGTTCGTAGAAATGGGGAGTGAAGAAGAAGCAAAGAAAGCTATGGAGGCTTTGAACGGAAAGGATTTCAAGGGAAGAAGCCTTAAGATAGACGAAGCTAGAGAATCACAACCGAGAAGAAGATACTGAGATTAGAGACTAAAACACTTCTCTTCCTCTTTTTATTACACTTTTAACCTTTTTTGCTCCAAATCTTGAGAAGAAATCTATATGATTTTTTGCTTCTGTTATAATCAGGTCCGCTATAGCCCCTTTTGATATATAGCCCCTGTCTTTCAAAGCTAAAGCTCTGGCCCCATTTATTGTTATTCCTTTTAAGACGTCTATGGGTTTCATACGCATGCAATAGCAGGCAAGATCTGCAACAAATCCCATGTTCTCGCACCAGCAGTTCGGATTTATGTCTGTAGCTAAGGCTACAGGAACCCCCATCGCAGCGATCTCTGCTCCTTTTGCATAGGGCTCAAAGGAGGAAAAAGAGGTCGCAGGCAAAAGGCAGGGCACTGGCGACCCTTCAGATCTAAGAGCTTTAAAGCTATCCAGAGAGCTCTTTATCAGGTGATCAACCGATACGCAACCAGCATTTGCTGCAAGCGCTATTCCTCCACAATCTGAGAATTCATCTGCGTGCAGCTTTAGCTTCAATCCAAGTTTCTTTGCTCTCTCCAGCAGCTTTTCTGTGTCATCATAACCAAACGCATCCATAAAGACATCAAAGAACTCTGCCCTGCCCTTTATCCTCTCCATCTCTCCCATGAGCTCTTCAGTATACCCCTCGTATGGCTTTATGTGCGCCAGGAACGTCGGTACTATATCTATTCTATCGCTGAGCCTTTGCTTAAGCTCATCTATAAGCCCGAGAAGCCTCAGCTCCTGATCCATTGTCACCCCATATCCGCATTTCACCTCCATCGTTGTTGTTCCATGCTCTATCGCTCTCTCTATACGCGCTATGGATTCCTGTAGAATTTCATCATCATCAGCCTCTGTTGTGTCCTTTACGGTTCTGTTTATGCCATAGCCGGCTTTCAGTATATCCATATATCTTCTTCCCTCAAGTTTCATTTCAAGCTCCCTTTCTCTGGAGCCCGCAAAGACTGCATGGGTGTGAGAATCAACAAAGCCGGGCATAACAAAATCCGCTTTTGTGGCATCGCACGCATATGCTTCGCCCTCACCCTTGCCAAAATCGATTATGTGATCATCAAAAACGATGAAAGCATCCTCTATTACTTCTTCCCCTGTAAAGAGCTCCCTGCACACTATTTTCTGCATACTCTTAAGCTCAGGTTACGTATATCATTTTTTTGCCCTTCTCATCTCCCTGCGCAATCCGATAAGAACCTCTATCAGACAGCAGACTGGAAGAGTGAAAAGCGCGTGCCAGTGATGGAGATCCAAAAGAGCTCAGAGAATGTTGTTAAAGCAATGGATGGGAAGTAAAGAGATATCACATACAAACAAAATTGAGCATCACATAGAAAGGATAGAGCCCTATTTTATCTCTGGCTGTTCCGTACGGGAAGGTCTGATTTTCATCCCTGCAGGCTTCAGCGCGGGGGTTGAGCGCGTGTATTCCGACAATCAGTGATCTTCTGCTTCACGATCACAAGCCTTGGATTCTCTGCGCCTCCAGCCACTGCAACATCCATGATCTCTGGAGCAGTTCTCTCCAGGTTTTTACCGCTGCACCCCCTTCATCGCTTTAGAGCACTGAGTGCATCAAGCATCTTTTTGAGAGAGAGATCAGTTGTAACCAGAGGTATCTTCTCGACCTCCGCAAGCTTTATGGCAAGTTCATCAACCCTATCAGGCTGATGGAAAATAATCATCGCCGGCTTTATTGGCTGTGCCCTCACAGCTATCATGGGGCTTCTGCCAAACTTGACCCCACAGAAAACAAGAGCTCTCTGATTGCTCCAGCCAAAGATGCGCAGATAATCAAGAGCGCCGAATGATGTTATTGTCTTTACACTGTCCATGACTGTATACCCATATATGTCTCTATTTATGCCTTCAGGATACCCGACAATCTTACCATCTATAGCTTCTACAATTCTCTTTGCTTTAACTGGCGTCGGAAGCTCCTCCATAGCAAATATGGCATCGCTGTTCTCAACAGAAGCGTATCTGTTAAGTATTGCCCCCCCTCTGCTAGAATCCATCTCTATGAAGGTTTTTACTATCTTTTTTATGTTCTTTGTTGAAGGCACTCTTCTCCCCTTTTCCCAGTCATTGATAACAGAAGGGCTCACACCGAGAGCCTGTGCCAGCTCGCTCTCACTGAACCCGAATATCTCCCTCCACTTCTTCAGCGTTTCTCCTGGTTTTGGAGAAAGCGCTATTTCACCTGCTATTTTTTCCTCTATTTCCATATTATCCCTCCACCGGTCTGAATTTATAACCGTATATTATAAGCCCGTTCTTACCATAGGCCCTGAGCTTTCTGGTCACCATCTCGACACGCATCCCTATTTTTACATCCTCATAATTCACATCTGTGAGCTGCGCCGATACTATAGGCCCATCATCCAGCTTTATCATCGCCACGGGATATGGTGCCTGAGACTCAAAGTGCTCCGGCGGGCTGGTCACCAGGGTATAGGAATAAACCTCACCCTCAGGCTTTAGCCCCCTCGGAACATAGTTCTCGGATCCGCATCTCGGACACACCCTGCGCGGGGGGAAAGATAGGTTCCCGCAGTCAAGGCATTTTGTGCCCTCCAGCATATACCTCTGATATCTTAACCTCCAGTTTCTAGAGATTTCCATTTTAAATCCTCCTCAATATGTGTGTTATGACGGTTGCGCCGCTTCCACCAAAATTCTGCGCCATTGCGATCTCTGCATCTTTGACCTGGTTCTTCCCGGCCTCACCCCTCAGCTGCTCAACACACTCAACTATCTGGTAAACGCCTGTTGCCCCCACAGGATGCCCCCTGGCTTTTAACCCACCCATGGTGCATATTGGTATGCTGCCATCGAGCGCTATCTGCCCCTCCTTTGCCAGCGTGCATCCTTTTCCCCTCTCTGCAAAACCGCACGCTTCAAGGCTCATGGCGCTCATTATGCTGAAAGCATCGTGGAGCTCAAAGAGATCTATATCCCTTGGCTCAACCTCTGCCCTTTTGTATGCATTCTCTGCAGAGATCTTTGCAGCCTTTAGAGTGAGAGGATCCTCTCTGGCTGAAAGCGTTAACGTGTCTGTTGCACAGGCACTTGAGGCTATACTGACGCAGTGATCCTTTCTCTTTTCCATACCTATGTCCCTCATAAGCTCTTCGCTGATAAGTATGCATGCAGCAGATCCATCGCATATAGGGCTGCTATCAAAGACACTTATGGGATCACAAACTCTCGGTGCTTTCAAAACCGTATCCACACTGATCTCATTCCTGTACATTGCATAGGGGTTGTGCACAGCATTAGCATGAGAGTTTACGGGGAAAAGGGCCAGATCTTCGTGCTTCACGTTGTGCTCATACATGTATCTTCTCGCAAGCAGCGCATTGATGGCAACAAACGAAAAGCCGTGCGCAACCTCGTAGTCAGCATCTGTTGCCCCTGCAAGTCCAACAGTGGCCCTGGGAGTGAGCACGTCTGTCATCTGCTCCGCACCGACAACAAGAGCGCAGTCTATCTCTCCGCTCTTTATGTGCAGATACGCTCTGCGCATAGCATCCGCACCGGAAGAGCAGGCGCTCTCTATGTGTGTTGCCTCTATAGGAAGCAGGCCTGCATGATCTGCTATCAGCGCACCAAGATGCTCCTGCTGCGCAAGCTCACCAGCAAGCATATTGCCCACATATAGTGCTTCTATCTTTTTTCTATCGATCTCCGAATCCTTTATTGCTCTTATTATTGCATCAAGAGCAAGATCCCTGAAAGAGAGATCCCAGTGCTCACTAACTGCGGTCTGCCCTATCCCTGCTATATAAACGTTGTTGCCCATTTTAATCACCCATATCTATTTCTCCCCTGAATCTGAGGTATGTGGAGTAGTCTATGTGAACCTTCTTCTCTATATAGCTTTCTACATAAGGAGCAAGATCTCTTTTTTTCTCAATGCCATCCATAACGGTAAATGCTATCGCATCGCTTCCTGCCCCGGAGCCAAAAGAGACAGCAAGCACCCTCTCCCCAGGTTTAGCATGATCTAACACATTTGCAAGGCCTAATGGTGTTGCACCAGAGTAGGTGTTTCCTATTCTTCCACTGAGCAGTCCATATCTTATCTGCTCTTTGGTAAAGCCAAGATCTCCGGCAACGGTCGAGGGAAACTTCACATTTGGCTGATGAAAAATAACGTGATCAAAATCTCTGGGAGAAGCGCCCATCGAGTTCATTATCTCTATGGCGGCCATAGTGACATGCTTGAAGTATGCGGGCTCCCCGGTAAATCTGAAACCGTGCATCGGATATTTCTGCCCCTCTCTCCTCCAGAAGTCTGGCGTATCTGTGGTAAATGAATAGATCTCATCAACTCTCGCTATAGCCTCATCACTCTCTCTGGAAAACACATATGCTGCACCACCCGAGGCTGCTGTGTACTCCAGCTCATCCCCAGGTCTACCCTGCGCGGTATCTGCACCTACAGCCAGAGCGTAATCGGCAAGCTCACTGCTCACATATGCTGTGCAGCATTTCATTGCCTCTGTGCCAGCCTTGCAGGCGAATTCAAAGTCTGCAACGCTAACCTGAGGTGTAGCGCCTATAGCTTCAGCAATTATGGTTGCCGTGGGCTTTACCGCATAAACCTTAGATTCGCTCCCAAAAAAAACCACTCCTATCTTTTCGCCATCCATGTTTGCTCTCTTAAGAGCATTTCTGGCAGCCTCTATGGCTATTGTTGTGGAATCCTCATCTATCCCTCCAACAGCTTTCTCCTCTATAGGCCCTCTTGAGCTCCCCCAGACCTTTGCTATTGTCTCATCCCTTATTCTATAACGGGGTATAGCAGCTCCATACCCTTTGATAAACACATTTTTAACCTTCATCCTTCTCACCCTTAATCGAGTTTATTCTATATAA
>WOYI010864334.1_pt1 | contig 11465 bp, 11 predicted proteins | sample 6423411 | NCBI WGS metagenome assembly WOYI01 (sample SAMN13441803, study PRJNA592873) | oil field metagenome | biome: oil field; feature: oil-well bore; material: oil-contaminated soil; isolation source: oil-contaminated soil from oil-well borehole | place: Germany: Wietze | collected 2016-10-18 ... | reverse complement strand
CGGGCACAGCGCCGAGCGCACCTGTATCGGTTGCCGCAAGACCCTGCCGCAGGGGGACCTGGTCCGCTACGTGCTGGCTCCCGACGGCAGCCTGCTGGTCGATTACCGGCAGAGGTTGCCGGGACGCGGTGCCTACACCTGCCCCGAGCCGGCGTGTATTGCCGCCGCGGTGCGCCGCGGACAATTCGCCCGGGCGTTTCGTCGCCCGTTGCCGGAGGTGACGGCTGACGATTTGCTCACCAGTCTCAAAGGGCAAATCTGGGAGCGGATTCACGGCCTGATCAGCATGGCCCGCAAGGCCGGGCAGATACTATCCGGGTCCAACCTGGTACTCGATGCCATGACGGCGCTGACCCCGCCGGCCCTGGTACTGGTTGCCAAAGACATATCGGCAGGTGTGGGTGAGAAGATCACCGGAAAAGCCGGGGCCTGCGGGATTCCCTGCTGGCATTGTTTCGACAAGGATATTTTCGGCCGGCTGCTGGGCAAGGAAGAACGCAGCGTCATTGCAGTCAGAAAGCACCCGCTCGCTGTTTCCATGCACCAGGAGCTGATCCGCTACACGCATATCGCAGGGGAGAATTGATGGGAAAGACAAGGGTATACGAACTGGCGCAAAAGCTCGGTCTTGAAAACAAGGCCCTCCTCGATCGACTGGAAGCCGCAGGTGTCGAAGGCAAGACACATATGAGCGTCCTGGAAGAGGACGATATTCGCAAGTTCGAAGCAGCTGCGACCCCGACCGTCGAAAAGATCGAAGAGGAGCGGATCACCCCCGGGATTATCCGCCGGCGCCGCAAGGAAGTCGCTCCGCCTCCGGTTGAAGAGAGTCTCCCCGAGGTAACTGCGGCCGAAGCGGCACCGAGCGCTGCGGCGACGCCGGCCGAGGCCGAGGCTGAGACCGAGGCTGTCAAGGAAGAGCCGGTCGCGTCCAAAAAGGGTGCGAGCGCTGCTCCGGGTGCAGCTGAAGCCGAGCAGGCCGCCGAGAAGGCGCCGGCCGGGGAAACCGTTGCTGCCCAGGAAGCTGCCACCGAGAAGCCGGTCACCGAAAAGCCGGCCATGGAAAGAGCTGCGGCCGAGAAACCGGCAACCGCTGCCGAGCCGCGTGTCGAGAAGGCCACCGCCTCACGGGCGAAAATCCTCGGCCGGGTTGAGCTCCACCAGGAAGCACCCCGCGGCGCCGCGGCCCGTCCCGACAATGCCCGCCCCTCCCGTGGCGAGCGCCAGGAGCGTCCCGGTACCCAGCGTCCCGGTACCCAGCGTCCGGAACGGCCCGGCGCACCCCGTACCGACCGTCCCGGCGCACCCCGCCCGTCGCGCCCCGGCTCGGCTCCGGCCCCGTCGCTGCCGGTGGCCGGCGAGCCCTTTGTCGCCAAGGAAGCCCGCGGTGGCAAGAAGAAGAAGAAAGGGAAGGGCGCCGATTACAGTGAGGCACCGGCCGAGGCCGGGCGCCGTCGCGGCAGAAGGGAAGTCTTCGAGCCCGACCGTGACGGAGGCAAGCTGCGCCGTGGCAAGCGTCCCCCCAAGATGCAGAAGAAGACCGAGGTGACGGTCTCCAAGGCGATCAAGCGCATCATCCGCATCAGCGACGTCATTACCGTCGGCGAACTCGCCAAGCGCATGGGGGTCAAGGCCAACGACCTGATCAAGGAGTTGATGCGCCAGGGGTCGATGGTGACCATCAACCATCCCCTCGATTTCGAAACGGCGGCGATCCTCGCCTCCGAGTTCAACTACGAGGTCGAGAACGTGGCCTTCGACGAGGAGACGATCCTCGAGCACGCCAGCCTGAAAACCACCGATGAAAAGGTCGAGGATCTCAAGCCGCGGCCGCCGGTGGTAACCATCATGGGCCACGTCGACCATGGCAAGACCAGTCTCCTCGACGCCATCCGCACCGCCGACGTCACCGCCGGCGAAGCCGGTGGCATCACCCAGCATATCGGTGCCTACGATGTCGAGCTCGACGGCAAGAAGATCACCTTTCTCGACACCCCAGGCCATGAGGCGTTTACCGCCATGCGTGCCCGCGGTGCCAAGGCGACCGATATCGTCATCCTGGTGGTGGCCGCCGACGACGGCGTCATGCCGCAGACCAAGGAGGCGATCAATCACTCCAAGGCCGCCGGGGTTCCGATCATCATCGCCATCAACAAGATGGACAAGCCCGACGCCAACCCCGAGCGCGTCAAGCAGGAGCTGACCGAGTTCGAGCTGGTGCCGGAAGAATGGGGCGGCGAAACGATCTTCGTCGAGGTCTCGGCCAAGCAGAAGACCAACCTCGACCAGCTGCTCGAAATGATCCTGCTCCAGGCCGAGGTCATGGACCTCAAGGCCAACCCCGACAAGCGCGCCAAGGGTGTCGTCGTCGAGGCCCGCCTCGACAAGGGGCGTGGCCCGGTGGCCACGGTGCTGGTCCAGGAAGGGACCCTCAAGATCGGCGATCCGATCGTCACCGGGGTCTACTTCGGCCGGGTCAGGACCATGACCAATGACCGCGGCGAGCGCATGGAAGAAGCCGGGCCGTCGATCCCGGTGGAGGTCACCGGTCTCACCGGTGTCCCCGACGCCGGCGACTCTTTCCACTCGGTGGAAGACGAGAAGGCCGCTCGCGACGTCGCCCAGCACCGCCAGCAGAAACTGCGGGAAGCGGAGCTCGCCAAGACCAGCAAGATCTCCCTCGAGCAGCTCTACGCCCGGATTCAGCAGGGGGATGTCAAGGAGCTCAAGGTCATCATCAAGGGGGACGTGCAGGGCTCGGTCGAGGCGGTCAAGGACTCCCTCCTCAAGCTCTCCACCGAGGCCTGCCGCCTGGTAGTCATCCATACCGCGGTGGGCGGCATTATCGAGAGCGATGTCTCCCTCGCTTCGGCGTCCGACGCCATCGTCCTCGGCTTCAATGTCCGTCCCGAACCGAAAGCGGCGAGCCTGGCCGAGGCGGAAGGGGTCGACATTCGTCTCTACAACATCATCTATGACGCGGTCGCCGATATCCGCGATGCCATGGAAGGTCTGCTCGCCCCGACCCTCCGGGAGAAGTACCTCGGCCGGGTGGAGGTGCGCGAAACCTTCAGTGTCAGCAAGGTCGGGACGATCGCCGGTTGCTACGTCACCGACGGCAAGGTCCTGCGTGGCGCCCAGGTCCGCCTGCTGCGTGACAACGTGGTGGTCTGGCAGGGGAAGATGAGCTCCCTCAAGCGTTTCAAGGACGATGTCCGCGAGGTGGCAACCGGTTACGAATGCGGAATCGGGCTCGAGAACTACAACGACCTCAAGGTCGGTGACATTATCGAGGCCTTCGAGATCGAATCGATCAAGACGACCCTCTAGATCCGGGGGCGGCAATGGTTGTCGGCGTGCTCAGGCTCGACCTCCTGCTCTGGAGTCCGCAGAACCTGAAAGAGAAACGTGCCGTCGTCCGGCGGCTTCTCGCCCGGCTGCGCGAGCACTTCCCGGTCTCCGCGGCCGAAACCGGGCTGCAGGACCTCTGGCAGCGCTGCGAACTCGGTATCGTCATGGTCGGCAGTGACGAGGCGCTGCTGCAGGGCGTTTTTGGCCGCATCGAGGAGGAGATCCAGCGACTCGGGGTGGCGGAGATCAGCGAGCGTTTTACCGAATATCTCCACTATTGAACCATACGGATTGGATACAGTTTGGAATTCCAGCGTTCCCATCGGGTCGGCGAGCAGATCCAGAAAGAGATTTCGGCCCTGATCCTGAAAGGGCTCAAGGACCCGCGGGTCGGCTTTGTCACCATTACCGCCGTCGAAGTCTCCCGGGATTTGCACTACGCCCGCATCTTCTTTACCGTCGTCGGCGACGAGCGCGCCCGGCGCGAAAGCGAGCGCGGGCTGAACTCGGCGCTCCCCTACCTGCGCCGGGAGATCGGCAAGCGGCTGCGGCTGCGCCTGGTCCCGGAACTGACCTTCGAATACGACACCTCCCTCGAATATGGCAACCGGATCGAATCCCTGCTCCGTGACCTGAACAGCGGCGAGAAGAATGCTCAAGGCGATCCTGAAGACGATCAATGAGGGGGAGCGGTTCCTGGTCGCTTCCCATGCCGGTCCCGACGGTGACGCCCTCGCCTCGACCCTGGCCTTGACCCTTGCCCTGCGTGCCCTTGGCAAGGACGTCGTTGCCTACAACCGGGACGGTGTCCCGGCGGCCTTCGATTTTCTCCCCGGCGCCGCGACCGTGACCGACCGCATCGTAGAGGGGGCGCATTTCGACGCCGGCTTCATCCTCGATGCCGGTGAGCTGCGCCGGGCCGGGAGCGAACTGCGCGATCACTGTACCGTGCTCGTCAATATCGACCACCACCCCTACTCGGAACAATTCGGTTCGATCCACTTCGTCGACACCGAGGCCTGCGCCACCGGTGCCATGGTCTACCGGATTCTCGCCGCCGCCGGCTGGCCGATCTCCCGGGACGTCGCGAGCTGCATCTACGCGGCCATCATCTCCGATACCGGCTCCTTTCGTTATTCCAACTCCAATCCCGAGGCGTTTCGCATCGCCGGCGAAATGATCGCCCTTGGCGTCAGCCCCTGGGAGATCGCGACCGGGCTTTATGAAAACCAGGACGCCCGCCGGTTGCAGCTGCTGGCGCTGGCGCTGGCGACCCTGACCCTTTCCGCCTGCGGCCGCTTTGCCTCGATCAGCGTCACCAGCGACATGTACGCCGCCACCGGCAGCAATGCAGAGCATACCGACGGTTTCGTCAACTACCCGCGCTCCATCCGCAATGTTGAGGTCGCCATCTTTTTCCGCCAGATCAGTCCGACCGCCTTCAAGGTCGGCTTCCGCTCCAAGGGGACGGTCGATGTCGGCGCCCTGTCGCGGGAACTCGGCGGCGGCGGGCACCATAATGCCGCCGGTGCCGAGGTCTCCGGGAGCCTGGAGCAGGTCCGGCAGACGGTCTTTTCCCGCCTCAAGATTCCGGTCGATTGATCCTTTCGTGCACGGTATCCTGCTGATCGACAAATCGCCGGGGATGACCTCCCACGACGTGGTACGGCGCCTGCGGCGGTTGCTCGGGACGCGGCGCATCGGCCATACCGGGACCCTCGACCCGATGGCGACCGGGGTCCTGCCCGTGGCAGTGGGGGAGGGGACCCGCCTCGTCGAGTTCCTGATGGAAGGGGAGAAGGAGTACCGGGCCACCCTGCGGCTGGGGATCGCGACCACCACCCAGGATGCCGAGGGGGAGACGGTCAGCGAAGCACCCTGGGACGGTGTTACCGCGACCAGGTTGGAAGCCGCGGCCGCCGGGTTGCGGGGCGATATCCTGCAGCTGCCGCCGATGTATTCGGCCCTGAAGCGGGAGGGCGTGCCCCTGCACCGCCTGGCCCGCCAGGGGATCGAGGTTGAGCGCCAGCCAAGGCCGGTGACCATCCGCAGCCTCGAGCTGCTCAAGATCGCGTTGCCCTTGGTCGAGATCCTTGTCACCTGCTCCAAGGGGACCTACATCCGGACGCTCGCCCATGATCTCGGTGCGGCCCTCGGCTGCGGCGCGCACCTGACCGCGTTGCGCCGGACCCGCTCCGGGCCATTCCGGGAAGCCGACTGCCTGACTCTGGACGAACTCGAAACCCGCCTCTCCGCGCAACGGCCCTTGCCCCTGCTCGGTCCCCGCGCGGCGCTGCCCGGGATGGCGGTGGTGGCGGTCGATGCCGCGGCGGCCGCCAGGCTGGCCAACGGTGTTCCGCCGCAAAGCTCGGAGTGCAGCAACACCGGGATGCTCGAGGCGGGCGCACGGGTCCTGCTCGAGGCGGGCGGAACGATTGCCGCCATCGCCCGCTTCGCCCCCCGGCGGGAACGGGAAGGGCGCGGTGATTTCGAATTGTTACGGGTATTCAGCAATCCGGAAATCTGGCGGGAAAATCGATCGATATAGTCCTTTACAGAATCTGAACGGTATGATAAAAGGGACGATGTTTCGCAAATCTCAAGTGCCGGCCAAGGCCGGTGCAGTTCGCCGAAAGGAGGTGGCACAGTGCTGGCCACGGAACGTAAACAGGAAATCATTAGCAAATTCAAGACCCACGAGGGCGACACCGGCTCTCCGGAAGTTCAGATCGCGCTCCTCTCCGAGAGGATTACCTATCTGACCGAGCATTTCCGGACCCACAAGAAGGACCATCATTCCCGTCGGGGTCTTCTCAAGATCGTCGGGCAAAGACGGCGGCTTCTCGACTACCTGAAGAAGAAGGACGTCGAGCGCTATCGGATCGTCATCAAGGAACTTGGCATCCGCCGGTAATCTGGGGCAGCATGCTCTTCGTTGCGACGGAGAGTCTGCTGCCCTTCGTTTTGTCGATGGCATTGGAGGCTGTCCGGAGAGAGGACCTGAAACAGGCGATGCCTGTCGCGGGTGCTGTCTCAGGCCATCCTCCTTCTGCCATTTTTTGTTGGTTAACGGTCGCCTGCGGGCGACAGGTCCCGCACCCGGCCGGAAGGGCCGCGCGGAAAGGAGTTTTTCATGGCGTATCACAAGGTTGAAATCGAGTTCAACGGTCAGCCCCTGACTATCGAAACGGGGAAAATGGCCCGGCAGGCCGACGGTGCCACCGTCATCACTTACGGCGAAACCAAGGTGCTCTGTACCGTGGTTTCCGCTCACAAGATGCGTGAAGGGCAGGATTTCTTCCCCCTCACCGTCAATTATCAGGAGAAGTTCTACGCCGCCGGCAAGATCCCCGGCTCTTTCTTCCGCCGCGAGCGTGGTTCGACCGAACGCGAGACCCTGATCTGCCGCCTGATCGACCGGCCGATGCGGCCCCTCTTCCCCAAGGGGTACATGTTCGAAACCCAGATCATGCCGACGGTCGTCTCCGCCGACCTGATCAACGATCCCGACACCCTGGCCATGGTCGCCGCTTCCGCTTCCGTGGCGATTTCCGATATTCCCTTCGCCGGACCGATCGCCGCTGTGCGCGTCGGTCGCGTTGCCGGGGAACTGATCGCCAATCCGACCCTGCAGCAGATGGCCGAGAGCGACATCGAGATCGTCGTCTCCGGCTCCCGCGACGCGGTGATGATGGTCGAAGGGGAGGCCGACCTCGTCTCCGAGGACGAGATGCTCGAGGCGATCTTCTTCGGTCACCGTTCGCTGCAGCCCCTGATCGACATGCAGCTCAAGCTGCAGGAACTGGTCGGTGTCGCCAAGCGTGAATTCGTGGTGGCCGAGACCGACGCGGCCCTCGAAGCCCGGGTCAAGGAACTGGCTGCCGAGCGCCTCGCCGAGGCCGGGACGATCCGTGCCAAGCAGGAGCGTTACGCCGCCATCGACCAGATCAAGGCGGAAGTCAAGGAGGCCCTGGCCGAGGAGTTCGAAGGCCGCGGTACCGAGATCGGTGCCATCCTCGGCTCCATCTCCAAGAAGGTGCTGCGCCAGAAGGTGCTGAAAGAGAAGGTACGCATCGACGGTCGCGACATGAAGACCGTGCGTCCGATCAGCTGTGAAATCGGCGTGCTTCCCCGCGCCCACGGCAGCGCCCTCTTCACCCGCGGCGAGACCCAGGCGCTGGTAGCGGCGACCCTCGGCACCAGCGGCGACGAGCAGCGCATGGACAATATCCAGGGGATGGAATTCAAGAAATTCCTCCTTCATTACAACTTCCCTCCCTTCTCGGTCGGCGAGACCAGCATGCGCCTCTTCCCCGGTCGTCGCGAGATCGGCCACGGCATGCTGGCCGAACGTTCCATCGCCAAGGTCCTGCCCAAGCACGACGATTTTCCCTACACCATCCGTATCGTCTCCGACATCCTCGAATCGAACGGTTCCTCGTCGATGGCCAGCGTCTGCGGCGCCTCTCTGAGCCTGATGGAAGCCGGTGTGCCGATCAGGGAAGCGGTGGCCGGTATCGCCATGGGTCTGATCAAGGAAGGGGACGACGTTGCCATCCTCTCCGACATCCTCGGCGACGAGGATCATCTCGGCGACATGGACTTCAAGGTCACCGGTACCGCCGCCGGTGTCGCCGCGCTGCAGATGGATATCAAGATCACCGGCGTCGACCGGGCGATCATGAAGCAGGCCCTGGAGCAGGCCCGGGAAGGCCGCCTGCACATTCTCGGCGAGATGGCCAAGGCGATCAGCGTTCCGAACAAGGAACTCTCCCAGTATGCGCCGCGGATCACCACCATCTACGTCAAACCCGACCAGGTTCGCACCGTTATCGGCTCCGGCGGCAAGAACATCCGCGGTATCATCGAGGCGACCGGCTGTACCATCGACATCGAGGATGACGGCCGCGTCAATATCGCCTCGGCTGACGGCGACGCCTGCAAGAAGGCGATCAAGATGATCCGCGACCTCACCCAGGAGGCGACGGTCGGCAAGCTCTACCTGGGGACCGTTCGCAAGATCATGGAATTCGGCGCCTTCGTCGAAATCTTCCCGGGGACCGACGGCCTGGTCCATGTTTCCGAACTCGACACCGAGCGGGTCCGCAATGTCAGTGACGTGCTCAAGGAGGGCGAGCAGGTCCTGGTCAAGTGCATCGGTGTTGACAAACAGGGGAAAATCAAGCTCTCCCGCAAAGAGGCCCTCGGCCAGAAGGCTCCCGAGGAAGCCTGACGGCAGGCGAAGATGATTCGCAAAACGGTCTTGGATAACGGTGTCCGGGTAATCAGCGAAGCCCTCTTAGGTGCCCACTCGGTGGCCATCGGCGTCTGGGTGGAGAACGGCTCCCGGCACGAACTGCCGGAAGAAAGGGGCCTTTCCCACCTCCTTGAACACATGCTTTTCAAGGGGACGGAGCGGCGCAGCGCCCTGGAGATCGCGCGCGAGATCGATTCGGTGGGAGGAATGCTCAATGCCTTCACCAGTCGCGAGTACAGCTGCTATTACGCCAAGGTCCTGGCGCAACGGTTGCCGCTGGCGATCGACCTGCTCAGCGATGTCATTCGCCATCCCCGGTTTGACCTCGATGATCTTGAGAAGGAGCGTAGGGTCGTGCTGCAGGAACTCCACATGGTGGAGGACACGCCGGACGACCTGATCCATGACTTGTTCAGCCAGATCTTCTGGCAAGACCACCCCCTGGGCTCTCCTGTCCTGGGGACGACTGAGACGGTGAGGGCGTTCGATCGGGACGCCCTCATCGATTTCCTGCGCCGGCGTTATACCGGCGAAAGCCTGCTGGTCTGCGCCGCGGGCGACCTCGACCACGATGATCTTGTCGATCAGCTCAACCGGGTCTTCGGCAATCTTCCGGCGACCGGTGAGTTGTCGGCAACCGCTCCGCCCGGTTACAGCCGGCACCTGGCGATTTGTGACCGGGAGCTGGAACAGGTCCATCTCTGCTTTGGCACCCGTGCCCTTTCCCAGAACCATCCCGACCGTTTTTCCGCCTATCTCCTCAACGGCCTGCTGGGGGGGAGCATGAGCTCCCGCCTGTTTCAAAAGGTGCGGGAAGAGCGGGGGCTTGCCTACTCCATCTACAGCTACCTGCATTGCCACAGTGACGGCGGCGCTCTCGTCGTCCACGCCGGCACCGCGCCCGATGACGCCCGCTCGGTGGTCGAGATCATCCAGCGGGAGATGCGGCAGCTATGCGATGTCGTGGTCCCCGAGAAGGAGCTCACGGCGGTGCGGGAACAGCTGCGGGGAAACCTTTTGCTCTCCCTGGAGAGTACCGAGAACCGTATGACCCGCCTGGCAAAAAACGAAATTTACCTCGGCGGGCAGGTCCCCCTGCGGGACGTGATGCATGCTTTTGACCGGGTTGCTGGCGAAGAGGTGCAGACCCTCGCCCGGAGCCTGTTCAGGGATGAGTTTCTCAACCTGCAGTTGCTCGGCCGGATCGATCCGGCCGATTTCCCCGAGATCGACCTGACCCTCGGCAGATCGAAGAGCGATCCTTCATGACTCCTCTGACCGTTTCCGTTAAAAGACTGCACCCCCATGCGATCATCCCCCGTTACATGACGGCAGGGGCGGCCGGCCTCGACCTTTGCGCTGCTCTTGACCAGGCGCTGCACCTCGCCCCCGGCGAGCGCAGGCTGGTACCGACCGGAATCGCCCTGGCTATTCCCGCCGGTTTCGAGGGACAGGTCCGGCCCCGCTCCGGGCTGGCCCTGCGCCAGGGGCTGACGATGCTCAACAGCCCCGGCACCATCGATAGTGACTACCGTGGCGAGATCGGCCTGATTGTCGTCAACCATGGGGAGCAGGAAGCGGTGATCAACCCTGGCGACCGGGTTGGACAACTGGTGATCACACCCGTCGTCCGCGCGGAACTGGTGGAAGTCGAGGAACTCGACGCGACCCGCCGCGGTAGCGGCGGCTTCGGCCACACCGGCAGCAGCGGAGGGTCCTAGGTGCAGCCACCGGTCGTTCCTGAACTGCAGCTTGAATTTCCCTGCGAATACCAGTTCAAGGTCTTTGGCCCGGCCGATCCGGCCCGCGATTTTGTGACTGCGGTCGAGCGTGCCGCGGCTACGGTCATGCCGATTCCCCTCGATGCGATGCGTGTTCGTCCCAGCAAAAAGGGGACGTACCTCTGTGTTACCCTTCTGGCCCGGCTGGAAAGCAGAACTCAGCTGGATCGGATGTACCTGGCCCTCGGTCGCCTGCCGGGGCTCCTCTATCTGCTTTGAATGACGGGCGGTTCCCCCTGCATGTGGTAAACTGCCAGCAGGGTAGAACCCGAGTCCGGAGGTCGCCATGATACTCGAAATCAATCCCCAGGACCCCCAGCCCAGGCTGATCCACCGGGTGGTCGAAATTCTCAAGCAGGGCGGCGTAATCGCCTATCCGACGGATACCACCTACGGGATTGGTTGTGACATTTTCAACAAGAAGGGGGTCAAACAGATTTACCAGATCAAGCAGCGCGACCCGCGTAAACCCTTTTCGTTTATCTGTGCCGACCTTTCCGATGCCGCCAGGTATTGCCAGGTAAGCAACTTCGCCTTCAAGACGATGAAGCGCAACCTCCCCGGCCCATTTACCTTTGTACTCGAGGCGACCCGGCTTGTTCCCGACCTGCTGACTACCCGGCAGAAGACGGTCGGAATCCGGATCCCGGATAATCCGATTGCCTTGGCTATCGTGCGCGAACTCGGCCATCCGCTGGTGACCACCAGCGCCAACGTCTCCGGGGAAGAACCGTTGCATGATCCCGCCGATATCGACAGCCGTCTTGGGCGAATGCTCGATGTGGTCATCGATGGCGGCGTCCTGCTCGGGGAGCCATCGACGGTCATCAGCCTGATCGACGACCGGGTCGAAATCCTGCGGCAGGGGAGCGGCGACACCTCCTGGATCCATCAGCTATGAGGCGGGTGTTGCGGTTTCTTGTCGCAGCTCTCCTCTTGCCGGGGGCGTTGCTGTATGCCTCCGGCGTCTGGGGTGAGGAACCGGCTGGTGTCGGTTTGCAGGTCGTCGGCCTGGCGAGTGGAAACCTGGTGGTGATTCAGGTCGTTGCCGGGTCGCCGGCAGAGCAGGCCGGTAT
>WOYI011188816.1_pt1 | contig 11467 bp, 9 predicted proteins | sample 6423411 | NCBI WGS metagenome assembly WOYI01 (sample SAMN13441803, study PRJNA592873) | oil field metagenome | biome: oil field; feature: oil-well bore; material: oil-contaminated soil; isolation source: oil-contaminated soil from oil-well borehole | place: Germany: Wietze | collected 2016-10-18 ... | reverse complement strand
CGCCGGCAGCATCGTGCCCGCTGCCGAACTGCGCCTGCCGGCGGTCGGCCTCAATCCGCGTCGCACCGGCCTGCTGCAGGCGCTGCGCCTGATGGGGGCGGACATCTCCATCGAGAACGAAGGCGAGAGCGGCGGCGAGCCGGTCGGTGACCTGGTGGTGCGTCACGCGCCGTTGCATGGCATCGAGCTGCCCGAAGCGCTGGTGCCGGACATGATCGACGAGTTCCCCGCGCTGTTCGTGGCGGCGGCCGCCGCCCAAGGTGCCACGGTGGTGCGCGGTGCCGCCGAGCTGCGGGTGAAGGAATCCGATCGCCTGGCCAGCATGGCTGCGGGCCTGCAGGCGCTGGGCGTGAACGTCGAGGAACGTCCGGACGGTGCGACGATCCACGGTGGTCCGATCAGCGGCGGTCGCATCGACAGCCACGGCGACCATCGCATCGCGATGAGCTTCGCCGTTGCCGGACTGATCGCCCACGGCCCGGTGCACATCGGCGACTGCGCCAACGTGGCGACATCGTTCCCTGGTTTCATGGAGCAGGCCAACGGCTGCGGCTTTGACCTGGACGTAGCCCTGTAGGAGCGCACCCTGTGCGCGATGCTCTTCGTCACGTGATGAAAGCATTCGCGCACAGGGTGCCCCTGCACGCAGGTGCGGCCTGCGGGTTAGGCTTGCGGGCCCGTGATCGAGGTCGCCATGCCCTGTCCTGATTTCATCGTCGCCATCCCCGCCCGCTACGGCTCCTCCCGCCTGCCGGCCAAGCTGCTGCGCGCCCTCGCCGGGGTGCCGATGGTGGTGCGGGTGGCGCAGAGGGCGCTGCAGGCCGGGGCCATCCAGGTGGTGGTGGCGGTGGATGACGCGCGCATCGCCGAGGCGCTGGCCGGGCAGGGCGTGGACATCTGCATGACCCGTGCGGACCACGCGTCGGGCAGCGATCGACTGGCAGAATGCGCCGCACGCTATGGCTGGGCCGATGACGCCATCGTGGTGAACCTGCAGGGCGACGAGCCGTTTGCGCCCGCCGCCGGCATTCGCGAAGTGGCCCGTGCGCTGGCCGCGGACGATGCGCCAATGGCCACGCTGGCCACGGCTATCAGTGATGCGCACGAACTGTTCGATCCCAACGTGGTGAAGCTGGTGCGCGATGCTCGCGGCCGCGCGCTGTACTTCAGCCGCGCTCCGCTGCCGTGGGCACGCGATGCGTTTGCCGCGAGTCGCGACGCATTGCCCGCCGAGGTGCCGTTCCTGCGCCATATCGGCATCTATGCCTATCGGGCCGGCTTCCTGCGTCAGTACACCGGGTTGTCGCGCACCCCGCTGGAGCAGGCCGAGTCGCTGGAGCAGTTGCGTGTGCTGGAACACGGCCATGCGATTGCGGTGCGGCTCACGCCCGAACCCTTCCCGCCGGGCATCGACACCGAGGCCGACCTGGTGCGGGCCGAGCAGTGGCTTGCCGCGCAGGGATGAGCAGCGGCAATTTCCTCATCGTCTGCCTGGGCAACATCTGCCGCTCGCCGGTGGTGGCCGAGGTGCTGCGCCAGCGCTTCGCGCGGGCCGGACGCCGTGTGATGGTCGACTCCTGCGGCACCGGCGGCTGGCACGTCGGGCATCGGGCCGATGCGCGCATGCGCGAGGCGGCGCGTGCAGCCGGCTACGACCTTTCCGCGCACCGGGCGCGGCAGATCGAGGTGGCCGACTTCCAGCATTTCGAGTGCGTGCTGGGAATGGACCAGGCCAACCTGCGCGACCTGACCGCGCGCTGCCCGGCACCGCTGCGACACAAGTTGGGCCTGTTCCTGCCGGCCGCCGGCATCGACGACGTGGTGGAGGTGCCCGATCCGTACTACGGCGGCGCGGAGGATTTCCGCCACGTGATCGCGCTGGCCGAGCGCGGCGCGGACGCATTGCTGGCCCGGCGGGGCGACTGACGCAGGCCGCGGGCGCGGCGGGCGATACGTGCGCCAGCGGCTACAATTCGCACCATGTCTCCCGCTTCCGAGCCGGCCTTCGACGGCAAGGCCTTCGTCCGCACCCTTTCCACGTCGCCCGGCGTCTACCGCTACTTCGATGCGGACGACGAGTTGCTGTATGTCGGCAAGGCCGGCAACCTCAAGAAGCGCGTCGGCAGCTATTTCCTGAAGCCGCGGATGGAGCCGCGCATCGCGGCGATGGTGTCGCAGATCGCGCGCGCCGAGATCACCGTCACGCGTACCGAGGGCGAGGCGCTGCTCTTGGAAGCGCAGCTGATCAAGTCGCTCAAGCCACGCTACAACATCCTGCTGCGCGACGACAAAAGCTATCCATACATCTACCTGTCCGGCGGCGAGGACTATCCGCGGCTGGCCTTCCATCGCGGCGCGCGCAACCTGCCGGGGCGTTTCTTCGGGCCGTACCCGAGCACCTACGCGGTGCGCGAGAGCCTCAACCTGATGCAGAAGCTGTTCAAGGTGCGCCAGTGCGAGGACAGCTATTTCCGCAACCGCTCGCGACCGTGCCTGCAGCACCAGATCGGCCGCTGCACGGCGCCCTGCGTGGGGCTGATCGGTCGCGAGGACTACGCCGTGGACGTGCGCCACGCGCAGATGTTTCTCGAAGGACGTTCCAGCGCGGTGATCGACGAGCTGGCCGGATCGATGGAGCAGGCCGCCGCGGCGCTGAACTTCGAGCGCGCCGCCACGCTGCGCGACCAGGTGGCGGCGCTGCGCCGACTGCAGGCGCAGCACCACGTGCAGGGCGCCAGCGCGGACATGGACGTGATCGCCTGCCGCATCGAGTCGGGCATCGCCTGCATCAGCGTGTTGTTCTTCCGCGACGGCATCAGCCTGGGCACGCGCGACTTCTTCCCGCGCCTGCCGCTGGACGCCGAGCCGGCCGACGTGCTGGCCCAGTTCATCGCGCAGCACTACCTGGAGCGCCCGGTGCCGCGCGAGCTGGTGGTGGGCGAGGCGCTGGAGGACGAGGCGATCCTCGCCGAGCTGCTGGCACAGCAGTCCGGTCATGGGGTGGAGATCAAAACCCGCGTGCGCGGCGAGCGCGCGCAGTTCCTGCAGATGGCCGAGCGTAATGCGCAGGCTTCGCTGACCCAGCGCCTGGCCAGTCGGCAGACGCTGGGCGCACGCTTCGACGACCTGCAGAAGGTGCTGGGCCTGGACGAGCCGCCCAAGCGCATCGAGTGCTTCGACATCAGCCACACGCGCGGCGAACTGACCGTGGCGTCCTGCGTGGTGTTCGGCCCGGAAGGCCCGGACAAGTCGCACTACCGCCGCTTCAACATCAGCGGCATCACCCCGGGCGACGATTACGCCGCGATGCACCAGGCGCTCACCCGGCGCTTCCGCAAGGTCGCCGAGGGCGCGGGTGCCAGGCCCGATGTGCTGCTGATCGACGGCGGCGCCGGGCAGGTGGCGCAGGCGCTGGACGTGCTGCGCGAGCTGGGCATCACCGGCATCGGGGTGGTCGGCGTGGCCAAGGGGCCGGGCCGGCGCGCGGGCGAGGAGACGCTGGTGCTCGCCGACAGCGGCCGGGAGATCCATCCCGGCGCGTCCTCGCCGGCGCTGCACCTGGTCGCCGCCGTGCGCGACGAGGCGCATCGCTTCGCCATCCGTGGCCACCGCAAGCGGCGCGAGAAGGCGCGCGAGCGCAGCGTGCTGGAGGACGTGCCGGGCATCGGCACGCGCCGCCGTGCGGCCCTGCTCAAGGCGTTCGGCGGGCTGGCCGGGGTGGAGGCCGCCGGCGTGGAGGAGCTCATGCGGATCAAGGGTATCGATCGCGGGCTGGCCGAGCGCATCTATGCGGCGCTGCATCCCTAGGATGCGTGGGCCGTAGAAGCCATTCGGGCTGCAAAGCCCTCCGCGCGGTCCATTTTTCGGTCGCTTTTTGGCCCATAGAACCACTATGGGCCGGTAAGCCGCCGAAAAACTGTCCTCGCGCAGAGGACTTTTCGCCGCGAACGTTTCTACGGCCCACGCTCCTAGACCACGCCGTGACATGCGCGCGGCGATCACGCGGCGGCGTGCGACACTTGGCGGCAGCGACGCCCGAGGAACCGAATTCGTGATGCGCATCAACCTGCCCACCTGGCTCACCCTGTTCCGCGTCGCTCTGTTGCCGGTGATGGTGGTGGCCTTCTACCTGCCGTTCCGCGGGCACAACATCGTGGCCGCCGTGGTGTTCCTGCTGGCTGCGGTGACCGACTGGCTGGACGGCTATCTCGCCCGCCGCATGAAACTCACCTCGGCGTTTGGCGCGTTCCTCGATCCGGTGGCCGACAAGCTGATGGTGGCGGTGACGCTGTTCCTGCTGGTGGAGTCGCACCACCGCGTGGTCGAGTCGCACTACGGCGCCGCGTTGCCGGACCACGACTGGTTCGGCGTGGTGATGGCGGTGACGGCGGCGATCATCGTGGGCCGCGAGATCAGCATCTCCGCCTTGCGCGAGTGGATGGCCGAGATTGGCATGCGAGCGGCGGTGAAGGTGGCCTTCATCGGCAAGCTCAAGACGGTGATGCAGATGATCGCGCTCACCGTGCTGATCGTGCAGCACGATGCCGAGACGCTGCGGCTGTACCACGTGGGCGAGTTCCTGCTGGTGGTCGCGGGCGTGCTGACCATCTGGTCGGGCCTGTACTACGTGCGTGCAGCGTGGCCGGCGCTGAGCGGCGACCTCGGTCGCCGCTCGGAAGAACGCGGCGATTCCTGAAGCGGGGGTTGACGGGTTGCGATCAAACGCTAGAATGCGCGACTCCGATGCGGGAATAGCTCAGTTGGTAGAGCACGACCTTGCCAAGGTCGGGGTCGCGAGTTCGAGTCTCGTTTCCCGCTCCAGATTCATGCGAAGCCCTGGCCCCATGTCGGGGCTTTTGCGTCTCAGGGCGGATGGTCACACATCCACATCGGCGGGGTTCTCGCCCATGGCCGCCTGGTTCGGCCATTTTGCCTCTTCCCATCCAGCGTCCTTCTGCTATCATCCCCGGCCCAGATGCGGGAATAGCTCAGTTGGTAGAGCACGACCTTGCCAAGGTCGGGGTCGCGAGTTCGAGTCTCGTTTCCCGCTCCATCTTGGGTTAAACCTCGGGTCACCGAGGTTTTGTTTTTTAAGCGGTGGCCTGGTGGCAGAGTGGTCATGCAGCGGACTGCAAATCCGCGTACGCCGGTTCGATTCCGACCCAGGCCTCCATCGTGTTCCGGGGCAGCATCCACGCCCCGTTTGAAGCCCGCGCAAGCGGGCTTTATCTTGTGTCCGATGCGCGTGTGGACGTGCCGCCCGCCGCGCGTGCTAGCATCGCGCCGCCGCATGGGCTCTCCCCTGCGCGTTCGGCCCGGGTGGCGGAATTGGTAGACGCAAGGGACTTAAAATCCCTCGGCCTCACGGGTATGCGGGTTCGATCCCCGCCCCGGGCATTCCCGGCGCGCAGCGGGCCTTGGCTCCAGTTGCGCTCCGCCGATTCACGATGGCTCTTGCGCTGTCTCCGGAGCGCCGGTGTTCAGCGCCTTCCATCCGTCGGGGCCGAGCTTGCGCAGCGTGTCGATGTTGCGGCGATAGATCTCGTCCGGGTCGCTCATCGCTTCGGCGGCGTGTTCCACGCTGGCTTCGCGCAGCAGGTGCAGGGTGGGGAAGGGTGAGCGGTTGGTCGCGTTTTCCACGTCGTCCGGGGCGTTGTCGGCGAACTGGTAATGCGGGTGGAAACTGGCCACCTGCAGCACGCCGTCGAGCTTGAGCGTCTCCACCGCGGCATCGGCCACGTCGAGGAAGTCGTTGTAGTCGAGAAAATCGCCCAGCACGTGCGGGTGGATCAGCAGCGTGGTCTCGCACTCGGCGGCATCGGCCGCGGCCAGGCTCTGCAGCTCGCCGCAAAGCTCGTCGAGCAGCGCGTCGGTGTCGCGTGCGTGGCTTACCGCATAGCGGATGCGCCCCTGGATGAACGGCGCGCGGGCGAACGGGCACAGGTGGAGCCCGACTACCGCGTGCTCCACCCAGCGACGCGTCGCCTCGACATAGGGAGCATCTTCCGGCGTCAGGCCGGCAGTGATGGGGCCGGCAGTGATGGGGGAAGACACGTCGGACATGGCGGGTTCCTCGTAGCGAGGCGGCGACTATAGCTGCCGCACAGTGCCCGCGCAGGTGCTGGCGCTTGCATGTGCCGGCAGTCGCCTCAACCATCCCCTGCATGACTGAACTGCACTTCGACAACGCCTTCCTCCGCGAGCTGCCCGGCGATGCCGAGACCGGCGCGCGCCCGCGACCTGTCGAAGGCGCGCTGTATTCGCGGGTGTCGCCCACGCCGGTGGCGGCTCCCACGCTGCTGGCGCATTCGGCCGAGATGGCGCAGGCACTGGGTTTCAGCGAGGCGGACGTGGCCGAGCCGTGGTTTGCCGAGGTGTTTGGCGGCAACCGCCTGCTCGACGGCATGCAGCCCTGGGCCAGCAATTACGGCGGGCACCAGTTCGGCCACTGGGCCGGGCAGTTGGGCGACGGCCGGGCGATCTCGCTGGGTGAGGTGGTGACGGCGGGCGGCGATCGCCGGGAGCTGCAGCTCAAGGGCGCCGGGCCTACGCCGTATTCGCGCACGGCCGATGGACGCGCGGTGCTGCGCTCGTCGATCCGCGAGTTCCTCTGCAGCGAGGCGATGCACCATCTGGGCGTGCCGACGACGCGCGCGCTGAGCCTGGTCGGCACCGGCGAGTCGGTGCTGCGCGACATGCTCTACGACGGCCACCCGGCGTACGAGCCGGGCGCGGTGGTGTGCCGGGTGGCGCCTTCGTTCCTCCGCTTCGGCCATTTCGAGCTGCCGTTTGCGCGTGGCGATCACGCCCTGCTGCGCCAGCTGGTGGAGTTCACCATTCGCCGCGATTTTCCGCACCTGCACGGCGAGGGCGAGGCGCTCTACGCCGCATGGTTCGGCGAAGTGTGCGAGCGCACGGCCCACACCATCGCGCACTGGATGCGGGTAGGTTTCGTGCACGGCGTGATGAACACCGACAACCTGTCGATCCTCGGTCTCACCATCGACTATGGTCCGTATGGCTGGATCGACAACTACGATCCGGAGTGGACGCCCAACACGACCGACGCCGGCCGGCGCCGCTACCGCTTCGGCCAGCAGATGCAAGTGGCGTGGTGGAACCTGTCGCGGCTGGCTTCGGCGATCTCGCCGTTGTTCGCCAGCCTCGAGCCGCTGCAGGCCGGGCTGGACGGGTATGCCAGCAGCTATGCCACTGCCGAACGGCGCCACGCGGCGGACAAGCTGGGCCTGGCCGAGTCGCGCATCGAGGACGATGTCCTGCATGCACAGCTGCGTGGCCTGATGGCGCAGGCGCAGATCGACATGACGCTGTTCTACCGCGCGCTGCGGGATTTCGACCCGGCACAAGCCGCGCCGACACGGTCGATGGAGGATGCGTTCTACGATGCCGACCTGCGCCGGCAGCATGACGCTTCGCTGCGCGACTGGCTGGCCCGCTACGCACAGCGGCTGGTGCAGGATCCGCAGACCCGCGAGCAGCAGCGCGAGCGGATGCGGCGCGTCAATCCGCGCTACGTGCTGCGCAACTACCTCGCGCAGGAAGCGATCGATCAGGCCACGGCCGGCGATCTCTCCGGCGTGCACACCTTGCTCGACGTGATGCGCCGTCCCTGCGACGAGCAGCCCGGTCGCGAGCACTACGCGCAGAAGCGGCCCGACTGGGCACGCGAGAAGGCCGGATGTTCGATGCTGTCGTGCAGCTCGTGAGCCGGCACGGCATGCTGCCCGCGGATGAAGCCTCGCCGCCTCAGCGCAGCGCCTGCGCCACGAACTGGCGCAGCTGGCCGGCATCGAGCGCACCGGACTGGCGCGCGATCTCGCGCCCCTCGCGCAGCAGTACCAGGGTGGGAATGGAGCGGACCGCGAAGCGCTGCGCCAGCACCTGCTGCGCGTCGGTGTCCACCTTGGCCAGGCGTACGCGCGGTTCGAGCTCTTTCGCAGCGGCCGTGAACACCGGGGCGAAGCCGATGCACGGCCCGCACCAGGTGGCCCAGAAATCCACCAGCACCGGCAGGTCGCCGCGGCCGGCGATGGCGTCGAAGTTGGCGGTGGTCAGTTCCACCGGATGGCCAGCGAACAGCGGCTGGTGGCAGCGACCGCAGCCGGGCCGCTGGGCGATGCGTTCGGCGGGTACGCGGTTGAGGGCGCCGCAGTGCGGGCAGGGGATGGCGAGAGGCGAGGTCATGGCGCGATCCGGAGACGGGAATGCTCCCCAAGATGATGGCCGGCGCGCCGGGAACAAGTCCCCGGCGGCTTTCCCGCCGCCAGCGGCCTGAACGGACCGCCGTCCGCTCAATGCGTCGCGGCCAGCGCCGCGCGCACTGCGCGTTCGATGGCGTGGCCATCTTTGCCCATGGAGGGCAGACCCCGCGATGGTGCCGGTCGATCAGGTGCTGCGCCGGCCAGTACCGGTTGTGCCAGGCGTTCCAGCTGGCGTAGTCGTTGTCCTGAGCGACCGGGAACGTGATGCCGAGGCGCTGCATCGTGGCCAGCAGGTTGCCGGTGCCGCGCTCGGTGGCCGGTTCCGGCGTGGGTACGCCGACCGCCACCAGGCCCGAGTCGCGGCACGTCGCATCGCGCGCCTTTACCCGTGGCAGCGCATGCAGGCAGTGGATGCATGCGAAATTCGGAATTCGACCAAAGTCGACCAGCAGCGCCTTGCCGCGCAGCCCGTCGGTGCTGAGCGGCGGCGACACGTGCTCGGCGTGCTCGTCGATCTTCAGCGCGCGGGCTCGACGCGAATCCTGCGTGGCGACGCCGGTGGGGCAGCTGTTGGTGTGGCAGCGCAGTGCCTGGATGCCGCCGACCGCGAACATCATCGGCCGTGCCAGGTTGCAGATGTCCGCGCCGATGGCCAGTTTGTGCAGGATGTCGAAGCCGGTAACGACCTTGCCGCTGGCGATCACCCGGATCTTCTCGCGCAGGCCACCGCCGACCGGTGCGCTGTGCACGAAAGGCAGCGCCTCGTTGATCGTGAGCCCCAGCTCGTCGGACAGCTCGACTGGCGCGGCGCCGGTACCGCCCTCGGCACCGTCGATGGTGATGAAATCCGGCAAGGTGCCGGTCTCCAGCATGGCCTTGCAGATCGCCAGGAACTCGCTGCGACGACCGATGCACAGCTTGACACCGACCGGTTTGCCGCCGCACGACTGATGCGGCCGTTCGATGAACTGCAGCAGTCCACGCGGGGTGCTGAACTCCAGCTGCAAGGCGGGCGACAGGCCGTTTTCCCCTTCGGGCACCTCGCGGATGCAGGCGATCTCCGCATTGACCTTAGAGCCTGGCAGCACCCCGCCGTGGCTGGGTTTGGCGCCCTGCGAAAGCTTGATCTCGATCATCTTCACCCGTGTGCCTTCTGGTGGAAGTCCCCGTCGTCGAAACGGCCGTCCTTGATGCGGCGGCCGAAGTAGCCCGAGCCGATCTCCCCGATCACATCGGCACCGTGCCGAGGTGGCAAGGGGTCGGCCCACCGTCGCCGATGTCCTGCGCGAAGCCGCCCATCGCCGCACCCTTGTTCATCGCCAGCACGGCGTGGCTGCTGAGAGGCTGAGAAAAAATCGCCCGCCTGCTGCGAGCGTCGCCAACGCCCGTGCCGGCGGCGCGCTGCGGGCAAATCTTCGGTCATCGGGCTCACCCAACTCCCCGGATCTGCCCCCAACGCACCTTGTCACGAACGCTTGGCGGCGCTCTCGCGACGGCGCTCGAATTTTTCTCGGCCTCTGAGTGCCCCGAAGCTCATCGCCGAGATATTCAGTCGCGAGCTGTCGTGAGGCTGGTTGCACTGGGGACCGCCGACGGTGATGCGCTCGGCGGTCTTCGGTACCTGCTTCACGTCGATCGAGTGCAGCGCGAAGTCGTAGCCGGACTGGAACACGTCGTACTCGGTGCCGAATGGACGGGTGCCGTTGCTGCCCTTGCCGCGCCTTGACCAGGTCGCGCTGCTGGCGGTTGAACGGTCGCCCGCTCTTGTCGTCCGCCAGGAAGTACTGGCGAATCTCCGGGCTGATGAACTCCATGATGTAGCGCAGGTGACCGATCACCGGATAGTTGGTGAGTATGTTGCGCGACGAGGCAATGTCGTAAAAGCCGAGCGCCACCAGCGGCAGGATCGCCAGCAGCGCCCATGCGACCAAAGGGCTGCGAGGGAATCGGCGCGGCGACAACGGCAAGTGCCAGTGCCGACAGCGCGTAGAAAACATAGCGCCACCTGCAGGCGCCCCTCCGACGGAATGCGCCACGCAGGACATCGCGGCGCATCGTGGGTGATCCACCCGGGGTCGACTATCGTTGCTGGAGACGTCGCCGGGGCGGTGCGAATGATCCGGCCGGCTTGCATGCGGCAGCCGGATCACCGGCCAAGCCTGCGTGCCCGCGCGTCGACCTGGCATGAAGCACCGCACCGGCGAGGCCAGTGCTGCGGCGTATTATTTTGCGCCGTACAACGCCATGACATCCTGGCGCAGCTGCCTCTGGCTGTCGGGGCGGGCGTAGAACATGTGGCCGCCGGCGTAGCTCTTCACCTGCACGCGGGTGGGATCGCCCATCGCCGGCATCTGGTCGACCACCAGCACCGAAGCCATGAATGGACAGGAGAGATCGTCCCAGCCGTGGGCAATCAGCACGCGCAGCCCCGGATCGTTGGCGACCGATTCGCGCAGCTCGTTCACCGCGCCGCGGTTGGCATCCTTGTCCTCATGCCACAGGCGGTTCACTGCGTAGCTCAGCGCGTTGTAGCGGGCGTCGATTTTCCAGCCCACGGTCTTGGTGACGAAGTTGACCATCGCCGTCGTGGTGGGCGCGATGATGCCGTTGAGGATCGGGTCGCCGGTCATCTGGCGCGGCGCATACGGGAACGGGTCCCAGGCGGTGACGTTGGAGTCGTAGCGGCTGCCGAGCTTGCCCTCGGCGCGGTAGATCTCGCGCAGGTAGGCCTGGGTCTCGATGCGGCCACCGGAGCGCTTGACGAACAGCGGATCGAGGCCGGTCAGCTCGGTGACCTTCTTGATCATCGCCTCGGTGGCGGCCGGATCGCTGCGGCCCTTCATCAGTGCGGTGGCGTACTCGTTGCGGGTATAGGCGACGATCGGCGCCATCGCCTCGGCGCTGAGCTTGTGCTCGCGCTCGAGATTGGCCGCGGCGATCGAGGGCAGGGTCAACATCCACGGCAGCGGCGAGACGTTTTCGTCATCCGACGCGGCCGGGTCGAGATACGGCGACACCAGCACCAGGCCGTTCATCGCCACGCCGAGCCGGGTCTGCAGGTAGTCGGTGACGCGCGGCCCGCGGAAGCCGCCGTAGCTCTCGCCCACCAGGTACTTGCGCGAGTCCATGCGGCCGTTCTTCACCAGCCAGTCGTAGATGATGCGCGACAGGTACTTGATGTCGTTGTCGGTGGAGCCTCTTGCGAAATTCCCCAGCGAGGCTGATTTTCTCACCGGCGGTAGCGG
>WOYI011103689.1_pt1 | contig 11469 bp, 11 predicted proteins | sample 6423411 | NCBI WGS metagenome assembly WOYI01 (sample SAMN13441803, study PRJNA592873) | oil field metagenome | biome: oil field; feature: oil-well bore; material: oil-contaminated soil; isolation source: oil-contaminated soil from oil-well borehole | place: Germany: Wietze | collected 2016-10-18 ... | reverse complement strand
GAGGCCGACGAGGAGATCACCGCCGAGGCGGGTGCCGAGGTTGCGGATGACGCCGCGACCCCTGACGAGGCCGTCGCCGAGGCGGAGCCCGCTGTCGAGGTGCCGGGCGAGGCGGACGCCGAAGGCGGCGCCGGCAAGGCGTAGTCCCGCTCCGACCCACGCCGGGTTCGTGGACCGCAGGGTTCGTGCGAAAGCGGCGCTTTCCTGGGATTCTGCGTCGCTTCGGCACGAATCCTGCGGGGTTGGCGAGCGCGAGGCCCGTCGCCGGGCGTCTCCGCGAGGCGGGAGCCGTGACGCTCAGAACGGGGCGGGCAGCGACAGATCGGTGCGCTCGTCGCGCAGCGGCGGCAGCTCGGCCAGGCGCTGCAGAGCGCCCTCGATGGAGTCGGTGAAGACGCGCGCGCCGGTCGGGCCGAAGTGGATCTGGTCGCGGTTGAGGTCGCCGAGGATCGGCTGCGCGGCATCGTGCCAGTTGGCGAGCTCGACGTTGCGGTAGCTCTGGGCGAATGACGACAGGATGGCGTTGTTCCCGTCCGTCCATCCGCGCGGCGCCTGCACGTTCACCACCACCAGCTCGCGGTGAGGCCCGATCATCGCGCGCACCTGCTCCAGGGTGGAACGGTCGATCGGCCCGTTCGTGGCAAGCCCGACGACGATGATCCTGCGGAGGGTTCCGGCGTTCAGCTCGGCCTGCACGACCTCCGGGGCGGACCCCAGGTGGCGCGACACGATGGCGTCGATGGCGACTCCGGGCAGTGCGGCCTCGAGCTGCGGAGCCGCGGCGAGCATCACCGAGTCGCCGATCGCGGTGACCTGATCGCCGGCCGCCGGCGCGGGGGAGGGGATCGGGGACGGGGACCCGGGAACCGGTGGTCCGCTCGGCACGGGCGGCGGGGCGGCCGCGTCGTGGATCGCGTGCCGCCCGGCCTCGACCTGAGCCTGGGTCTGGCCGACACCGGGATCCGAGCTGAGGGCGACGACCGCGCCGGTGCCCGTGGCCAGGAGGAGGACGGCGGCGGCGGAGGTCGCGACGACGCGCGGGGCCGTGGCGTGCCATCCATCCCGGATGCGGCGCGCGACCGCGCTGAAGCCGAGTCGGCGGAGCGGTTGCTCGACGAAGCGGTACGACAGCGCGGCGGCCAGCACGGTGATCGCCAGCGCGATCCCTCCCAATGCCCAGCCCGGCAGGCCGTCCCGTCGCCAGCCGGGCAGAGCGCTGACGACGAGCACGAACACCGGCCAGTGCCAGAGGTACAGCCCGTAGCTGCGGCGCCCGACCCAGCGGAACGCGCCGAGCTCGAGCAGGCGGGCCAGCGGCGCACCCGGCACGAGCAGGGTCGCGATGACGACCGCGGTCAGCACCGCGACGATCACGAGCCCGCCGCGGAAGACGACGGCGGCATCGCCCGGCATGAGCACCGCGAGTCCGAGGAGGGCCAGCAGGGCGACCGGTCCCGCGACGCCGAGCAGCCGTCGGGCGCGGCGCGGCCATTCGAGGGCGCGGGTCGGCCAGGAGCTCGCCAGCATCGCCAGCACGGCGCCGATCGCGAGGCCGAAGGCGTGGGTGTCCGTGCCGTAGTAGACGCGCGTCGCGTCCGCGGGGGTCCAGAGCGCGGCCATCGCGAGGGCGGAGGCGGTGGCGAGCGCCGCGACGCCGGCGATCCGGGCCCAGCGCGGGATCCGGAGCAATACGAGGACCAGCAGCAGCGGCCAGAGCAGGTAGAACTGCTCCTCGACCGCGAGCGACCACAGGTTGCGGAACAGCTCGGGCAGGCTGTCCCCGAAATAGCTCGACCCGGCGGCGAGCAGCAGCCAGTTGCTGCTGAAGGTCGCGGCGCCGAGCACCTGGAGGCCGAGGCCGACGAGCACGTCACCGCCGATCGCCCAGGCCGCGGTGCAGCAGGCAAGCACCAGCACGGCGAGGGCGGGGAGGAGGCGGCGGGCCCGCCGGGTCCAGAAGGCGCGGAGATTGATCCGCCCCGTCGTGCTGCGCTCCCGCAGCAGCAGGGTGGTGATCAGGAAGCCGCTGACCACGAAGAACAGGTCGACACCCAGATAGCCGCCGACCGTCGTGCCGGGGGTCAGGTGGTAGAGGATCACGAGGGTGACGGCGATCGCCCGGATGCCGTCGAGCCCGGCAACGCGGAACGGCGTCGGCAACTCCGGCTCCGCCCGCCACGCGGCCGACGATGCACGCGGCTGACGGGCGTTGGCGGCGGGGGATCGGGGTGCTGTCATCTTCGGAACTCCAACGGCCCAGCGTAGCCGCCGCTCTAGACTCGCCAAGGTGGAGGAGTCGATCGCGCGCGCCGGCGACGAGCCTCGGGGCACGGTGCGCCTCCGGCTCGACCTGGCCTACGACGGCACCGACTTCGCGGGCTGGGCGCGCCAGCCCGGTCTGCGCACGGTGCAGGGCGAACTCGAAGGCGCGCTGGCGACGGTGTTCGCGAAGCACGGCCCCGCGCCGGCGCTGACCGTCGCGGGGCGGACGGATGTCGGCGTCCACGCACTCGGCCAGGTGGCGCATCTCGACCTCACGCCGGCCCAGCTGGCCGCCCTCGACCGTCCGCATCGCGGGGGGCCGCCGCCGCCGTCGGGGGTCGCCGCCCTGACCCGCCGGCTCAACGGGATCGCCGGGTTGAAGTCCGACGTGGTGGTGGTCCGCACCTCGCGCGCGCTGCCCGGGTTCGATGCCCGCTTCTCGGCCGCCTGGCGCCGCTACGAATACCGGATCGCCGATGCCGCCGCGTTCCACGATCCGCGGCGCCGCAATCACACCCTGTGGCATCCGGCCGAGCTCGATGCCGATGCGATGGATGCCGCGGCCCGCTCCCTGCTGGGCCTGCACGATTTCGCCGCCTTCTGCCGGCCGCGGGCGGGCGCCACCACCATCCGCACCCTGCAGGATTTCGGCTGGAGCCGCGACCCCGACGGGGTGCTGGTGGCGACGGTGCGGGCCGACGCGTTCTGCCACAGCATGGTCCGCGCGCTGGTGGGTGCATGCGTGGCCGCCGGCGAGGGCAGGCTGCCGGTCGCGCGGCTCGCGGGGATCCGCGACGAGGCGGAGCGGGGGAGCGAGTTCGTCGTGCTGCCGGCCCGCGGCCTCACCCTGGTCGAGGTGGGCTACCCGGAGCCCGCCGAGCTGGCGGAACGCGCCATCCTGACCAGGGCCAAGCGGCCGGCCTTGGCGGCCTTGGACAAGGACGACCAGATCGAGTAGCCTTGGGAGGTTGCCCGCGATTCTCGCGAGCACGTTGAGCCCTCCATCGTCGGGTTCTCTGAGTTCGCAGCACGCGACGCACGGGAACGCACACCGGAGCGGGATTCACGAACACCTCGACAGAAAGCAGTCATTCCGTGACGCGTACGTTCAGCCCCAAGCCGGCGGACATCAAGCGCGAGTGGATCGTCATCGACGCCACCGATGTCGTGCTCGGCCGCCTCGCCAGCCACACCGCCGCGATCCTGCGCGGCAAGCACAAGCCCACCTTCGCCCCGCACATGGACATGGGCGACTTCGTCATCATCATCAACGCGGACAAGGTCGCCCTCACCGGCCAGAAGCTCGAGAAGAAGCTGGCATACCGCCACTCGGGCTACCCGGGCGGGCTGTCCAGCGAGACCTATGTGGAGATGCTGGAGAAGCACCCGACCCGCGCGGTCGAGAAGGCGGTGCGCGGGATGCTCCCGAAGAACTCGCTGGGCCGCGCGCAGATCAAGAAGCTGAAGGTCTACGCGGGCGCCGAGCACCCGCACGCCGCTCAGCAGCCGAAGAGCTACATCCTGGGCCAGGTCGCGCAGTAGCGCGCCGCACCGCCCCTCATCGACACAGCACAGACGTCAAGGACAGAGAACAACATGGCGAAGATCGAAGAAGCCCTCCCCGAGGAGCTCGTCGAGAGCTTCACGACCGAGACTCCGGCCGAGGAGGCCCCCAAGGCCCCGCGCCCGGCCCTGAGCGTCGGCGGCTCGGCCGTCGGCCGCCGCAAGGAGGCGATCGCCCGAGCGCGCCTCACTCCCGGCACCGGCACCTTCCTGGTGAACGGCCGCAGCCTCGAGGAGTACTTCCCGAACAAGCTGCACCAGCAGTTGATCAACGACCCCTTCAAGGTGCTCGACCTGCTCGGCAGCTACGACGTGATCGTCAAGATCACCGGCGGCGGCCCCTCCGGCCAGGCCGGCGCCCTGCGGCTGGCGATCGCCCGCGCGCTCAACGAGATCGATCGCGAGAACAACCGCCCCGCACTCAAGAAGGCCGGCTTCCTCACCCGTGACGCCCGCGTCATCGAGCGCAAGAAGGCGGGCCTCAAGAAGGCTCGCAAGGCCTCGCAGTTCTCGAAGCGGTAGTCCGCCGCTCCGGCACCCCCATGCCCCGCCTCTTCGGAACCGACGGCGTCCGAGGGCTGGCCAACGGTGAGATCATCACCGCCGACCTGGCTCTCGGGCTGGCGCAGGCTGCCGCATTCGTGCTGACCCGCGGCCGCCACGCCGATCAGTTGCGCGCGGAGGGCAAGCGGCCGCGCGCCGTCCTGGCGCGCGATCCCCGGGTTTCGGGCGAGTTCATCTCGGCCGCGGTCGCGGCGGGGCTGGCCAGTTCCGGCATCGACGTGCTCGACGCGGGCGTCATCCCGACCCCTGCCGCGGCATTCCTGGTGGCGGATGTCGAGGCGGACTTCGGCGTGATGGTCTCCGCATCGCACAACCCTGCCGCCGACAACGGGATCAAGTTCTTCGCGATCGGCGGCACGAAGCTGCCCGACGAGGTCGAGGACCGGATCGAGCGCGCGCTCGAGGGACCGAAGATGACGCCGACCGGCGGCGGGGTCGGCCGCATCCGCCGCTTCGCGGACGCGGAAGACCGCTACGTCGTGCACCTGATCGGCACCCTCGACACCCGTCTCGACGGCTTGCACGTGGTCATCGATGCCGCCAACGGTGCGGCCGCCGGCGTCTCGCCCGAGGCGTTCGCGCTCGCCGGCGCGAAGGTCACCGTGATCGGAGCCGAGCCCGACGGCCTCAACATCAACGACGGCGTCGGCTCGACGCATCTGGACGGTCTCCGCGCGAAGGTGCTCGCGGAGGGCGCCGACCTCGGTATCGCCCACGACGGCGACGCCGACCGCTGCCTCGCCGTCGATGCTGCGGGCAGGGTGGTCGACGGCGACCAGATGATGGCGATCCTCGCCGTCTCGCTCAAGCGCCGCGGCCTGCTGGCGCGCGACACCCTCGTGGCCACCGTGATGAGCAATCTGGGGCTGCGGCGCGCGATGGCCGAGCACGGCATCCGGCTGCTGGAGACCCAGGTGGGCGACCGCTACGTGCTCGAGGAACTCGACGCGAAGGAGCTCAGCCTCGGCGGTGAGCAGTCGGGGCACATCATCTTCCGCGACCAGGCGACCACCGGCGACGGCATCCTGACCGGGCTGCAACTCGCCGCCGAGATGGCCCGCACCGGCAGGACGCTCGCCCAGTTGGCGGAGATCATGACGGTCTTCCCCCAGGTGCTGGTGAACGTGCCGGGCGTCGACAGGCACGGGCTGGAAGCGGATGCAGGCGTCGCCGATGCGGTGCGCGCCGCTGAGGCGCAGCTGGGCGGCACCGGCCGCGTGCTGCTGCGCCCCTCGGGCACCGAGCCGCTGGTGCGGGTGATGGTGGAGGCAGCGGATCAGGAGGTCGCTGCCGCCATCGCGGAGCAGTTGGCCTCGGTGGTCCGCGATCGCCTGACCATCACGGCCTGAGCATCACGGCCTGAGCGCGTCCCCGTCCCCGGCCCCTGTGCCGTGATCCTCGGCCGGATCGGCATCCGCTCCCCCGCACGATTCGTGCAAACCCGTCGCTGGGGGTCGGTGGAGGCGACGATCTGGCACGAATCGCGAGGTGAACGCGGGGCGGATGGTGTCGCAGCGGGATCCTGGGTCAGAGTTTGCGCAGCAGCACGGTCGACACGGTGTGGTCGGCGCCCTTGCGCAGCACTAGGGAGGCGCGCTCCCGGGTGGGGAGCACGTTCTGCTCCAGGTTGGGCCCGTTGACCTCGCGCCAGATCGCGTGCGCCAACTCCATCGCCTGCGGCTCGCTGAGCGTCGCGTAGCGGTGGAAATAGGACTTCGGATCGGTGAAGGCGCTGCGCTGCAGTCGCAGGAAGCGCTCGACGTACCAGCGCTGGATGTCGCTGGTGCGGGCATCCACGTAGATGGTGAAGTCGAAGAGGTCGCTGACCGCGAGCCGGGTGCCCGGCACCGGCGGCTGGAGCACGTTGAGGCCCTCGACGATCAGGATGTCGGGCTGGTGCACCACGATCTGGGCGCGGGGGACGATGTCGTAGCTGAGGTGGGAGTAGAAGGGCGCGCGCACCTCGGCCGCTCCGCTCTTGACCCTGCTGACGAAGCGCAGCAGGGCGCGGCGGTCGTAGCTCTCGGGGAACCCCTTGCGCTGCACGAGGCCGCGGCGCTCGAGCTCGGCGTTGGGGAGGAGGAATCCGTCCGTGGTGACGAGTTCGACGCGCGGGGTGTCCTCCCATCGGCTGAGCAGCGCTCGCAGCAGCCGCGCGGTGGTCGACTTGCCGACGGCGACGGAGCCGGCGATGCCGATCACGAAAGGGGTCTTCTGCGAGGGCTGGTGCAGGAACGCGCTCGTCGCCTCGCCGATGGCGCGCGTTCCGATCGCATAGAGGTTGAGCAGCCGGCTGAGCGGCGTGTACACGTCGGTGACCTCGCGCACATCCAGGGTGTCGCCGAGCCCGCGCAGGCGGACGATCTCCGTCTCGCTCAGCGGTTGGGGCACGCTCAGGGCGAGCGCCGCCCACTCGGCGCGGGAGATCTCGAGGAACGGCGTCTCATTGCGGGTCCCCGTGCCCGATGTCTCGCTCATCGTAGTCAGGCTACCGGGACCCGGGCCGCAGCGAGGCGCAGGTAGGATCAGGCCCATGTGCGGCATCGTGGGTTATGTCGGTCCCGGTAGTGCGATCGGCATGCTCCTCGGAGGCCTCAAGCGCCAGGAGTACCGCGGCTACGACTCCGCCGGGATCGCCGTGATCGACGATGCGGGCGAGCTCGAGACCCGCAAGCGCGCGGGCAAGCTGGGCGTGCTCCTCGGCGACCTCGACGGGGACTCCATGCCGGACGGGCACACCGGCATCGGCCACACCCGGTGGGCGACCCACGGCGGTCCGAGCGATGCGAACGCGCATCCGCACCTCGGCGACGGCGGCAGGCTGGCGCTGATCCACAACGGGATCATCGAGAACTTCGCCGAGCTCAAGCAGGAGGTGCTGGATGCCGGGGGGGTCTTCACGAGCGAGACCGACAGCGAGGTCGCGGCGCTCCTGGTCGGCTCCTTGTACCGCGAGACCGGCAACCTGACCGATGCCATGCGCCGCGTCGTGACCCGCCTCGAGGGCGCGTTCACCCTGCTCGTCATGCACCAGGACGAGCCGGGTGTCGTGGTCGGCGCCCGCCGCAATTCGCCTCTGGTGGTCGGCGTGGGGGACGGCGAGAACTTCCTGGGCTCGGATGTCGCCGCCTTCGTCGAGCACACCCGTCACGCCCTCGAGATCGGCCAGGACCAGATCGTGACGATCCGCCCCGGCTCGGTGGAGGTCATCGACTTCTCGGGTGCTCCCGTCACCCCGCACGCATTCGAGGTCGCATGGGACGCCTCGGCGGCCGAGAAGGGCGGCTGGCCCTCCTTCATGAAGAAGGAGATCAGCGAGGAGCCGGAGGCGGTCGCCAAGACGCTCATCGGCCGCATCCACGACGGCGCCGTCACGCTGCCCGAGCTGGAGCCCCTTGCCGAGGTGCTCGACGACATCGACCGCGTGGTGGTGATCGGCTGCGGAACGGCGGCATACGCCGGGATGCTCGGCAAGTACGCGATCGAGACCTGGGCCAGGGTGCCGGTCGATGTCGAGCTCTCGCACGAGTTCCGCTACCGGGACCCGGTGCTCTCGCCGCGCACGCTGGTGGTCTCGGTCAGCCAGTCCGGCGAGACCATGGACACCCTGATGGCGGTCAAGTACGCCAGGGAGCATGGGGCGCGCACGCTGGCCATCTGCAACACGCAGGGCTCCACCATCCCCCGCGAGTCGGATGCCGTGCTCTACACCCATGCTGGGCCCGAGGTGGCTGTCGCATCGACGAAGGCCTTCGTGGCGCAGGCAACCGCGCTCTATCTGCTCGGGCTGTACCTCGCCCAGCGCCGCGGCACCCTCGATGGTGCGCAGATCGCGGCGCAGCTCGCCGAGCTGCAGGATCTGCCCGACAAGCTCGACCAGGTGGTGGATGCCGCATCCGCCCGGATCGCCGAACTCGCGCACTGGATGGGGGACACCCAGTCGGTGCTGTTCCTCGGCAGGCACGTCGGCTACCCGATCGCGCTCGAGGGCGCGCTGAAGTTGAAGGAGCTGGCGTACATCCACGCCGAGGGATTCGCCGCCGGCGAGCTCAAGCACGGCCCGATCGCGCTCATCGAGCCCGGGCAGATCGTGTTCGTGATCGTGCCGAGCCCGCGCGACCCCTCTTCGCTGCACCCGAAGGTGGTGTCGAACATCCAGGAGATCCGCGCGCGGGGGGCCCGGGTGATCGCGATCGCCGAGATCGGGGATGTCGCGGTCGTGCCGTACGCCGACGAGGTGATCCGCATCCCCTTCGCCGCGCCGCTGTTCGAGCCGCTGCTCGCCGTGGTGCCGCTGCACATCTTCGGCATGGAGCTGGCGATGGCGAAGGGGCTCGATGTCGACCAGCCGCGCAACCTGGCCAAGTCGGTCACGGTCGAGTAATCCGCCGCATCCGGGACAATGGCCATATGGCTATCGCGGGCATCGGCGTCGACGTGGTCGATGTGGCGCGCTTCGAGCGCGCGGTCAGCCGCACCCCGGCCCTGCGCGAGCGGCTGTTCGCTCCCGGCGAACGCGGCAAGTCCTTGCCGTCGCTCGCAGCCCGATTCGCCGCGAAGGAGGCCTTCATGAAGGCGCTCGGCGAATCCACCGGGGTGCGGTGGCACGACATGGAGGTGGTGCAGGACGGCAAGGGAGCTCCGACGATCCTGGTGTCGGGAGCGGCCGCCGCGCTCGTCATGGCCAAGGGCATCATCGGCATCCACCTGTCGATGACCCACGACGCCGGCGTCGCCGTGGCGTCCGTGGTCTGCGAGACGGGATGAGCGCGGCCGCGCCATTCCGCGAGGCCCGCATCGATCTCGGCGCGCTCGCCGCCAACCTCGCGGTGCTGCGCCGACTGGTGGCGCCGTCGCTCGTGATGGGCGTGGTGAAGGCCGATGGCTACGGTCACGGAGCCGAGCTGGTGGCCCGCGCGCTGTCGGAGGCCGGGGCCGAATGGCTGGGCGTCGCCGACATCGAGGAAGGCCTCGCGCTGCGCCGCGCCGGCATCGTCACCCCGATGCTCGCCTGGCTGCACGGCCCGGATGCCGACTTCGCGCCGGCCGTCGCCGCCGGCATCGACCTCGGGATCAGCTCGCTCGACCAGCTCGAGCGGGCCGCGGCGGCCTCGGGCGGGCTCGGCCGCGCGATGGTGCACCTCAAAGTGGACTCGGGCTTGAGCCGCAACGGGATCGCCCCGGCCGAGCGGGGGGCGGTGCTCGCGCGTGCCGCCGCCCTGCAGGCGGGGGGCCGCATCCACGTGCGCGGGATCTTCAGCCACCTCTCGAACACCTCGGCCGCCGACGACGACCGGCAGCGCGAGGTCTTCGATCAGGCCGTCGCCGAGGCCCATGCTGCCGGGCTCAGCCCGGAACTGCGCCACCTCGCCGCCACGCAGGCCGCCGTGGAGCGGCCGGGGCTGCGCTTCGAACTGGTGCGCATCGGCATCGGGCTCTACGGCCTCCCCGCCGCCGAGTCGATGGATGCCGCGGCCATCGGCCTGCGCCCGGTGATGCAGCTCTCCGCCGCGGTGGCAGCCGTGCGCCGGGTCCCGGCGGGAACCCGCGTCTCCTACGGCTACACGCACCGCACCGAGCACGAGACGACGCTCGCGCTGATCCCGCTCGGCTACGCGGACGGGGTGCCGCGCGCCGCCTCCGGCCGCGGAATGGTCGCGATCAACGGGCGCAGCTGCCCGGTGGTGGGGCGGATCGCGATGGACCAGTTCGTGGTCGACGTCGGCGAGGGGCGGGTGGCGGTCGGCGATCGCGCGGTGCTCTGGGGCGATCCGGCCGATGCGGTCCCGTCGGCCCAGAGCTGGGCGGCCGCAGCCGGAACGATCGGCTACGAGATCGTGACGCGGGTGGGGCCGCGTGTTCCCCGGGTGGCGCGGTGATCTCCTGCGCAGCGAGGAGGCGGCCGTGCTCGAGCTGACGGTGCCCGGCGCGGCGGCGATGGAGGCGCTGGGCGCGCGGCTCGCGCCGCTGCTGCGGGCCGGAGACCTCGTCCTGCTGAATGGCGGACTCGGAGCGGGCAAGACCACCTTGACGCGCGGCGTCGGTGCCGCGCTCGGAGCCCGGGGCGCCGTGACCAGCCCGACCTTCGTGCTCGCGCGCGAGCACCCGACGGCGAGCGGAGTGCCCCTGGTGCACGTCGACGCCTATCGCCTGGCGACCGGCCTTGAACTCGACGACCTCGATCTCGACTATGCCGGCTCCATCGTGATCGTCGAATGGGGGGCGGGCAAGCTCGATGGGGTGAGCGACTCGTGGCTGTCGATCGACATCCGCCGGCCGACAGGAGCGTCCGCGAGCGCGGTCGCGCCGGCGGATCCTGACGCGCTCGAACTCGACGAACCCCGCCAGGTCACGGTCACCGGCTTCGGACCGCGCGGTCTCGAGCTCGAAGCGGCCCTCGCCCGCGCCGAATAGGCTCGACTCCGTGCTGCTCGCGATCGATACCTCCGCGGGGACCAGCGTGGCCGTCGTGGATCGCGATGCCGGCATCCTGGCGCAGGCGGACGAGGCGGACACCCGCCGGCACGCCGAGGTGATCGGCACGCTGATCCAGCGGGTGCTCGCAGAATCGGGGGTCGGCCCCGGCGGGCTCAGCGGGGTGGTCGCGGGAATGGGCCCGGGCCCCTTCACCGGACTGCGCGTGGGCATCGCGGCAGCGCGCGCCTTCGCCTTCGGGATCGGCAAGCCTGTGGTCCCGCTGATCTCGCATGATGCCCTCGCACTCGATCTCGCAGAGCCGCTCATCGTGGTGACCGATGCGCGGCGGCGCGAGATCGCGTGGTCGAGCTATGCGGCGGGCGACGAGCTCGGCCTGCCCGTGCGGCTCGGGGGGCCGCTCCTGGCCCGCCCCGATGAGCTCGACACCGGTGCGGACGGTGGCGGCAGCCGCCGCCGGGTGGATGCCGCCACCATCCCCGCTGGCGCCCTCGGCATGCTCGGGGAGCGCCTGTTCGCCGCCGGCCGGCCGTTCGGGCCGAGCGAGCCGCTGTACCTGCGCCCGCCGGACGTCACGCCCTCCGCGGGCCCGAAGCGGGTGAGCCGATGACGGAACCGGTGCGCCGAACAGCCCCGACCCCGCAC